>Ga0131853_10020146_pt1 | contig 12126 bp, 13 predicted proteins | sample TergutLab28metaG_FD_92764 | JGI IMG/M metagenome (GOLD analysis project Ga0131853, IMG submission 92764) | Labiotermes labralis P1 segment gut microbial communities from Petit-Saut dam, French Guiana - Lab288 P1 (version 2) (version 2) | ecosystem: Host-associated > Arthropoda: Insects >...
CTATTCAAATGGCTCTTCAAGAAAGTGAGAGGATGGATTTGGCTCAGGAAAGGGAGAAGTGGCGGGCACATACGAATACTGTAAGTGTTTCTCAACCGCCAGGCCGTGGCCCGGTACCGGGCCCTGGCATCAATTATACTGGGCCGCGAGAGGTTCTCCTGGAATTTGTCATTTTAGTTTTCTAAGCAATTTTCATGAATAAATGTTTTATAGTGGAAATATTCTGAGGAGAGAAATATTCGTGAATGTGTTGAAAAACTCAGACCCAGATGTTGGCCTGAAGAAACTACAGTATGCTACAAGATTTCATTAGTCCAGTGATTGATAACTAATTTAAATGTAATTTTATATTTGTCAACATGCCACACCATATGCATAAATGTACTAATACTCTTTGCGATTATGCCATAATTAATTATTAATACCTATGTTAGTTTAATGTATGAACTTAAAAAAATGGAAAGGTATTTACAAGTAAATTTGTTGTGACCGGGCCCTCATCTTATGAAAAAAGAATTTACTGGACCGCGGTCTCACAAAGGTTGAGAAACACTGCTGTAAGGAACCTTCGGGTTCCAAAAAGTACTGGGAATTTCTTAACTGAGAAACTGTCATCAGCTTCTAGAGAACGACTCTGCTCCAAGGAGTTTTACCTGCTGTACTTCATTGTATTGTATTGTCCTGAGGAAGGGGGATAGCATACTCCGTATAGCGCATAGGTGATGCCCTGGATGATCCGGGTTTGAGTCCTGGCAGCTAAAAGCGATTTTTCTCTTTCCCAAAAAGCCCAGGCTGGCTCTCTGGCCAACCCAACCTCCTAGTAAATGGGTACTGGGGTTCTTTCCCCAAGGGAAAAGTGACCGTGATGTGCATTTGTCCACTTATCTCTATCTAGTGCCCAGGTTAAGAATAAGTGGATCTATACCTCTAATCCCTCCCTCTATATCCTTTCATGGCATAGACAAGAAAAACAACTACCCTTACCATTAATGCGTCAGCCATGACTGGTATCTGTTAGCCTACACACAATCCTCATTGACATTATCACAGTCCAACATGGCGTTTGTGCGCAGAGCTGGCTAGTTGGCATTTCTGTTGGTTAAAGTGCTCTGTGACGCGAGATTTGAAATGCACGGCAACTTTCCAGTACATGAAGTTGGTTTTAATGAAAATGCCGTTAACAGCAATCTAGCCATAGAAAATTACAGAAAAGGAATGTTACTTTGCCACCTCGGAACATAAACATTCAGTCCCTTCAGTATGGATAAGAAACCAAGTATGTCAGTTTGTGTTATTCTTTAAGTTGCTCAACATGTTTCGGGCAACCATGTGCCCATCTTCAGGAGCTGATGACTGTGTAGTGTTATCGCTACATGTTGATATTGTGCCGTGGTTGCAGGAAGGCTGTCAGAACCCGTTAGCAGGTAGTGTGTCCATTGAGGAGTTTGTAGCACAACTCATCAGCTCCTGAAGATGGGCACATGGTTGCCCGAAACATGTTGAACAACTTGTAAAGGAGAAATAAAGGATAACACAAAGTGACATCTAGTTGGTTTCTTATCCATACTGAATTACGGTGCACGGTTAACCACACATCAGATTCAGTCCCTTCTAAATCTAGTGGCATAATGTCCCCTCCACCAACTACCAAAAAGGCCGGTTCTCCTTTCTACCTGATGCAGGTCTGTCTGTTCAATACAATACATGGAGCATAACATGTTTTAACGCTCAAGAAGCCGCAGGCGGCAGAGGCCAATTGAAATGTGATGGCACACATGCAGAAACCAGAGTTCATCTTTCAGCGAAAAGGACGAGTCCATTTACATCTGGCGGGGGGGGCGACAGTTCAGTCGACTACTGGCAGCTGAGTTGTGCGCATCAGCGGTAGTAATGCTGGATACACCATGTTCTGAGGTAGTGTGAAGAGTACTGGCTACCTACTCCATTCGAAAGTTTCCCCTTCACTTCCCCTCCCGTGCGTTATCATGTGCCATCACATTTCAACTGCAGTCTACAATCTAACTGTGATGGCACAGACACTGAAGCAAGCTTCGTACTGTACATCAGTAACAAGTAACATCAGGAGTTAGCTCACAAGCTAAGCGAAGTGGGGTCAGTTGTAATTTTTTTTGGAGAAAAATAAAATGTAGATTTTTTGGTGAGTTTCTGTACCAAAACAATATTCTGAAAAATGTCCTCATGAGAAAACAAAAGGGCAAAATTACTCCTACTTTAGTGGGTTAAATGTTTTTGAAACAGGCCAATTTTAACGGTAGGATCTTATGCGATGCGACGCCCTGTAGTTTGGAGAACAGGTATCTCTGTTTCAGAAGAAACTCTTGCCTACTTCTTCATAATTTCTGAAAGTGAGAGGCAGCAGATGCTTCATCAACGTCCATATATATCAGTCAAACTACACAGCGTCATATCCCACCAGACCGTAATCCTCAGTTGCTTTATGAAGATTCACAAGACACAGGCAATGCCTCTGCAGAACTATGAACAGTCAACGCTGTTGGTAGGCCAGCTGCAACACTGCTACTGACACAGATTTCAACATATACAAAGTTACCCTTGCTGCTGTACGTCACAGCAGATTTCAGTTCAGTCTATCCAGCAGGCGTACACCTCAGACAAGTCATATTAAGGCAACAAGCAAGCAACTGTAATTAAAGAAAGAAGTGATTTCTGAGATCTCTATTTCCGAAAGTTTTTTGTGGGACACAAGTCAGGAACCGAACTGCAATTTCACAACACCTCTGTCTATAATTTTGTATTGCTGCAAAACTTTGCCTCTTTCTCTGCTCACAGAGAAAGGGTAAAGGTAAAGGTACAGTTCACCCTACAACAGGCCACCAAGGCCCATAGGGGGAGAAGAGTTATAGCTCTACTCTTTCTTGAACCTCTGAGCTAGATGGGGTGGGTGGTCAACGCCACGCCCCGGTCGCTTTACCTGCGGAAAGACCTGGTACCCGTTGTACAAGAGGATGGGTGGGTCCAAGAGGTGGTCTGGACAGGTGCGGAAAATCTCCCTTGGACCAGGATTCGATCCCTGGACCGTCCAGCCCATAGCGAGTTGTTAAACCGACTGTGCTCTCACGGGCCCAGGACGAGGGTACACAAACAAATATGTATTCAGGAAGAAATCTGAACCTGAAAGAGAGGAATATGGAGAAAATTACATCATATGGAGCTTCATTATTTGTTCGCATACTCACTTCATGATGATGATGTAAATAAATACTGTAAAGATGAAAAAAAGATAAAGATAACTCAACGTAACGATGTAAATCACTGAGTGTTTTTAAACTATAACTTTAGCAAGGAACAATGTATGCTCCCTGAGGATGATCGTGTAATCGAAACATGTAGGAGCGTTTTAAGTGTTTTAATGTGAATTTTAGATTATTAAATGAATATATGTACATTTGTTGGTGTATTAATTAAGCAAACATATTTCATGTATTTAGAGATTTACTTAAATTTTAATTATGGGTGTAAAAACCTGTTCTCTCATATTTAGGAAAGAATATAAGCTGATGGAATTCAAGAACAGGGTGATGAGGGCCTAAAGAGGAGGAGGTAACATTTTCTAGTTGTAATAATGAGCTCCATGATTTGTATTCCTCATCAAACATTACTTGGGTGAGCAAATCAGGACAAAAAAGGCAAGAAATGTGGGAAACTACACGATGGCAGTTAACTTGCATATGAGCAATAGATCAACGCATGATGGAAGCTTATAAGAACGTAATTAGCTTCCTGCACACTGAAATGTATTATTCAGAAACAATAATTGATAACAGGCAAATCTGATGTTCAGGTGACCGTGCATTGTGGTAAATTCTTATAATAATACCAACTAGATGCACTAATTTCTCAATTTTATTTTTGGAATGAAACTCTACATGTTTTGGACAGTTCCTCTGTCCATCATCAGGAGTTTTTTATTGTACACACAGCAATGGTATATGTCTTACAGGTTTGCTGACAGCTTGCGAGCAGGATCAGCATGGAGCTCCGTCCTGATCCTGCTCGCAAGTTGTCAGCAAACCTGTAATACATATACCATTGCTGTGTGTACAATGAAAAACTCCTGATGATGGACAGAGGAACTGTCCAAAAGATGTAGAGTTTCATTCCAAAAATAAATTTGAAAAATCAGTGCATCTAGTTGGTTTTATTATAAGAACTGATAACAAGCAAGACAACAGCTATTGAAATTACATAAGATAATGTTTCTACACAAATATACATACCCCATAAAACAGGCAACAAACTGAACCAATCTCGCAAGCCATAAACAGCATCTTCATTTTCATCCCATAGTTGCACAGCAAGTGCCATTTTCACAACAGTATCACTTACATTAGTATGTTACTGTTAAAGAAGTTATACATCTCTATGTTATTGCTGGAGGGTTCTTCAGAATGTCCCTCACATTAGCAAATGTTCCGTTGTTGGGTTCAGGTGTCACACCCAGTATGGCACTGAACAGCGTGTAATAGTCAACGGTGTCGAACGGTTGTACTCCATGTCCGTGCTTCACCAGTGGGCCACTTGCTATAAAGAACGGATGCATACTAGGTTCATTGTTGTCATATCCATGTAGACCCAGCATGGTAGTAGATGTTACTAGTAACAGGAAAGATATAATTGATGTCAATAAACTGCAATATTTTATAAACAGACATGTTCATGAGCTAAAAATGTGACTAACATAGGGAGTTTCTTTGACAAAATTAGTCTTTAAAATATAATGGATTTTTAGGTTCAGATTGGAGGTTTTTCTTGCTGGTAGTGATGCTGCATAGTTTTGTTGGTGGATACTGTGTCAAAGGAGCATGCTGCATCAATAAACAGGCTTAAATTGTGGTTATATAGGTGACATGTAACGTGGCAAGCGGTTGCTCAGAAGTGTGGAAATGGGTATGAAGGTAAAGGTAAAGCAGTCCCATTACAGGCCTGGACCAGCCCAGAGGGTTCTAGGAAGTTAAGGCTTCCAGATTTTGTGACAATGGCACAGGATGGCGGTAAGTTGTCAGCCTTACACACCGGCCGCCTTTATCCCCAGGAAATACTCCTCATACTCATTTCTGTTAGAGGCTGAGTTGACCCCAGGGCCACAGTGCGATCAAAAGGATTTTATGTCAACGAAAAATCCACTGACACCAGCTGGGATCGAACCAGCAACCTTCCGATTTGTAGCACAGCACCCTAATGACTGTGCTACCGCGGTCCCCGGGTTTGAAGGTGAAAACTAAATATATAGTCTCTGAAGATGGACAGTACTTTCTTCTGACATGCTGGTATTCACATATGAGACTACACGGTGTCACAACCTGGAAGACTGAACACTCACCACCATGAAAGCCTCTAACTCACCCTACAACCTGCTTACCAGGAATTACAGGATACACCTATCTGTACATGATATGAATCACGATAACTCAGTACACTGAGGGGCTACAAGCTATGTAACTGGCTAAATGCCTGGCAGGTGTAGGAATTCATCTTTCTGGTTCAATGTCCAAACTAAATGTAGGATGACCTGCAGTTCGAGGCTTAATGTTCTCACAGCAGCGTTGCTGCAAATTGGATTGGTTGGTAAATTCTTACTGACCCACCACCATCAATGTCAAGGAATCTGAGAAACCAAAAAAATGTTCTTGGGCAGACAGCTGCGTGCAGGTGTGAAAGTCAGAACTTTCACACCTGCATGCAGCCGTCTGCCTGAGAACATTTTATTGAATTCTGTCGCTGCGAAAGCTGTGAGACTTAAATCCGAGAAAAGTCTTCATGTATTGCCTGCCCAAGAAAGGTCCTCTTGGTGTGCTAAACTGTCATGAAAAATACACTACAATCCTTCAGAACATTGATAAGTATGTATTAACTGATATGGAGTAATATCTGTGAGGTTATACCCAGTATTCTTTCTGAAGGTACAAGATATTCTTTGCTGAGTGGTCAAACAGCTGATATTTTATATTGTCTCTGATTGACAATACCTGTTCCTACGTGCAACTGTATTTACCCAAACATAAGACACAAGTTTTCCCTCCCCTAATTTATCACGTGAAAAACTGAGGGTTATGTTACAATGGCATGTGAAGTTAAAAATGTTATGTATAGGTATTTTCATGAAAACTGAAGGCTGTGTGTGTGTGTGTGTGAGTGTGTGTGGTTTGCCTTACATGCAGGGATATTGTACATTCAGGTAAATACAGTACATAGAGACAGTTAAATGGCACAGAAGAAGCAATGACTGACAATAGCTCTTGTCACATCCAACTGAATAGATGCCACTCCACTGTTTCATTTGAGAACAGGTATAGCCAGTTTTTGAAACACAGTGTTATTTTTTGCAACACTAGAAGACAGACACATGTAAGAAACCAGGCTATCCCAATATGTCAACAAAGGTTACAAAATTTGCATAAAGGGCCACAGAGAGTGAGTTCAGACCATGGTGGAAAATTATTTTGGTTCCTTGGGCAAGCAAGGGCAGACCAGCTAATAATCTGTACCCTAAAAACATAAAGACTTACTCTCGATTGTAGAGTGACTTGAGCTTGGTCTGAAAGGTATTAATTGTACAATTGACAAATGATGAAACCACCACGAAGAACAAAATATACGCAACAGAGTCCGGCCCTGGTGCCTCTTCTTGTCTGCCGGACCCCAGTAATTTGTACTGCCTTCCCTCCCCTCTTGCTGGTGCTGTTTGTGTATTCTTACATGTTCTATTGTACTTCTGCTGCAACCATTCCTGAGTCCACTCAATCAGATCATGAAATGCATAGCCAATGTTGGCCACAGCCAGCACAGGAGGAGTGCGTGGGCTCTGTCCATAATGCCAACGCTGTGGAAGTTCACTGCGCCAATAGACGGAGAAGTTGGCTGTTTGTGATGCGGTTTTTAATGCATTGTACACTACTGTCCCTTTACCTGAAATACAATCATTATTGACATAACAATATTAACTTAAAAAAATCATAATGAAGACAAAGGAAAGGATATATTTGAAACGTAACGCTTACATTGGTGACTTACTGATCTAGACCAGTGTCACTGGCTGTTTTGCACTTTGTCATACACTTGCTTTCTATGTGTGTGAACTATTGGTGATTCATTTTCATGAACCTTGCTGAGAACAATATGCTTCCTGATGTCACTCCAGGCCCCATGACACATTTTTTTCTAGATCTCTATCTGCTATGATCCTAACAATGGCATACATTACATGAAACGGGAACGTAACCAGCCAGAATAACAACTACTGATGTTCCAAAAATCCCCATGCAGTTGAAAAACTTCCTCTGCATAGCCTTATAGCCAGAGTCTGACATGCATGCACCATAATAGGGTTTAAGTGTTTTGAAGAACTAATAAATTCCTACAGTTATACTTGATTAATTCTGGAAGCATTCTCCAGACAATTAACAAATGGAACAAAAAAGTGTAGTTGCTTCATGCATGACAATGTAATGGCTTACACAGCAAATTTCTCATTGACACCCTAGACGAGGTATTCAACAAATGGTTGATGGTTGATAACTCACAGACTGGGGCCCCCTAGATCTACAGATTTGATCTTGTGAAACTATTATTTGGGGTGGGCACTGAAAGAAGAGTTTATGTGAACAAGCTACATTATTTGCAAGGACAGAAAGACAATACATGAAAGAGGAACTGTTAATAATTCATGATAAAAGTTGTGTCATGTGTCTACAAATAATTTCTTATGGGAAGGTCTATTTGGAAGATGGAGGTCAGCACTTTGGCCTCATATATGAAATAAATGATACTGATCCACAAGGGAATAAAAAAGACAATGTATGCATAATGTAACATTGAGGCACATTTGTATAATGTTTATACCTATTCAGCAACCCTCAGAGCCTGTAGCCACATCAGTCTAAAGAGATTTAATATCGTCAGCAACAACAAAACATAATCACCTCTTCATATAAAGTGTCCAATATTTTTGTCTGATTATAGGATAGGGACAGGTGATGGGCACTTGTTAATGCGGTAATGAACCTTCAGGTTCCATAAAATGCAGGGAATTTCTTGACTAGCTGAGAACCAGTTAGCTTCTCAAGAAGGACTCTGCTCCATGGAGTACGTAAGTATAACCTAATTTGGAATTTTCCAACAGATTTCAATAAATGTCCCTCAGTATCAAATTCATAGAAATCCATCCAGTAAGAACTGTACTTATACATGCAGATGCATTGATGGACAGACATGACGAAGCTAACAGGCACTTCTTGTGATTATATGAATTTGCCAAAATGGGGCCAAATTCCTGGCAGATGTGGACTTCCTATGTGACAAAGCTTCTGAGACAGTTGCTGTACTCAGAGACATGATAGCAGGACCTCTCTTGCACTATTCCACATATATAAGCACAATCAATATTCATGGGATATAAGTGTTTTCAAATAGGAAGGTTCCGGCAGATACGATATTGTACAAGTTTGAACAATAGACAGATAAGGGAATACCTTCAGCTGGATAAATCTGTAACACTGGAGATAAGTCCACTATTTCAAAGAATGATTTGTTAACATATTGTGTCAGATTGTAGATATTCTGAGGAGTGACTGTGGCCATGCCATGGTCACTGAGTAGCACCACATTCACTTTGTCCAGAAGATTCTTGTTTGTCAGACAGTGACGAATATACGTTGTAATGTTGTCTACCTGCAATGACAAAGAAAAGTACCCTTCACCACAAATGTGAATGGAATGTTCTTTATATAACAGAATAAGGGAAGAGTGGAAAATAACACTTCATTGAGATTAGAGTCTTCTGGTATGAGACTGTGTATAAAGGCTGTTCAGTTAGTTCCCAGAATGTGCACAAAAACTCAGTACAAAATCATGTGATGGCTGTGTGATGATCAGGCACATTTTTGTAGACTCTTTGTACCCTGTTCCTGTTTTCGGTTCAGTTGTAACAGTTTTTTTTTGCCAGGTAGCAAAAATTATCTCATTTCAAGAAAGTGCACATTGGTTACATTTTTTAAATGTCATTAATGGAGCAGTGCTTTTGTGTAAAATTTTGGAACAAAACAGAAATTTACAATTTGTTACAAGTAGTACTTGATGATGATGATGTATTAAGCCAATCAACATCGTTCAATGGTGCAAATATTTCAAAAGTGTTTGAGAACAGTGGGAAGATGAACACAGTTCTAACTGCCCATTGATGTTGCTAATGAAAAATGAACGCAGTCAATACCTTGGTGCATTCAGATTGACGGTTTGCAGTACAAGAAATTACGGAAATGTACAAATATCTGTTGGCATCATGTTTCTCCATTTTGACTAAAAATGTGGAAAAGCATCAGGTCTCCACACATATTATTCCACAATTTCCCATGGTTGAACAAACGGTGAACCAAATGAACACGTACAGACTTGACATTTTTCATTCTGTGCCTTATTCTTATATACGATTACTTGCCCAGATCTTCTGCATCAAACTGAAGCACACACTAATTATTATGGCTGATGAAACATTGATCTAACAGTGTGATGTTGGAGAAAAGCACCTTTAGAGTGGAAGTGAAAATCATCCTGATGATAAAAAAAATGCACAACACAGAATATCAAATGTGATGATCATGTTCATTGTGTTCTTCAACTGCCATGGGTTGGTGGATTATGAGTTCAGTCCTAGAGGCAAACAAAGAATGAAGAATTCTACCGAATGTATTATGTGTCTATGAGAACCAAAGCAAAAAGAAATGACAGAAACTCTGGCAGCAATAAAGCTGCCTTTTCAAGACAATGCTCCTGCACACATGGCGTAGTCTGTCTAGATGTTTCTTGGGAAAAACAAACCTCTAGTGACTCCACAACCATCATGCAGCCCTCTCTCTCTCTAGCAAACTTCCTGTTCCTGCAATCAAAAGTTAGTTTAAATGGGTGCTGATTTTAAATCAATGGAGAAAATTCAAGAAAAAAATGCTAAAGTAGCTAGCCAAGGTTTCTAGGAAGAAAGAAGATTTGGAATAGAACATTTGGATGCATCACCAGTAATAGTCATCAATTCAGGAGGTAAAGGAATGGGTTGTCCATCATGTCCAGTGGTAAGATTTGGCATAAACATCATTGGACCTTCAGACTCTACCACTATAGTTAGTATGAGGGTAGAGGACAGTCAGCTTCACTGTGTTCTGTCATGTTAGATGGAAAAACAGATGAAGGCAACATACAAATATGCGCTTCTACCATATTTACTGTAATAATCTTAATGCAGTGAGGCACTGTCACATGACCTTCACAGAAGACTGTTCAGCTTATTAAACCATAACACATGTGATATTGGTACTTTTGTGGAACAAAGTGTATGACCTGAAATGGAAAATGTTTGTAAAAATAGTGGGACAAGAAAATACTATGTTATGAACCAGCACACTCAACAGTGTGGGTGAATGGGTAACACACATGTTACACATACAGGTCTGGGTTTAAATCTGGGCCTGAAGACTGGCTAGTCTGATGGTATTATGCAGTTTTACTCAGCCCCTCCAGGCAAATACCAGGACACTATCTAAAATTACATCTACAACTGCTGTATTCTACAATCTTTCAAATTAGATACTAATTAATCATCTTACCATTCAGTACTGTAAAGGTCTCAACTATGGACAGCAGCTGCATAAAAAAACCTAAATTATTAACAAATAACATAAATAATGAACAGATAAATAAATAAATAAATAAGAACCTTCTGAATGTAGTCGAGCACTTGGACAGATTCAGGACCAAATGCATGAGCAGCAGTGTCTGGCTCTTCGAAGTACAGCATAACAAGATTAGCTGGGGTGCTGGTGTGTTTGAACCTGCAAACACAACAGATATTATTCTCTATCATTTGTTCTAAGATACTAGGACACTGGATAGACTGCCTAAAGAGCAGCAGAAAAGACAGAACTCAAAACCTTGCACTTGCAATATGTGGAAGTCACAACATGCAATCATTGCCACAAGGATTTGTTGCTTGAAGAAGTGCAGCTTCCTTTCTACAGTTCCAAATTATCATGTAGTTCATCATTTCCTACTCCTAAACCTGAAGCACTGCGTGGACACTAATTCTCAAGTGGCAATAAAACTTAAATGTGTTGTTTCATAAGAAGCAAAACAAAGACATGTATTTTTCAGGGATTTCTTCTCTACCCATAAGTGTACTAATTGAATGAAGAATATGTTAAGACATAATAATAATAATAAAAAAGAAACTACAAGAAATATATTTTGAAGCAGCCAGACACTATGAGCTATGCAGAAGATGTGGAAAAGAATTGGAGACAATGCAACACATTACTGCAGCATGTGAGGAACTAGCACATACCGAGTATGTAAAGAGACATGATGGACTAGCCAAAATTATCCATCAGAAACTGGTAGAAGCAGCTGAACTGACTGATAATAAAAGTCCATATTATAAGTACACACCAGCCAAAGTACTGGAGAATGAAAATTTCAAGCTGTACTGGAATCGCAGCATACTTACGGACAAAACAATACCTTTTAATTGACCTGACATAACTTTTATGAATAAGAAAACAAAGAACACCTTTTTGATAGAAATAGCTGCCCCCAAAACACATAATCTCACCAAAACAATAACCAACACACAAAACAAGCACCAAGACATGGCGAATGAAGTATGTGCTCTGTGGAAGCAAAAGGCAGCACAAGTGATCCCGATAGTAACATCATCTATGGGAGTAATTCCAAAGTCACTATCACAAAGTCTAACAAGATTTAACTTGCACACCAATACATATATACAACTGCAAACATCTGTAATTCTTGGCACATGTTCAATTGTAAGAAACTTTTTAAACTACAGATAAGGCCACTGAGCCTATTCATTCATTCATTTTTTTTCATTCTGTAGATCTGTACCGGGTTAAGTCAACCCTTAGGATATAGAACATGTCATAGGTAATAGCTTTACAATTGTCTTACATTTTAATATATACAATTAGCTATAACTATACAGGTTAACTTAAGAAACTATGTATGTCTATATTTGTCAAGACATATTACAATATATTCTCATTCCTGTGAGTGTAATACTTGATAACAGAATCATAGTAAAAC
>Ga0131853_10020147_pt1 | contig 12126 bp, 7 predicted proteins | sample TergutLab28metaG_FD_92764 | JGI IMG/M metagenome (GOLD analysis project Ga0131853, IMG submission 92764) | Labiotermes labralis P1 segment gut microbial communities from Petit-Saut dam, French Guiana - Lab288 P1 (version 2) (version 2) | ecosystem: Host-associated > Arthropoda: Insects >...
ATTATTATTATTATTATTAGCAACGCTATTTCAGCTACATAGACAAAATAGCACTGAATGTGTGACAAGAAGCTCCGGAATAGTTAGCAGGTATGGACATGGAGGCGGCGGTCGTGACCAACTAAAAGGAAAAGTCCTGACGGTCGCCGGCAGCGACAAAAAAAACACACACACACACAAAAATTCTCATTTAAGGTGCCTGGTAGGTAAGCTGAGGGAGGCTCATCCCAAACAAAATCTAGCATATTACGACTACACCAAGACAATTCGATTCACCGAGTACCTCTCTCTAAATACGGACCTGCTGAGGAAGACAAACAAAGGCTGCATTTCCAATTTTTTAGAAGTGTTCGGTCAAACGTAACATTTGCGCAATAGGTAAAAGCTGGGAATAAATGCGGTAGGGGTGCTGATTTTACTGCTTGCGATAGCGGAATATCATTTAAATAGACTGTATTCACAAGCCTATTAGGCTTATCATTTTGTAATACAATTTACAGCTCGTCATGCAATCTTTTCTCCGAGACAAAATTGAGCGAGATAAATAAAAAATAAATATTGGTCTTCATGTACAGTACCTGTTATTATTGTCAGATTTTGAAACTTGATCTTTTTCGACAGACTTTAGAAAAACGCTCAATTTATGAAATTTCATAAAAATCCGTCCAGTGGGAGCAGAGTTGTTCCATGCGGACGGACCGACGGACAGGCAAACGACGTGACAAAACTAGCAGCCTCTTTTTGCGATTTTGCAAACGCGCCTAAAAAACCAACAGTGGGTCGTAACATGCGTATTATTATTATTATTATTATTATTATTATATCAGAACATCGCCGTGGCCCAAACTGAATATGTCCGACTACATTCCGGCCCCTGGAACACATTTTTTTCGTCAATGGTATAGGAAATTCTAATATAGATAGCTGCTGTCCACAGAAAAGAGAAATTTTGGTAGCTCTAAGTTCTGAACAGGTGGATTTGAAAAAGGAATTCTAGCAGGAAGATGAAACGTAATGTGGACGCCATTGTGGTTTGACCAGGATACTCTATGTATGGTGAAAGACCGTGACTATCAAGATCACAGCCACAATTCACTCAATAAGACAGATAATTTTCTGGTTTTGCTCAGTTTCTTGTATAGTTCTGTCACTAACAAGTTACAGAAGGGAAGGATATTAAGGTAATACAACAGCAAAGAAAAACGCCCAATTAAAGAATAAATTAAATTGCAACATAACTTCAATCAATATTATCGATATATTATTACTATTACATCTACTAAGCCAGGTATATATAATCTTTACGTCGGAATGGAGGGCAGGAGTAGCCTGAAAGCTGCGAGAATGTCTAACTCAAGTAGCTCAGCGAAAGAAGCTTTGAAAATGAACTGTAAACCAGTAACATGACCGTACAAACTTCCACTTCAGTTATTTTAGCAGTATTTTAATAACTTAAAAAACAGCGAATTTATCAGTCAATCGAGCATTCCAGCTCTAAATTACAAATTCCTCAAGTCAGGCATCTGTTGAGCTTATGCTGCGACCTTCACTTGCTCTTTAGTGTGTGATCTTGAGAATGTTTTCTGCTTACATTCTGGAGGTTAACTACCTGTTCTCTCGGCACACTTACTAAATATAGCCGACGGTCGTTTATTGGTAATGCTCACAGACTCCTTGACAGACATATTTATTCTCGTGCCTCGCTAATTCAACTGGTTTCCAAACTCATCATATCCTCTGAGTCATGCTCTTCACGCTTAATCATATTTGTAAAATACACTGAATTGGAGGGAGCTTATCGATTGAATTACGAAAGTCAGATACCAGTACTGCTTACCAGGAGATAGTGAAACATATTTTCACATTGTTTTCGCAAAGTACAAAAAATAATTCAATCCGAAAAGTTCATCTTTTAAATTATTCATTGCAGTTTGGAACAGGGCGGCCTAGAAAAAGTCACAGGGTGAATTTCATGCCGGCCCAAATGCATATTTCTGTGTACCGTTTCTAACGTGCGAGTGTTGCAGTTATTTACTGTGAATAAGTGAAGTTAGAATTTTTAGAGTACGCAATATTTTCCATTTTTCGAGAGAGTTTCCTAAAGGACGTCCTTATAAACCAGTTCAATAAAATCGTGTCGATAATTATAATCTGAAACCGACAGTCTGCTCGTCTTCAATCCTCTAACACCTGAAGAATCGTTCTGACTAAATATGAATCAATGCGGAGCCCGTAAAGTAAAAATGTACACTCTGGACGCAAAAATGACATAAAACCGTTCAAAACACGAACTGTCATTTTAAAAAATAAAATGTTTACGCACATATATGAAAAATAAAATTTTTATATTCATTACTTAAACTGAAAACCCACTATATAAGAATAAGGAAGAAAATAAAAATGCAATAACACAATCCAAATTATAATTACTCATTTCATTCTGAAGGAAACGTGTTTGCGGAACCTCTGCAAGTTTAGCATTGCAACGTAAAAGTAGGGTCTATAGTATACAACTGTACGAATTCGCATCTCCATGAAGGTAAAAAGACAAATATTTGAGTAAACTCTATCCGAATCCAGCCCCTTAATCTCAGCAGCAATACATAATGCGATCCGCCGTAGTGTACATGTAAGGTCATTCGACAGCTGTATGATACGAGAGCACAGACACTAATGCATCAGATATAACTTCAGACGCCCCTCAGAAACGTCACATTTAAATGTTTGCAGTTGTAACCTGTCTGTCAAGACTGTTACAAACCTATTCATGATATTAGGACATACTTACTCTTATATGGTAAACTGCTTCATAATGGAATATGTGGAATAAATTACATACAGTATCTACCTAGGAATTTCTTGAATCTATAAGGCAAGGTTCACAAATAGTTCTGAAATGCAGTAGTAACAACATCGTTGCTGAAATATTCACGAACTAAATTGACACTTATTACAATAAACCTACGCAAATTACTCTTTCGTGTAAATAATTCTACTGCTTGTTGTATTCGTGCCATCTGAATAAGGAATTGTTTCGTCTCTCCCTACGTGTTACTGCAAATATTCTCTTAAAACATTTCCTGTTGACTTCAAGGGGATGTTCTCAAGTACGCGAGTTCCAGTTCCATTCGCGATGTGGGCTTTTGCCCGTGATTTTCTGGGTTTGTCATAACTCATACTCAGTCGCCTGCATAAATAGAATTTCGACACGATTACCGGTGTATACAGTACACGATTAACAGGCTGCAGGAGGAATGATAAATGACGTGCTAATATTCATGTTCTTCACACCATTTGTAATAAAGGAAATAGAAGAAAATTAGGAGAGGAAAACTGTACTCCCAGAATAGTTCGGGAATATGAACAACGCAGAAAAACTACGAAGAAAGAAAAACGCGTCTTCAAAGAATAATACGGGAAGGCGCGGAAAGTAGCCAAACGAGGCACAAAAGGAAAGCGTGTACTCATCGCATAGCGTCGGGACGGTCAGAAATATGGAAATATTGCCAGAAAATGTAATAGTACAAGGTAGTACAAGATAAAAAATACAGAATTAACGGAGTAGTAAAGGAACCTGCGTGCTCACACAATAATGCAGGAAGGTGAATCATATGGAATTACAGAGCATAAAAGGACATGTCTGCTTTCAAATCGCAACTTAATGTACCATTACTAAACCGACAGCACAAAGCAGCTAATTAAAACGCAGTAAAAACTCAACTAAGACTCCCTTTTGTTTTTATTAATAGCTATCTTCTGATGAAACTGCATCAAGCAACAAATAAGTAAATACTGAAATTGTAGATGGTCTTGGAATTGACGGTGTGGTGGATTTTTATCTCATCCAAATAGCATGAATAGCCACTTATGCTACTGCTTGTCCACTGTACGTATTTACTGGGACAACTCTATGGAAATATATATGCTCTTATGAAAAGCATTTTCGTGGATATGAAACAGCTGCACTGGATACCACGTACATCGTCATTTCGAACGAGTATATCCGTAAAATACGAAGGACAGAACAAGTAACGACAATTGCAGCAAGCAACAAATGCTTGCAATGTTCCATGATACATGACGAAATTGAAACTTCATAATTTGTTTGTACAGAGTAAACTTCCTTTCGGTATGACATTCTATCACTGAGTAATTTTAAGAACAAGCATGTGACTGTAAACTAAACGTCAGAAGTGAACGTGACATTTAAAAGTACAAGCAAAAATCATTAACAACGCCAAATATTTAGCCTCAGTAACATACACAACATGATTTCTGACCTGAATGTACGGTTCACCCCACAGAAGATACATAACACCATCAGAAATTTCTGATTTTCTTGCAAACTACTCCGAAAGGAAAAATAATGAGTCCACCAGTGCCAAACGCGAAGCATAATGCTATCTAGCTACATGTGATTAATTACCCACATATGGATTGGTACACCGGAAGGAAGGAAGAGAGAGGTTACTGTCAACTAATTATTGGACCACGGAAAGAAGCTTTATCAAATACATAAGCTGTGCACTGTGGTATGGTGAGGTGATTCGTGCCTTTATTGAAAAAATGAGAAAGGAAGTTTTTGTCTCCTAGTTTTAAATATACTGGCATTTTTATGAAGGAAATTAGAAAACATGACAATATAATTAAAGATTTGAACCCGGAACACACAGACAGCAGAAGGAAATGTTTATTGCCAAGTATTTTTAACAGATCTAAAAAAATGCGCCATAGTAGAGGTGGTATGTTCTGTACCTTTACTTGTCTGGTGTTTACATGGATCAAATGGGGATTCCGATCGGATAAAATGTCGGACATCAACTGTAATAAGAATGATAAAACTTCGCTGTTAAACATAACAGCACACTTTCATTGTGCTAAGGAATTTGTATAAATATTCATTCAAAAGGTGAAATATTAGCATGTAGACTGTTATTTAGCGATCTGGAATTATGATTTATGAAGAAAAGACAAACGTCCTTAGAGAAATGCATTAAAGTACTCGAGGCTGGAGATGACTGCAGTTATTCTACGCAAAGAAACGTAGGTGTATAGTAACAAACACCTACACAACCTTGAAGGTACTGAGTGACTGCACGTCACACATCCTTCGGCAAAGTTGATTTCGACACCATCGTCTGACGCAGTCAAACCCCAATATGGCGTCACTGTTCGTACACCGCAGTTTGTGGCGACATTTCGAAGGAGGTGGTAAACCGAAATACTGTATAACAGGAAATTTCACGTCACAGACTTTCATGGGTGCTAAGTGAGGGTGGCACTCTATCGAGGGTTGGCTGTATTTCCATATAGCAGATCAACTGCATGACTTGCGTGGGAAGTCGTAAATACCAGAGCTTATGAATCTGTGGTTCTTAGGCACCAGCGATGAATCACGTACAGGGTGCATTCAGCGTATGGGAATGTTAGTATTTCCTTCCTAACTATGTTGGAGCGATGCTGGCACTTCTGCGTATTTTACCAATTACTCCAAGACACACATAGGGCGGCCTGAACAGTCGCATGTACCTACAATGAACGGCCTGTCAAACTTCGCAGATATGAAAATATCCAGAGGGCATTTAGAACAACTCCTTTGCGGTTTTGCGGCTTCGGTCCTCTTAAATTTTGTCTCAGCCGGTGAAGCTTGGCGGTCAAGACACGGACGTGAGTTCTCGAACACATGAAATTCCAACAATAATCAGTGTAATACTAAATGTGCATAACTGTAAACATACCATATCACTTATTTATTAAGACTTCTTCCGTTGTCACAATTCACATCTGAAGAAGGAAACAGTTTCCAAAACGTTGTGTGGTGTTGTATGTTGTGACAATGAAAAAAGTCCTAATAAACACGACAGAACTGACGTTAAAACAGTGTCAAAAATAAATTCGATACAAACGTACTATCTTTCTGGGAAACAGGTTTTTTTTTTTTAATTGTGGGCTATGGCTTTCTTTTTGGCAAGATGGGCTTGAGGATTCAACTACTACGCCCAGACAAAGCAATCCGTCTGCGACCAGTTTCAAGGAAAATGGATTCAGAGGTTGGTAGCTAGAAGATTCGGATGCCTTAAAGATGATGGATATGTAAACCGGCTACATGGATTACAGGGATAGAGGCTTTCAAATAGGTTTACATCATGCCATCATCACATATGGCGGTTGTAAACAGATCATGCCTAAATTTTCAAGTTTTCATCATTGCAAAAATGACCTGCACGCAGAAAACGTTCATGGCGGGCAGGGTATTACCTTTAACAGCCGGGATACTGGAGAAATTTACTGAGCGGAATGTTGTCCCAGGTCCCGTTCTCAAAACGGCAGCGTCATAGGCGAAGCCATCTCTACTCCGGAACAAAACACTTGCGAAGTACTGTTTACTGTTCCAGTAGATCTTCACTCCATAATTTTGTGCCTGTGAAGGGAAAATTAAAAGGCAATGCGGAACAACAGACTCAACTTTTTAAAAACAACTGCCTCTATGCGGCAGAAGGATACATTTCTCTGCAATTGCAGAGCTGCACGCATCAGCTGTTTATTTCTCTGTGTCATCTCTTTTTTCCTTTTTGTAAAATCATTTGGTGAAGATAGATGATCCTTACGTCACCTGTTCTAAATACGTGATACCCTCATGCAATCATGCATTATTGTTACCACATTCGCACTTCAGGGTATATTTGAACTGCATATTAAACATTAATGGTCCCGTTTTGGGGCGGGTTCGCCTAAGTCGCGAAAAGCGCCTTTTAGCTTCGGCATGTACGTCCATCCGTCTGTCTCACCACATGTATTAACTCGGTCCCCAATGGATGGATTTGCATCAACTTTTATAATGGAGACTTTTATTACTGACCGAAGTTTGTTAAAACCGGAAGAAATATCGGGCATTTTTACAGGAAGACCGAAGTAACTTCATATTGTTAGGACACAAAATCGCCAAAAATTCTATCTTTTCGAGAGTGTATCTAGTTTTACTAAATGTTCATTGAAATAAAGTTCGCCACTTATGATTTAATCCTATGAAGACTCAACTGCAGCCACATTATATACAGTATAATCAGTTCGTACCTCAAAGTAAGAGCGTGTGCAACAAGCAGAAAGACCAACCGGTGAATTGTTTATAGCTCTATTGTTCTCTGTGACGTACGAGTTAAGTCTTTACATATATCGTGTAATAAGTTCAACATTCAAAGTGTTGAATCACAAGAGACGTGAGTGAATATTTTGAAGATAGGGCAGATAGATGGTACTTTGGCTGGCTAAAGTTTTCAAGCTGCAGAATGAAGGTACGTGCTGTCAAATTATATTACCATATTGACTGCTTTATAGCACCCCTTTTTTTGTCGACAGAGAAATATGCAGCTCAAAAATGGAAGGGCCACGCAGTGTTGCGTTTCCATGGTAACAATTGTTACGCGAACACACAACAATGTTACGTTACAGGAAGATTGCCTAGCTTGTTAGCACTTTCACAAGAGAGTTGGCATATATACCAGACTAGCGGGAATTCTTTTTTTTTTTTTCACGGATCAGGAGCTCTGAGCTATTCTAAAACAGGTTTATTCTGAAGCTACTTTTATTTCATTCGGACTCGCGTTCCGTAAATGGGACCATCGGATGGTATGTAATGTAATGACGTATAAATGTATCAAACTGAATACCACATTTCTTCGTCCTTCTGCTGGCTTTGTCCTTCATGCTTCGCAGATGCAGCAATAACTTCAGTGCATGAAAATCTGAATACCATGACACATTAACGACGGTCAAAATGATATGCACACTTTAGCTAGCCGCCTAAATCTATTATCATAAAGAAGAGAGACACAGAGAGATCAGGAGCCAGCCGAAATTAATATTGCAACGTTGAACCCATCATATCGAGACATAGATTAGCTTTCACATCAATTTCGTATTATTACTTTATCTGATAATGGCAGCAGAACTACCTCTCGAAACGTTGAGTACAGGGGCGAGCGATGCGGCCGCCCCAGGCAGTAGATTCCAAGAGGTAGAAAAATGGAAGGCAAAATTAATATTTCAGATAACAAAATTTTATTTTCAGCCCTCAACAAATCTTAAATTATTGACGAATAAAGGCAAATTTAACAAATGTGATTTTTTAATGTTCGTAACTTCTGCCAGCGGCGGCCATTGTGATTGCTCGCCCCGCGCGCCTGCGCCTAGCTACGCCACTGGACGTGAATATTAAGTACGCTTCAGAAGATAGATAATGCCCAGTGTTGTATTCTTATGTCACAAAGATTTAGAGAATCATTACATGATTTTTGACTATTCCGTAGGGTAAGAAGAAATCTGTGAAGGTTGATGAGAGACTTACATTACTAACAACATGCGAACAAGTCAGTATAATGCCGTCATGAGAATCGACGACAACCCCAGAACCCCAGTGGACTCCGCATCGCACCAGCACCACGCTGTCATCTACTCCGGCTGAAAGAACAAGCTTTTTAGGTTCACATGTAAACTCTCCACTTTAATATAAACATTGGACTCTGAAGCACAGACAACATTCATGTGTCACCTTGCACGATTACCACACATCACTGCCCAATACAGAACGATCTGCAGACCTAAAACGAATTCTGTAAGAACATTTCAACTGTGGCTAGTTACATGCATATATTACGTTCAGGAAGTACTCATAATGCCAGACCTCAGATGCTTTTAAGTTTTAACAGGACCACGTTTATTGTAGAGGAAGGCGACTGGACGCAAATGTAAGCTTAACAATATACTGGCCCACATAAATCTGCTTGCTTTGCTCGGCATATGAAAGACAAACAGCGCTCCTACAAAATAACACTAACAAAACAACAACAACGACGACAAATTCAAATCTCATACAATTTTTCCGCGCTCGTTGTTGAATTTACATTTGGGTTCCTCGCAAGTCACATTAAGAGACGTAAACAGGAAGATTGTGCGGTCTATATATTATTTTTCAGCCTAGTTATTATTCAGGCACGCATGTTTATTATTATGTCCTTTCCTTACCAGAACCATAACATATTACAGCATGATGAAATTTTGGATCAGTCCTATGAGTATGTCCAGTTATGAATTAGCAGACAGTTAACTCAACCACAAAACTTCAGTCGTCTGCAGGCCAGAGCTCAAATGTGTCTAATATGTCATCCATGACAAAAAAAAAAAGACGTGAGATAGAAATGGAGAGTGGCTGAATCATTTTTACACACCTTGTAAAAAATATTTTGTCACTGTCTTTCGTAATTTTACCACAAAATATTTCAATGTGAGGGAAGTTACATGAAATCTTAATCAGAATCAGGTGAGGAAATACATCGAACTACCCTAGTATGAGCAGTTCTTACTGAACTGTTTATAATGTTCTGTTTACCGTCATGATTATACTCGTATCAACCCTTGGAACAGAAAAAAAAGATAGGCAATTGGTATAAAGCAACATTGAGGCGCCTTCGTACCACAACATGCAATGCGCATGCGCCATATTGTCATCTGTGGCCTGCTCGGCTCTACGATGTTTTTCCACATTACCTCATAAACATAACGATTTTAGAACATAAAATGTGTTTTGATTTTCTCTACAACTTTTGTTTGCAACATCTCACTCTAAGAAGAACTGAGCGAGATATCATCAAAAACACGTATTGGTCTTCATATAAATTATCCTTTATTCTTGTCAGATTTTAATAAAACTTAAATTTTATCGACAGATTTTCAAAAAATACTCAAATATACAATTTCATGACAATCCGTCCAGTGACAGCCGAGTTTTTCCACGCGGACGGACGGACAGACTGCCGGAGAGACAGATATGACGAAGCTAATAGTCGCTTTTCGCAATTTTGCGAGCGTACCAAAGTAATCTACTGTACAGATAAAGATTCAGTTCGTAACTCACCGAGAACACAGTATGCAAACATCAGAAAGGCAAGCTGGTTTATGATTTGTACGGAAATAACGGCCGTTTGCTGTATGAACCAAAACAAAAATAAGTTTTAGCTTCAAAATGTTCCCGGAATCACTTTATTTCTGAGAAACACAAAACAGTACAATCATTCAGCCACACTTCCTTAAAAATAATGCCCTTGTGTAAATATACACTTCTGCCAGCGACTGTCAATATGTTGGAAACATTCCTGGAAGCTTTTATAAAGGCCTTTACAGCTCTTCCGTCGCATTCTTAATGATTTCAGTAGCATCAAAAAGCGCCGTCCCTTTAATGCTGGTTTTAGTCGATGGAATAGGAAAAATCAGCTGCAGCCAGGTCAGGTGAGTATAGGGAATGCTCCAGTGTTGTCACATTGTTCTTTGATAAGAAATCCTTGACCAAAACCGACCGGTGTGCGGGAGCATTGTCGTGAAGGAGAAACCAACTGTTGATGCTCCATTTTTCGGGGCGTTTCTTTCTGACTACACCCTTCGACGACAGAAGTCAAAGTAAATTTCTTCATTCACAGCAGAAACTCCTGTAAATTATATCGGCGAATTCTGGGAAAAATTTGAACCTATTACGCCGTGTGGACAAAATTTAGAGTTTTCAACGTTAAACGTGGCGGCAGTGGTTTGATGGGGGTAAGCACATAAGAAATTAGCTTAGAATTGGAACCTTCTTACTGTGATTCGGTTGATGGAATCATATACTAGAAAATACATTAGAGCTAAAGGCCCTAGTACTGATTTATTATGGTTATTCATTGCTTATAGAGGGACGTCTGTAAATCAGATTACACTGCGTCGGATAGTAGATAATTAGAGAAATGCACTGGAAATGAAGCGGTTGAGGCTAAGTCTGAGCTATAATCCAGGGGAAGAACACGAGCAATCACAGAACGTCCGGTTGCTGGGCTGAAATTTGGAGCCGGGACCTCCAGAATACGAATCAGTAATGCTATACATTCCACTACTGTGTTCGGTAAAAATAGTGCTATTCATTCACTGTTTATTTAATGACCTCGTCAGTGACTCGGTGTATATAGTACTGAGTGGCAGGATGACTAACCCCTTAAAGACTGTGATTATCCTGAATTATATTTAAAGATTCAGTTCGTACCGCGCAGGAAACACATTCCGTCCCAGTTATAAAAACCAATCCGTTGATGTATGGGGAAATAATCGCTGTTTGTTCTGAAATCCATACAATACAAACACACACACACATGCATTCTGTAGAATTTTAGACGCGTACCAAATATTGCGAAAAGAGACTACTAGCTTCGCCATGTCTGTCTGTCCATCTGTAAGAAACAACTCGCCTCCCACTAGACGGATTTTCAGGAAATTTTATATTTGAGCATTATTTAAAAAAATTTGTCGAGAAAATTCAACATGTATTCAATTCTGAAAAGAATAACGGATACTTTACATTAGACTAATATACCGCTTTCTCCCAGAATCGTGCCGTTTGTGAGATAATAATGTGGAAAAATGTAGAAGAGCCAGACAAGTCACATATGACAATATAATATGGTGCATGAGCTTTGCATGCTGGATAACTAAGGCTACAGACAAACACTCAGACTATGGAATATTTACTGCTTCTCCATGGCAACAATGGTTACGCGAATGCGCCTCAACGTTACGTTTATATGCCCATTGCCTGTCTTGTTTAATGCTAAACGCAGTGGTACATAAAGTAACCACTGGGCTTTAAAAGCTTAATGAATAACTCATCTGAAGATATGTGGAAGGAAAATCATCAGGCTGGATAGTCAGTACCAGGACTGAGATTTGAATATAAATAAATATGTTGGGAGTGACAAAACTTCAGAACGGTCCTCGATGATACTCGAATTAAAGCGTTTAAGATAACACAAGTTAACTTTCAAAATCTATCTACATGCATAGCGACCGCCTCTGTGGTCTAGTGGTCAGAGTTTCTGGCTACAGATACAGAGGTCCCGTGTTCGATCCCCGGCGCTACCAGATTTTCTGAGTAGTAGTGGGTCTGGAACGGGGTCCACTCAGCTTCGTGAGCCTTGTGAGGTCAATGGTGGAGCTACTTGAATGAAAAAAGTAGCGGCTCCAGGTCTAGAAAACAGAGATTAACGGCTGTGGGGACCCGTTACGCTGACCACGTGACACCCCTCTATCCGCAAAAGTTGGCACTAACTTCGC
>Ga0131853_10020148_pt1 | contig 12125 bp, 5 predicted proteins | sample TergutLab28metaG_FD_92764 | JGI IMG/M metagenome (GOLD analysis project Ga0131853, IMG submission 92764) | Labiotermes labralis P1 segment gut microbial communities from Petit-Saut dam, French Guiana - Lab288 P1 (version 2) (version 2) | ecosystem: Host-associated > Arthropoda: Insects >...
GAATGAAAAAAGTAGCGGCTCCAGGTCTAGAAAACAGAGATTAACGGCTGTGGGGACCCGTTGCGCTGACCACGTGACACCCCTCTATCCGCAAAAGTTGGCACTAACTTCGCCGACCGGCGCTCTGTCGGTATAGTTCGCATGCGGACTAAGGCCACGGAGTTTAGTTTAGTTTATCTCTCGTGTTCTGTAGCACCTTTTCTTCCTTAGCCAGCAACACAAGGTCATCTGCATATTTCACAGTGTGAATGATTTGACCGCCTATTTTTAAGTCTCCAAACCCTTCCAGAGCTTCCTTGGTAAGGCATTCGCTGTGCAACTTGTACAGCGAATGCCTTGCCCGGTTACTAACCGTCCATAATCATCTTCCTCTCTCACAAGACATTATACAATCTCTGCAGTTGAAATATCGTTATTAAATAGCCATATAAAAGTTCCGTCCCAGTTGACCTCACCATGTAATTATGCTACCAGTGTTGGGGGAATGTACTGCCTCACTGAATACCTCATGTCATTTTTCTATACTTCCTGTTTATTTTATCTCTTTGGCATCCTAGTATTTGTCGTGTTTTCTCGGGTCTAGAGCGACCGAAGCATGAAGCTGACCAGTTACTCCATTTAGTGTAAAACCTAAGAATGCCTGGACCTATACCTCCACTTTTCCGTAAGCCATAATGACTGGGTATCACAACGAAAAACTGTACCTTTCTTGGTCTTTATGAATGAAACCAATTCCATGGAGCAAAGTTCTTACTGAGAAGCTAACACGTCCTCAACTAATCAAGAAAGTCCCCACATTTTATAGAATCCGAAAGTTCATTACCGCATTTACAAGATCCCACCGCTTGTCCCTATCCTGAGCCAGATTAATCCAGTCCATCACAACCATCACAATTCTTGAAGATCCATTTTAATATTATCTTCTCATCTACGCCTGTTTTCCAAGTGGTCTCTTTCCCCACCAAAACCATATATGCATCTCTCCTGTCTGCCATACGTGCTATATGCCCTGCCCATCTCATTCTTCTTGATTTGATCGCCCGTATAATATTTGGTAAGGAGTAAAATGAATGTAACGGCAAAAATATTCTGAGTTCGAAATGTGGCAGACAAATTGATTCTGACCCAGACTTGGATATTCGTTCGTTGTAATTCCTTTACCATTAAGTGATCAAGGCTGTACGATCTAAGTCGGAAAGGAATGTCATTTTGAGAATCTTATGACATCAATATCATAGACTGTAGTGCTGGAAGATGGATCATATGTTGGAAGCAAAGGGATTTGGAAGCCGTCAACGACAGTATTCGTTCACATAGTGACAGATATTGCACCCACTTGTAACTCCGAGGGCACATTCCTGCACAACAGCTGGAGAACTCGCAGACCTCACCGTCAGGTCTTTCACTGCAAAACTTCTGAGTGCCTGTCAGCGTTGCCATGTCCGTCCGTCAGCCCCCACCCGCCCGCCCGCCCGGCCGGCCACCAACCGTCCGCCCGCCTTCATGCAATAATTCCGCAATGGATACACGTACCGGCATTTTTATTCATTTTGATATTTTAGAGTTCATACTGAAACATGTCAAATGAACTGAAGTTTGGCTCAAAGTGGACAACGTGTCTATTTTATTACAGCATCGAACTTTGAATTACTTATATATTTTCGAATTTATATCAATTGGATCCAAACAATTCTGACGTAATTTTAGTATCTAATTGGTTAAAAATATTTCACTTTTTTCATAAAACAAATTTTAGGTACAATGATTATCACGTACTGTAAGATACTCTAAGATAAATTTTTGTTAGCCCTGCCTATTTGTAATAAGCCACCATTTCCAACATTTTTACCTGCCACAATTCAGTTATTCCATACTAAGTTCTATGAAGTTTATATATGTACTTGAATTGGTAAAAAGAAAAAAGAACGTCAATTCTTGAATAATTTAATTTTTATCTGCTTCGTAACAATACAAATCATTTCGTTTACAAGACTGTAGAGCTGTGAGTTTGTGTGTTCTTAAGCATGTTATTACTTTGACTGCGACAAAATCGACCAGAATGAACATATTTCTTGTGGTAGCAAACAGAAGTCATGAGCAGTAACATCACCAGAAATACGTATACAAAGGTACCTTGTCCGTGAGCATTTGTCTCCTTCATATCCTAACATTCAGTTTTCCCTGTGTCCATATTAATATGATCCCACTTATGACTAATTCTTGCACGTGACCTCTCGATAAAATTTACCACAAATACTGTGTGCATATCTCGTTTCTCCATGTGGGATGCATGTACCGACAGTTGGTTCCTTCTACATTTGATCACCCCATCAGTGCAACAGAACGAACCAAACTGCTGTACTGTCCTACCTGTGCAGTCCAAAATTTTTATTTGTACTTTGTTTTAAAATCTTTAAATCTGTATTTTTCGCTTCCAGCAAGAGGTCATACTTTATGTAAAAAGGTAAAGCAGTCCCATTACAGGCCTGGACAGGCCCAGAGGGTTCCAGGAAGTTAAGGTTCCCAGATTTCGTGACAACGACACAGGATGGTGGTAGGTTGTCAGCCTTACGCACCGGCCGCCTTTACCCCCAGGAAATACTCCTGGTACTCATTTCTGTTAGAGGCTGGGTCGACCCCAGGGCCATAGTGCGATCGCAAGGATTTTATGTCAATGAAAAATCCAGCGAAACCAGCTGGGATCCAACCAGCGACCTTCCGATTTGAAGCACAGCACTTTAACCACTGTGCTACCGCGGTCCCCATACTTTATGTATAAGCCCATATAAAAACGAACCCTGTGAGCAACTGTCACTTCTTGGACATGTTTCGGAGAGTGGAGGAGTGGCTTACGCATTCTTATCCTCCTTCGTTAAGTGTGCTTGTCACCACGGCATGGTTTGTCCTCTGGTTTATGATGGATATGCTGGCCAACAGGCACAAGAGTAGCTGAGAACATACTGAATAAACAGTAGGGGACCGATGAAAAGGGGTTGTGTTTCATCTTGGAATTTAAGTTTGTGGCGACCGGTACTTCACTGAAACATGACTTGTCATAATTGCACCGTGACCTACGAATTTGACCGATTCTTCGAAAATAAGTGATATTTGAAGATGTTTAACGTTGCGGCGAAGATTAATTGGTTTGCTGTATCTTTCAATGCTGTCTGTATTGAAAACTGTGTAAATGAATGTGTATTTACGAAAACAAAATATCCTCCTGGAAACAGGAGCTAATCATATGCCGCGATAATCAGCAAATGCATTTCAAAGTGTTTCTATGTATTGCTACTAGAACATAGCTTCGGATTACGCGTCATGTATCCGAAACTCTCTTTTACAAAGCTACTGACATTCATTAAAGAGCTGAGCACTAACGCGGTGTGGCTGGCGATGTGCATCTGTCGCTGACAAGTGTTAACTCTGCCGCCGCATCGATCGTGTCTGTTTAACCGAGTGCTGCTCTTAAGCTCTGGATGGATTCCAGGCCAGGGGCATCGGTGTTGGCTATGACTTTGCAAACAGATCACGTTTCAGCTTTCACGACTAAGGTCTGGTTCATAATATTCAAACTTTAACAACAGGGTACATGCGAGCAGAATTTGGGTTATAAAAACCGCAAAAGGCCTGACCATAAATATATACAAACGTGCGTACATAATACACAAACACATACATACATACACACACACACACATACGTACGTACATACAAATACACATACATACATACATACACATACACAGAAACATACACACACACACACATACGTACGTACATACAAATACACATACATACATACATACACATACACAGAAACATACACACACACACACATACATACATAAATACATACGTACGTATATTCAAATACACATACATACATACATACATACATACATACGTACATACAAATACATATACATATACACATATACACAAATACATACAATACATACATACATACAAATACACATACACATACATACACACATACATACATACACACATACGTACGTACATACATACATACATACACATACACACACACACAAACATACATACATACATACATACATTACATGCATGCATAATAAGGATTCGTAAGATATGGAATAAATCATAAACGTACAAATTATACCAAGTATTTAAAGTATACAGAATTATTACAGAGCAAAATACTATAAACATTTTATAAACAATATTGTGGAATATCTTTGCACATGAAAGTTCACATGCGAAATAAGAAGAGTGTTTAAAATATCCGCGCGTTTTCATTCATAAGAATACTTGTGAGAATATGTGACAAAGTGCTGAAAATTCTTATGCCAGCACAGACTGCACTTTCCTGAAAACATGAGAGGTTGGTATGTGGTCTGTGCAGACTGTGCTATACCCTGTATTTGGTCTGTGCAGACTGTGCTACACCCTGTATTCGTAATCTGTAAAATGAATTTGTTGGACTTCCTCCAGTATTTACAACGAAAATTCTTAATTAAAATATTTACTGGAAAGTAACAGGAAAACAATTTTGCTCAGTTAATGAATTTACGGATTTTAAAGGTACCGAATAAAACATTTAAGAATCTAACAGGGGATTTTTTAAGATTCATATTTTCTGTCCCGGTACAAAAAGAACACTAAAGAAGACGATTCTGCTATTTTAGCAGAATTTGCCAAGAGCCGTGACTGACTACGAGTTGAACTGGCGACAGTAGAACATCGTGCACATTTTCAAGAGTGGATTCGGTAAGCTTTACTGCCATAATTTTCGCCATGACCCGCCGTCAGGTTTTGTCTTGGAAAAAGACGCGGACCCTGTCGTAGATATTGATATATTTCGCAACATTTTTCCCCGCCGTATTAAAAATTATGGATTTTATCGACTTCCAAACAAATTCATTATTCTTCTCTAAGTACACAATACTGTTTTGTGTCAAAGTAACCGTAAACGTCGCTAGTGTATTCAGTACGTGAAAAATTTTTGTTCTCGCCGTCAAGACAAGGGATTTAAAAAAAAAAGCTCTACGATTATTGCAGAGATGCAATACGCAGAGAATGCAGGAATTCACAGAATAAGGAACATCTACTGTTTTCCGCTCCATCCCTCTCTACATGAGCTACGCCGGTTCAGTCCATACAGTGGTTAAGTAATTACAGTAGAATTTTAAGCAATTAACGTAGAAGTTTTCACGCTATGAGTTGGACTGAATTGTTTATTTTTTGTATGAGTAACAGAGAGAGAGATAGAAGTGTTTTATTTAACGACGTTGTCAACTTCTAAGATTATATAGCATCTGTGGTAGATTAATTAGGGTTTTTGGAATGGTCCTACCCGTCACAAATTCCTTGTGGATTTGCCTGAGTTCCAAATTGACCTCCGCTGTAAGAGTTCGGCGTCTGAACGTCTGCATCCTTACAAGGCCCAAGAAGTCACAAGTGTCAGCGGTGTAATTGGACGGTGCTTTGTCTCTTATTTTCCAAAATGTTCTCTCAGTTCACGCTTGCGAATACGGGCAGGGCGTTTCTTCCAGAAACTGTCACTGACCCTCCCGCTATGATCAGAACCCCGCGTACCGTCAAGTACCCAATAACCGCGGCGCCATATTTTTGTGCAAGAATCGATTGTAGACCACTTGCTTTGTAAATGCGCCTCTGATTGTGGTACGGCCTGTTCGTGGTCTCTCTGTGTGATGAGAATTTATGGTGAGTGCGAACAGTCAGGTGGCAGAGCTGTAAATATTTACACATCAGAATTCCCTTTCTTTGGCAACACTGCTATTTTCATTTGCGAGAAAATCCAATTTTAACATGTGGTGTAGCAATTTACAATTCGCAGCAGGAAGTGTTCAGTTAATTTTAAAGGTCGTTTCCAAAACCGGAACAATGACACGTGACCGCTGCCTTTGTGCTTATCGCCAGATCAGTGCCTAACGCCGCTGACTAGGTATAAGCGTACGAATAACGACCAACATATGACCTGTCTGAAATTTCTCATGTTCTCCCTTAAACAGAGGTTACATTAAAATAGGTCAAACCCGCTACTTTCGTCGTGACTTCCACGAATCACAAAATCCTCACAACATTCAGCGTTGCACAGTCTTCGTATTTAAATTATTTGGACGATTTTTAGGCGACTTTTGGAAAACAGTTGTAAAAAAGCAACCTGAATCCTCAACGTATCTGCCTGGCAACCTGATCACCTGCATGGAACAGGTTGCGTCCCAATTTAGGGGTTTTTGTGACAATTTGTATTGGCGATTTTCGCTAAAATTTGGCCAAAAAACAGGCATTTTATATGAATACCTCTCTGCAATAAAGCTGTACGATACCGGCTTTCTTTAGTGACTGTTTTTGTGGGGTAGCCGAGGCCAAAGAAACAGTTGGGAACCGAGGATAAGTGATTGTAGACGGTGAGATATAAACGTTTAAGAGATATCGATTATAAATCGTTTGCTAAAATACGGGGATTCTGTCTTCTTCTGGAACCTAAGTCAGCTTGAACACACATTAAGGGAGAGACAGTACCATCAGTGTTTCGTTCTGTGAACATTTCCTGGCTTTTCTAAATGCAGGTACAAACCAAATATTCCGTTCGTCAATAATGACACCATGTATGTTTGTATTCCAGATTTTTTTCAAAAGTTAGGGAATATATAAAAATGTTTCAGGGTTATTTGTTCATTCACTATTCAGGGCAATTCCTTTTCCTTTTTTAGCGTTCCCTTCTGAATTAAAATTTTCATTATACGATTAAGTTTGCTTCTGCAGGAATACCTAACAACCTATTTCTATTTATGTTTGATTATTAAAAACACTGACATTCATTTAAAGGTACTTTTAAACGGAAAGATGCAAGATTTCTGAGATGTTACTGTGTGCTGTTGAGGGAATGGTGCCAACACTTTGAAGGATCGTAGTGGCTTCACCTTCAGGAACAAGCGGTCCACTATTCTTGGACTGCTTAATCCTGAAGATCTCAGTACTTTGATCCTGCGAAATGTCGGGGTAAGGCGTAACGTCTCGTAAAACCTAGTATCTTCAGCACCACCACTTTGAGAACCTAAAATCTGACATAATTTTAAATCCTTCACATTAAACACTCTTTACACTAAATGACTTGCGTTCAGATGAATGTAGCGCATTTTTTGTATTTTTCTCACTTTTTAATCCTCAAACGTTTCAAAAAAATGTTGATATATGCATAACTTACAGATTATCACAGATTATAGTACTGTAATATAACTTACTGTATATATGTACGGAAAATACTCTCCTGCAGGCGTTTGATAGAATGAGAAGCCACAAAGGTAATTCAGACCTGACTACACGCAGTGTTGTGGAAGAAAATCCACATCCTCAACAAAAGCGATAAAATACTGCTCCATGGTTACAAGTGGGTGTACTGTGATGGATAAAATATGGTACAAACCTACACACATCACGCAAGGAACAGAATTAAATTGTGTACTCTGACGTCTATCAAGGAGATAGGAAGAACAGTTAGAAAGTCTTAATGCAGATATAAGATATAAATACCGGTAGCTAACACAGATACAAAAGTGCTGATGTCAGGAACTCACGTATAGGTACATTCCTATATCAGTTTTGAAAAGGAATTGAATGCAAGTGGAGGTTTATGCCAGGGCACATGGTAAAGTCGTCTATAGACCATAACTTGGGTGAAAGTGGTGAATCTTAAGTTTTACAGCGTGTCACTATAAGAGGCTGGGAAACAAACATCGGCATAATTACGTCAAGCGACATTGTTACATGAAATGGAAGGAAAACGTGTACAGCATGAAAAGAATTAGATTAGGAAAACAAACTTAAAACTGTGGACCGATATATAAATGTGACCTGTACATGCCAGATATTGCAAAAACTGCCCAATTCTCGTAACGTTGGGACAAGCCAGGAGACCTAAACAATACTTATATGGCTTCAGTGATTACAGAACCCCGGCTGCAGAAGCATGAAGGAACTCAGAAATTCGGGCACCTAAATAACCGCTCACAATATGGAAAGTCGTTTTCGCCTAATACATTAACTGACAGCTGCATATATTTATGTTTATGGATAACAGACGGATTACTGCACACAGGCAAGTGTTACTGCTTGGGCATAGTACCATACAAGAGTCTTTAAATAAAGCTTCTCCTTCTGGAAAGGTAATCAGTGTGACCGTGGCGCGAACGTATGTTCAGGTGTCCTAATCAGGACACGCAAGACAAGTAACCGAGGTTATGGCAGGGAACAAACTGGTAAACGTATCGATGAAGTCCGCCCCCGAGTGCTGTGTTAAATTAACTAGACCACGAGGAATCTGTATCATTGTTCGGGTAGAAACGATTAATCGAACCTGGCAGTAATGAGACATCAGAGAACAGACTCGTTATTTTCAATAAAACCGAACAGCGCCCGTTCCTGGGCAGACGAGGCCAGCACATACCATGTTAGGGGCACGCGGTGGCGCAGTTGGTTGAGGTACTGCGCTACAAGCCGGAAGATCGCGGTTTCGATTCCCGATGGTGTCGTTGGAATTTTTCATTGACATTATCTTTCCGGCCGCACTGTGGCCCCGAGGTCGACTCAGCCTCTAACAGAAATGAGTACCAGGAATTTCCTGGGGGGGGGGGGGGTAAAGGGGGCCGGGGCGAAGGGCTGACAACCTTACCACCTTCATATGCCGATTGTCTTGAAATCTGGGAACCTCAACTCCTGCAGTCCTATGGGCCTATCCAGGCCTGTAATGGGATTGTTTACCTTTACCGTACACACTAAGTGAGGAAAAATATTGTGTTGTTTTACGTAGCATTCCTGTGAACGTCACCATAAAACAATTCGTTGATGAACGTTATGCTGCACTACACAAAACACTGCTCTTTCTACAGGCAAAAGAATCTAAATTGTTAGGGACACAAAACAAAATGGAAATGTGCAATAAACAAAGCTAGGAGAAGAAAGGCCTGAAGACAGCGGAAGACAGAAATGGCGAGAGAAATTCTCTACGCACGTTATTTGATGCTGCTGTGTTGAGCTGCTGATTGTTACGTAACGATGATATGAACGGTGAGCCGGAAGAGACGGGTGAGGTGGCGAGAGTTTGATGTGCCTTTAGAATTTTACCGAAGGAATCGAGTAATGGTACAAGACAGTTGAATCTGCGACTCTTCGAATGCATCGATTGAATGCCGATGCCCTCTTCTTTACAGCCTGCAGGCAAGTGTTTAGACTACACGCACAACACTGGTGTCGGAGAAGTTGCCGCCTATTCTCGGCGATCTCGTACTTTTCATGGACTGGAGAATCCTCTTGAGCGATTCCTTTCCTCCTTGGGAGGTAAGTGATTCTTAAACGGCTCTTAAGAATCCAGCTGAACCACTACATGAGCAGCTAGTCTCTGCAATAACCCGCCAAGTCTCAAAGACCTTTGGAGTTTCTAAAAATTGATTTCTTCACGTAGATTCCTGCGAAATAAATGTTAGGAAATAGGTCGCGCCTCCTTTATATTCCAGAGCTACAACAGAGACTTTCAACTTGTTTATTAAAAGATCATGTCGCCTATTAAAGATAACTTTGTGTTAATTTGGGTCTAACTGTTTCAGTATTACACGAGTTAAAATGTATGTAGGAAGTTCTGTTATTCTGTTTGAACAAAACAATTGGAGGCCTTAGTCGTGATTGTAAATTCTAGTCTAAATCCGTAGTGTGGGGATTGAGAGTAGCCTCTTCTAAGGAGCTCACCAGAGTAGATTTTCACCTTTCATCTTCCCATCCGAAGATATATAGAGCATGTAAAAACTTGTGGATCGGTAGACCGCGGTGCTGAAAATTGTTCGAAGTCTTAATTAGGACTACGACCTACCCAATCTGCAGAATTGCTTGAAGTTAAACTGAAGGTATTTGAAAACATGATGCCGATTAATTGAAATCTGAACCTGGGGTAACGGGAAAGTCGCCTACGAAGTAGCGTATACTGACTTGTGTCTAAATGGAAACGGAGACTTTCAGAAACACAGAAGAGACCGGAACGAAAAGCTGCAAGTTTCGCAATGCACGTACGAAGCTAGAGTATTGGTACTGCTGGAAAGACAGTTCATTTTCTTGTGAACAATTTTCTGCATGGACGACGGGTGATTTCTGGGTTGAAGAAATCCAACGAGATGCAACAGTATGCAGCTATTTATTTACTGCTAAATTACTCTACATGTTTCGGGCGTCCATCGTGCCCATCATCAGGAGTACATAAAACTGTAGTTGCAGCCTCTGGTACAAATCATACTATCTGGGGAGCAAGCTTCTTCAAACGTGACCGAATATTGTTTTCCAGCCTTCTTAGACGAATACTGGTATAGTAAGGTAAAAAGGTAAAGTGATCCCGTTACAGGCCCGGTGTGGCCCAGACGGTGGGTAGAGGTATAGCTCTACTCTTCCATGACCGCGGCACTAGAAGGGGGTGACTGTTCAGCAGCACGCGCTGGCCGCACTTTACTCCCGGGAAAGACCCGGTACCCATTTTACAGGAGGCTGGAGTGGCCCAGAGGTTTCCAGGAAGTTAAGGTTCCCAGATTTTATGACAACGGCACAGGATGGTGGTAAGGTTGTCAGCCTTACGCACCGGCCGCCTTTACTATTGGTACTCATTTCTGTTAGAGGCTGAGTCGACCCCAGGGCCATAGTGCGATCGGAAGGATGTTATGTCAATGAAAAATTCCAATGACATCAGCTGAGATCGAACCAGCGACCTTCCGATTTGTAGCACAGCGCCTTAACCACTGTACCACGGCGGTCGCCAATACTGGTATAGTATTTGGCAATAAATCCCCACCATTTACACCAAACATTCCAATTCACTCTTCACAATCACCTTCACATTTTATTTGTTAAATAATCCCCTCAGCTTATGTGCCTTTGTTAAACAACATATGGTCAGCATCAAGGAGATTTCATCGGATTTTCAACTTATTCTGCGAGCTCTTTGAGTGCATGTTCAACCAGTCCACACCCGACTATGCAAAATGGTCATCGTAATTTATTGAACAAAATGTACAAAACAATACAGCGTGCAGGGTTTCAATTCAGCACACAATATGAGCTAACGATTTTTCCGCCCTGTGGTGCTCAGTTTTATGTGTTATATCGTGGGTTTTTTGTTTCAAAATATATCAGTTATCGATAACTTTCCTCAGATCCTTGAAAAATCGCAGCGCCTAAAGGTTAGGCAACAATGATACTGACTTTCAAAATCTGCCATCGAGGTCCGTTTTCACATCGTGCGGCAACTTGGCTCTTTGCACGAGAAACTTTGAAATTGTTGCAGATATACAGGCAAGAAAGCGACAGGAATCAATAGGGCCCCGCACAGCAGACTGTCCCACTTTTGTCACCAGGTCAGGGCCGTACTACTCCAGCTTCCCACTGCACGCGAAGGACGAGACCCGCCGGTCGTTTTTGCAGAATGCCAGTACACTTATACGACTTCACGGACATTTGAAACAGCTGTTCATAAACATTCCACAACGGCAGGTTCCCACAAGTGTATGCTGAACGGATATCTATCACTCGTGGATACTTCCAACGTGGAAGGAATTGTATACTTGTACATATATTGGCCACTTGTCCCTTTCACACGGCCAAGGATCCACCAGTTTTTCGACGAAATTGAAGTCTAGATTTTCTTTCGTTCCTACAGCTCAATTATATGGGATCTTTATGGGACAAATATCGTTTTTCACTTTCTATCGGATAGCCTATCACATAGAACTTGGCCGGGTCGGTGGTCCGCCTCCTATCGCGCTTTTGCAGAGCGTTAATGTTCACATTTTCCTTGTCCGATGCACAATTATTGCTTCATCTGTCAAATACACATGTTGTGGGACCCCATTTAGGAATAGTCCTCTGTATGTGCTACGTATATTTAATTCCTACAGCAAAGAAAATGCAGTGCGGCTCCTTTACAAATACCAGACGGTTGATCGGTCTTTTTCTGAGAATCATATAAACTAAAACTAAACTCCGTGGCCTTAGTCCGCACACGAACTATACCGACAGAGCGGCCGCCGCCGGTCGGCGAAGTTAGTGCCAACTTTTGCGGATAGAGGGGTGTCACGTGGTCAGCGCAA
>Ga0131853_10020149_pt1 | contig 12124 bp, 7 predicted proteins | sample TergutLab28metaG_FD_92764 | JGI IMG/M metagenome (GOLD analysis project Ga0131853, IMG submission 92764) | Labiotermes labralis P1 segment gut microbial communities from Petit-Saut dam, French Guiana - Lab288 P1 (version 2) (version 2) | ecosystem: Host-associated > Arthropoda: Insects >...
TGAACTTGGGAGGGTGTGTGTGTATTACATTGCATTTTATATATATAGACACACACATGTTTGGGTTTATCAGAGCCATCTGCAAGCTGAACTTGGAAGGGTGTGTGTGTGTGTGTGTGTGTGTGTGTGTGTATTACGTTGCATTTTATATATACATATATAGACACACACATGTTTGGGTTTATCAGAGCCATCTTCAGGCTGAACGTAGTAGAGTATGTGTATGTGTATATACATAGCATTGTATTACATATATTGTACGGCATTGCTATATATATACATGTTTGGGGTTTTCAGAGTCATCTGCAGGCTGAACTTAGGAGTGTGTGTGTGTGTGTGTGTGTGTGTGTGTGTGTATATATATATATACATGTTTGGGGTTTTCAGAGCCATCTGCAGGCTGAACTTAGGAGTGTGTGTGTGTGTGTGTGTGTATATATATATATATACATGTTTGGGGTTTTCAGAGCCATCTGCAGGCTGAACTTAGGTGTGTGTGTGTGTGTGTGTATGTGTATATATATACTCTCCCAAGTTCAGCCTGCAGATGGCTCTGATAAACCCAAACATGTAGCTAAAAGCTGTAAATTCATAAAATATTTAATTAAAATGTTGTGTTAGACTATCGTTATTGTATTATTTAATTAATAGAGAAACACAAAACGGGGATGCCTTGCCTTTAAATGGTAAGCGCCGCCTCTCTAGTGCACTAGAAAGGGTATACCCAGATCCTACCTAAGGGCACACCCAGATCCTACCTAAGGGTACACCCAGATCCTACCTAAGGGTACACCCAGATCCTACCTAAGTGCAGAGACCAACCAGTCAATGCTGTTTAACACGAAAAGCCAGCTTGACTGTAGCACACACACACACACACACACACTGTGGGAACAAAACGAAAGCATTTCAATTCTAAAGCAAACGATACTGTGTGACCTCAGAAAGAGTGCCAGTAGACATGGAGGTACAAACCTAATTCCGTGTTCTGATTTATAACGACGTTCTTTATGCCTGTACTGTACAGTTGATGTGCGCTCAGTATAAACGCGGGGCAACATCTAGCGATGTTTATGCTTCTTACAAGCTCACACGCCTGTTCACCGAACAGGACCCCCTCAGTTCTCCATTTTCAACATCCCGTTAATATGGCACTAAAATGTAAGCCTCGTTCATAACCACACGTGCTTATTGTGATTGGCGGCTAGACTACACAGGCCATTCTGCATTATGTTGCTCAGGCAGAGCATGCGGGAAGTTCGCAGGAACTCCTTTTAGCCTGCAGTTCCTCCCACTGCAGCTGATGACGGCATCACCATCCAAACAAGTAACAAAGAATATTATGAAAACTCGGCGCACACACACACACACACACACACACACACAAATATACACAGAATGCAAATTGATGAAGGAACATATTCAAATTTAAGCTTTTTATGATTTTACGCCATGTCGACTAATAATATTTTCCGACTTTTCGAAGGTTTGCAATGCTATTATATTCAGGGTCAAGGAGTACAAGAATGGTCTCTCTCCTGGACCCCGAAGATGACACTAATGTCGGTAACTTTACCTATCGACGTAGCATGAAATCTGACAGAAGTGGCATCTACAGCAACACTTCTGCGAGAACTTCAAATCTCCTCTTGTGCTTCCTTCATACAGACGAAACCTTTGGTGCTGCAGACGGAAATAATCGCTATTAACTGTGACAGTCACATGAAACACTTCGTAAAACACCGTGCGGGCAAAATACAGATTTACTTGAAGTTAAAGCAGCTGTGCTTTCGTGTGAATATCTGGATTCTTTTTCCGTGGCACAACAGCTCCTAATGGGCCACGCCCTCCTCTTAATCGAGTCTTCACGATCACACTCAAAACACCCAACACTCGGTATGACTCCTCTGGGCGAGTTATCAATCCGACGCAGAGATTTATATCTGACAACACACACCACTCACAAGAGACATCCATGCTCCCGGCTGGATTCGAACCCGCAATCCCGGCAAGCGAGCAGCTTCAGATGCACGCGAACATCTGGGTGCTGTACGTGAAAAATATTCGTTGATACGTCACTTAGACACAGCCAACCTAATAATGCGCCGTGATGTACAATTATAAAAACTGAACACAAAATGTTCTTTCACACCAAATACATGCAAGTTGACAGCGGAATCTGGACAACACTTCCATGGAGCGCATTTGATCGGCACTGTACGATATATTGCTTAAGCCGATCCCAGTAACCGCACGGTCTAAGATGTGGGTCTGCGGCCGCTCGCTTGTTGGGAATGTGGGTTCGAATCCCGCCGAGGGTATGGATGTCTATCTCTTGTAAGTGTTGTGTGCTGTTAGGTAGAGGTCTCTGCGTCGGGCTGATCACCCCTCCAGAGGAGTCCTACCGAGTATGGCGTGTCTGTGTGTGATCGCGAAGCCTCGACTATATGGATGCTGTGACACACTAGGGGCTGTCCAGCCATGAATATGAATATATATATATATATTTATTTATTTATTTATATATATACATATAACTTAATGTTTCGAGTCCATTGTAAGTGCGTCCCTGTCAACACGGCACGGCGCGTCCTCAGGTTGGGGATGAAGTAACAGCCTCCAGTATGAAGGGTAGCTTCGAATATATTGAATAAGCAGTCACGGACAGCCGGCAAGGGGTGGTCCTCCAGGTAGGAGGGTTGGGCCAGGTGCTAACATGTCCTCACCGTAAAAACTTGCGTTGTTACGAGACGGTTACAATTGTCTCGGGATAGCATAATATTAAAATGGATCTTCAGGAAGTGGTATGTTGGGGGGGCATGGACTGGATTGACCTGGTTCAGAACAGGGACAGGTGGCGGGCTCTTGTAAACACGGTAATGAACCTGCAGGCTCTATGACAATCGGGGAATTTATTGAGTTGCTGAGAACCGGTTAGCTTGTCAAGAAGGACTCTGCACCATGGAGTAAGTAATTAAGTAATTAAGTAAACGTTTCGAATAAGGAATAAACAGATAACCATCAAACACAACTTTGTAAATAATCCACTCAGGCTACATGTTACGACCCCATGGGGTCAGCATCAGGCTGGCTTAGTGAACATGTCGCATATGGCAGGCAGTAAGGGTTCACTGCTTAGAATTGTCAAGACTTCCAGTTTTTCTTTTTATATTTTCAATTTTCGTGATTAAAATGAAGTGGCAATTGAAAATATTAAGACCTGTTTTTAAAATCTTTTAGAAGTGGCAAATATCGGTAGTCGATTTTGTATGAAGCTTCACTCAATGACGAGTACCGTGTGGTCACTCCAAGTGAACAGGACGTGCGCCACTTGAGTGACCTAAAACCTTGTCATCATTATACATCACTTAATGTGAAATAAGCACACGGCACTCGCCATTCAATAAAGCTTCAAACAAAATCGACTACCGACATTTGCCACTTCTACAAGATTTTATAAAAGATTTTAGTAGTTTCAATTGTCATTTTATTTTAATCACGAGAACTGAATGTATAAAAAGAAAAAGTGGAATTGTTAACATAATTCTAAGACGTGAGATCTTACTTCCACACTACGACAAGTTCACTTCCTTTAGTTGTATTAGAAGCCAGCCCCATGGGATCGAAACATGTAGCTGAGTGGATTATTTTATAAAGTTATGTTTGATGGTTATCCGTTTATTCCTTACTTTATAGTACAACACAAAGCGATGTATTTTTTTTTAAATGTTTCAATATCGTTAGACTTTTTAAATATCATCAAAGCCGTAAAATGTATATTATGGGCAGTACACCTTACAGTAAAGGAACTTTCGCCAGAAGAACACGCCGGGAAAACCGCCAAAACTGTACGCAAAATGTTAGGTAATATGTTAAATTGCAAAATATATAGTCTAAACACAATTCAATTAATAATTATTATTAGGATTAATGGTATATTTTATCTTATTACTTCCTGCTACATGTTTCGGCTCGAATATATAGAGCCGAAACATGTAGCCGGAAGTAATAATGTAAAATATACCACGAATCCTAATAATAACTATTAATTGAGTTTTGTTAGGCTATATATTTTGCAATTTAATATACTATTTAACAACACAACGAAGATGTCTCACCTGAAAACTCTTAGGTAATTTTCGTTGATGAAATGCTAAGAATAGCATTAAAAACAGGTAAATCAGTCCCATTACAGGCCCGAGGTGCCCAGAGGGTTCCAGGAAGTTAAGGTTCCCAGATTACGTGACAATGGCCCAGAATGGTGGTAAGGTTGTCAGCCTTACGCACCGGCCGTTTTTACCTCCAGGAAATACTCCTGGTACTCATTTGTGTTAGAGGCTGAGTCGACCCCTGGGCCATAGTGCGATCGGAAGGATTATGTCAATGAAAAATTCCAATGACACCATCTTGAATCGAACCAGCGACCTTCCGGTTTGTAGCGCAGCACCTTAACCACTGTGCCACCGCGGTCCCCAAGAGTAACATAAGCGAACACAAAATATAACAAGCATGTTTGAGCGTCATTATTAAAATTAGTGTACATTATACATAAAGATTCAGTTCGTACCTCAAAACAGAGAACAGTCTGCACCCCCTAGTAAGACTACTCTGTGAACGCCGTGTACAGAAAAAAAATCGGTTTTTATTGTGAGAACGACACGGAACCCACAAGCACACCAAGTGCGCATAGTAAAAAGTTTCCTAATATTACTACAGGTGGTATGTAGGCTCTAAAAGGCTTTAAAATTAATTTACTAACAGCAGACATGACCGGACCTGAGGAGCCTGAATTTCATCCACAGCGCCAGAAATGTTAAATAGGCCAGGTCAGCTTCATTCTGCCTCATTTCCAGCTCATTACTTACAGGCATTCTACAGTTCAACGCCATATAACGTAAGCAGTTGAACAATCTCCGTTAAACAGTGCAATAATCATCCGTCACCAACGACGACAGCACGTTTGCACTTCTGGACTAACAGTCGCATCTAGACAAGCCTGAATGTATCAGTTTCTTCAGTTATGAACCGGAAAGGACGCCATACAAATCAGCGGTGGCATAATTTCAGATAACATCCCGACTTTTCCGGAATGGACTGAGAAAACCCTAGAATACTCGTCAGGATACCCCGTTTCCGGACCAAGACATGATCCCACAACCATCCAACTACGAATCACGAATGGTGGGTGCTCACTCGTCCGCCATGTTGGCAGTTTGACGTCACGAAGCAACTGCAAAGAGCCATCGTAATTCCTGTGAGGGGAACACAATCGGCGGAAGCAAGATACAGCCTTATTTGCACACCTCGGTAACTCTGGTTTATGGTGTGGAACAGCAGCTCCGAATACTCAAGACACCGTCACACAAAGTCTCACGGCCCAGAACAGACACGAGCTTGCGTCAACATGCGCTTTAAATTATGCTTCCGTTGAAATGAACCAACTTAACGACAAGCCTTCCTGAACACTAAGGCTGGCAACAGCATTAGGTGACGTTACGTGGACACAATTTACGACCCCTCCCACCTTACCTTCAAAGAAACCAGCTACAAAAATAAAATGTACAAATTACAAGCCGAAATAGATGTTCTTCGGCCGCGATATGGTTCCTTTCTTTGACAATGTAAAAAAAGAGTCACAGTATCTGAATATTTAGAGAAAGAACAACAATGAAATTCCAAAAGAAGAAGACATGAATGTGGATTCGAGTTTTTAATGGTTTGTTGTGTCTTTCTAACGCTCATTTATAACAAAAAACTATTCAAAGACAAACGTAATTAGTACTTGCACGTCAGCTGTCACTAATTAAAAATAATTAATATAGGCATAAGCCTTAGAAAGGGTAAAGCTGTCCCCAGCCTTGCAACAAAGGCACGTACGGGAGTAAAGGAACTGCACTCCTTATTCATAACCTCAGCGCTAGACGGAGATGAGAAGTCACATCACGACCCGGACGCTTTATTCCTCGGAAAGAACGCCAGTACCCACCGAACAGGACGATGGGTGGACCCCAGAGCTAGTCAGGAGGATTGGGAAAGAAGAAAAACCTCTAGTCTCATAAACGTAAAGTCTTCCATGACGAACAGCGACATTAAGGGCCTGATTTGAGGGCACGATAAGTGGGCAGTCACCTCAGACGCCGGGGTGAAAGAACGCCTACCCAAATACGGCACTTCGCAGAAAACTGTCAGCACTTTACGCCTTAAACTGAGATGCAAAACGTAAACATGGCGATACATAGTGGTCTTTAGGCGCGTTCGTAAAATTGCGAACAGCAACTATTAGCTTCGTCGTGTCTGTCCGTGCGTCCGCCCGTCTGTCGACGTGGAACAACTCGGTTCCCACGGGAAGGATTTTCATGAAATTCGATATTTGAGTATATTTTGAAAATATGTCGAGAAAATTCAAGTTTGGTTTCGGTCCGACAAGAATAACGGGTACTTTACATGAAGACCTATGTACATTTTTAATAATATCTCCCTGAATTCCTCTTAGAATGAGAAATGTTTCCGACAGAATTTGTAGAGAGAATCAAAACGCACATTTTATGTATAATAATTTTTTTTTCCGAAAATCGTGCCGCTTATGAGATAATGTGGAGAGGTATGGTACAGACAGACAGGCCACAGATGACAATATTATACGGCGCACGTACTTTGCATGCTGGGTGACCCTACAGAAACACACTCGGAATAATAATATTTATGGCTTTTCCACAACAACAATGGTTTCGCACGTACATTGCCTTGTTTTTATTCAAAGACTTCTATGCCGTGTCAGTTAGTGATATCTGACACATACTGTACTTTTCCAGCTCATGTGTTTCGCACATGAGCTGTGATACTGTTGAAGTACTACGAACTTTAACTTGGCTGTATGACAGTGAATGGTGGGAGGTCTTCAGATGTACAATGTGAGGCAATTCTGCCCAACTACAGTCAAGCTTTTGTAAGGAAAGTATGTTTGCTTCAACAGTTCTGTGGGCCGGGTAGCTCAGTCGGTACAGCGACTGACCACGGGCTGGACGGTCCGGGATCGAATCCCGGTGTGGACGAGATTTTCCGCCCGTCCAAACCGATCCTGGGGCCCTCCCAGCCTCCTGTACACTGGGTACCGGGTCTTTCCCGGAGGTAAAGTGCGGCCGGGGCGTGCTGCTGACCACTCACCCCCTTCTAGTGCCGCGGTCATAGAAGACTAGAGCTATACCTCTAACCACCCTCTGGGCCAAACTGGGCCTGTAACGGGATCACTACCTTTACCTTCAACAGCTCTAGAAAACTTCGATGGGCGAAGAGTCATCCACAAAGACCATAAAAATTCTTCGACATTAGCCACGTAAAACGGTACTCGTACGTTACAATAAATTATTGTGGTGTAAACTGTGAGAACCAAACGCCACGTACACCAAACGTACATTATACGTTACATCAGTCCTACTTAAGTCTTCTTGACTTCAGATACAGTAACACACAAACATAGCCTATCTGGAATATTTTTATCAAAAACAGAAGTGTTAGTTTCGTCACAGTCCGCCTATCGATATACACCGACTCAGCTAAGGCAGACTGATTTTTTCCATACAGACGTGCGTCGTCGTTTCGATTTTCATAAGATCTACTAAGCCGGAAACCCTTACCACCTTTTTCGTTTCCTTTTAAAACATCGCGAGCGAGCGCATCGAGTGTTACACAAACAGCACTGAAGGGGCAACCTTAACTACTTAAACTACAGAACTACGAAGCAAAAAAAGAAATAAAAATAACTTACAAAGTTTCGTCCCGAAATTCAACTACACCAGAGTTGGCTCTACGCTTGTTGTGCCCTTCGCTGGCTTCTGGTTGTGCAAAATTCTGAGAAGTTGATGATTTTTAAAACAAAGTCAGTCCTCAGTTTCCGAGGATTCACGTCACGAATTTTCGCTCAACGAAAGTTTATAACCAAACGCATGCCCTCCGCTTGGCTCGTTATCCGAACACAAACTCGCTCATCTGAAACCTTCCAACAGAATCAATGCCCTGGATTCATTTAAACCTAAATTAATGGAGACAAAGACAAGAAAAAGTCTACTTCCACGTGCTGTTTACAGTACACACGTGCTAAAGTTTTTTTTTTAACTTTTATAACACATTTAATTAGGTAATGTATTTTCGCTTCTTTTCCGGCAACATAATTGTCGGTTTTTGGTAATTTTTCGGCCGTTCGGGAACGTAACCCACAAAACAAGATCTCGCTTATCCGACACAGCGACGTGCTTCACAATCACGTCAGGAACGTAAGAACAAAGACCTCCGGAAGAAGTCGGTGTCATGGTCTAGCACACTTAGCCAACGGGAGGAAGGTGTCAGCTCGAGGACAAAACTGGACTTCCAATCCCGCATGAAGATGTGGTTACTCTCCGTACAGAACGCATGTCTGGACCATTTGGTGTAACTGAAATTACGTTACGTGGAGCCGGGATAGCTCAGTCAATATGGTGAGACCACGCCAAGGGATCACGAGTCGTTTGCAGGCAGGGGAAATACATTTTCTATTCTCTACGTGTCCAGACTGGTTACGAGGTCCGCCTAGCCGAATATCCAACGGGTGCCTCACTCTCTCTCCCTGGCAGTAAATCGGCCACGGCTGACCACTAATCAACAGGCACAGCAGAGGTTTAGAATGTGTGAAGCCACACCTCCACTTCCCTACACGCCTTCGTGGTGTGGTGCTTAATCAAGCACGGGGACAACTTTACATTTACGGTGCATTATACGATAATTCTTTGGGCATTTCTTGCAATTTCCGCAGGTTCCGTTCGCCCATGGCCCCGTTTTTTTTTTATGGGCAGCCCAGATGACCGTTGGTTAACGAAGAACGTGCACATAACCACACAACCTATAATGGCACAAACAGGAAACACGTCACAGTAATCAAAGCTGTTGAAATGCAGACAGCGTGCGCCTGGGTCGTTACATCAGCTGGTGCTGTACAGCTTACAGCCTGCGCATCCGCAAGTTACCCAACCCATAGACCAACCGGTTAAAACGCTTTAGAAAAACTGTGGCTGTTTGTTGTGAGAACCATACAGAATACACATTACGCCCTGCTGCCAAACTGCAAGGCTATTAACGTTAAAGCTGACAGTACACATACGTACCACCGAGCTTTAAAACCTTGGACTATTAAGTTCATCCGAAAAATATACAAATATTGTCTCCCACCTCACAGAAAACAGACGGTCACCAATACAAATACTAATGGCTGAATGCTGTGTAGAAAAAAAAAACATTCCCTATTATGGAAATCATATGAAACAACATGTAAACCTACTGTGCGGCGAAGCGCAGTTGTTTATTGTTGCAGCCGCAAATGTTGTGCTTCAGATGATTAATTCACAAGCTGAAAATTTTACTTAAAGATCTAAATTAACTTTGACATTTATCTTCTGGAATCTTCTGGCAGCTAAAGATGGAACTCAATATCTATCAAATTCGTTCGTGTTAATTTCCTCTGCCAGAAGACATACAGAGGGGGCCGAGCATTAGAAGGACGCGAGGGGTAAACTTCACGCCCCGACCGGTTTAACCCCAGGAAAAGAACCCCGGTACCCAGTGAATAGAGGTTTGGGTGAATAATAAAGCCGGTATGGATGTTTTGGAGAAGAGAAAAATTCTGTCCCGTGTGTGGGTTCTGACCCTGCATTCTCCAGCCTTTAGCCCAGTTACTATACCGGCTAACTATACTGTTTCGTCAGTGCTCTGAACTGATGACGAAATACTCACCCGGGGCGATAATAAAAGTGCCAGCGGTTTTCTGTACGTTTAATGTGTGTTTGGAAACAAAATGCTTGTTCATACAAACTTAAAGTTTCAGACGGTTAATCCCTCTCCTTTTGTCCTCAGCTCATTCACTCCATACGCGGCACACTCCTGACAGAACTGTAGCAAAGGACGGGCACCTGTCACTCACCCTTCACGCTGCCTGACAGCCGCAGAGAAGACCAAGCCGCTGTTCGGCGATGAAATGTGTTGCCCTTCTTGTTATGTTCCACCGGCACATTCTTGAAGAACGAAACTATCTTCCCCAGCGGTCCCATTGATTCACCGAGTTGGGTACGAGCTCAGGACTGAGTGGCGGGCCGGCACTGAGCACAGCACAACTTTCTTTTCTCTGCCGATCACCACACTTTCCAAAGCGTCACTGCCTAACTTGTTCCATACTGCTGGTGCTGCGGTCATCGCTACCAATAGCGGAACCAGAGAAGCAGCGGTCACTGCTCGGCCCTCTTACGTTGCTGCTGCGGGCACACTTCACCGCTCGTAGTTCGCTTGTACATGTAGCCCTTGTTTTACGCCTTTTTTGTTTTAACGCCCCTTGCCAATACACACAAATTCCTAATTTACCCTCTCTCAATTTCAAATTAACGCCCTTTCGCTGGTTGCGCTCTTTTAAGTTAGTCCCTATTTATTCCATTCTTTCTTATAAGAAAGCTATGTTTGATTTACGCCCTTTTTATTCATGCCCATTTATTCAGGAACACAATCAGAGTGTAAAACAATGGCTAGAAATCCGTGTCTATTTAATGCACGACATTTACTATATGCACCACCAGCTTTAACGTCCACAAACTCTGCATTCTGTCAGCACAATGTGTTTATGCATAAAATTAAAGTATTCCTCGTGTACGCCTTGAGCCACATGAGGGAATGGTTCAACACAGTCGCAACAAACGTTCTAAATGGGAGTGTGGGGGCCGCTCTACCTTGGGGGAAGGGGCCCCCAGTACTCATCAAATAAAAGGCTGGGTAGTCCCCCGAGCTGGTCTGGACACTTTGGAAAGCAGATCCCTTACGAATGCCGGGCATCGATCCACGAATCCTCAGGCATCCAGCCCGTAGCCTGCTCACCATACCTACTACGCTGTACCAGTTCACATGTATTTATGTGTTTCGTTTGGTTCTAACAAAAGCCGTCATTATTTTCGTTGGCAGTATTCATCGGTTCGTCTCTTTACTACAGAGAACCGGTGCGCTTACCCTGTGGTAGGAACAAAATCTTTAAATATAATTTCGATGAACTACTACACTTCGAATTAACAGATTATAAATACAGTTCAATCCCGTGTATGCTACAACAAAGATGGAGGTAGACTTCCACATCTTCCGAAACGTGTTCTCGTCTAACTGCAATAGGCGACTCTATTGCTACAAGCTTTACGTTCGGTTACAGGGTAACTAACCACGGTGGCTGAATTCTCTTCAACCATTCCTACAGACGCGGGTAGGTGACCCCGGCCCCAAATGACCGCACACAAATTCCTACGTAGGTGGGTGGTACGGCGTCTCAGAACTAAATTAATGGAGACTTGGCGTCGGCGTCAAACTGTCGCTACCTGCAGACTATCACTACAGTCCACTCACAAACTGTGAAGGATGTCACGCAAGATACGCAGAAATACGTCACAACAAAGTTCATGCTGCCAGACTACATTCGTCGCTCACTTAACGAATACCACAATGCTTATTACGGAAGAAAACGCAAGAAAGAAGTAGCAAAGAACTAAAAATCCAGCATTCAAAGTAATAATACACACCTTGCCGACACAAATTCAAACGGGTGTCCAAAATCAAGTCATAAATGCTTCCAATGCATAACTGAGTATTACTGACACAAGGGCCTGAAGTGGGTAATCACCACGGTTTACCGAGGAGGTGCAAATGAGCCTTTACTGACAAAGCCAGATAACGGCGTGGCGCTGGCTGATACAACACGCCTCTGAAGACATGCTGTATCAAACAACCGGCTTACAGACAATGTTACAGCGACAGTAATGCACCAAGTGGGCGAAATAGTACACATCTCCTCACTCAATTATTACACCAACCACTGCACATATATAAAATTTATAAAATTTACACATTAAAACATTAAAAACGCTCCCACATGTTTCGGTCCTAAGACCATCATCAGGGAGCTATATCTTCCTTGCTAAAGTCACACTAGAAATAGTCACATATTAACCTTCGGAATTATTTTTTTAATTTTAGCACACCCTATATATAAAATGTGAATAATACAGGAACCAAATACGTTAGAATTATGAAACAAACTGCATTTTGAAGAGAAAAAAACGGAGAGTATATACCA
>Ga0131853_10020151_pt1 | contig 12123 bp, 13 predicted proteins | sample TergutLab28metaG_FD_92764 | JGI IMG/M metagenome (GOLD analysis project Ga0131853, IMG submission 92764) | Labiotermes labralis P1 segment gut microbial communities from Petit-Saut dam, French Guiana - Lab288 P1 (version 2) (version 2) | ecosystem: Host-associated > Arthropoda: Insects >...
AAAATAATGCGCATCCTTATTACCGCCGCCACCGCCGCCGAATTGTTGCCCGCCGAGGAAATTTTGGAAACAATACACAATCAGGCCGATAATCCTCTCTGTATAGATGCCGTGGAAACGGGTATAGGCAGTACCGCCACCGCTTACCACACGCTTAAAGCCCTACATTCCGCTCCCAACGCCCCCTATGACTTAGCCATAAATATAGGGATTGCGGGAAGTTGGTGCGGCTCCCTGCCCATAGGCTCGGTGGTACGGGTGGTGTCGGATTATTTTGGGGATTGCGGGATTCAAACCGCATCGGGTTTCCAAAGTTTGTTTGACGTCAGCCTCTTAGACGCCGATACCTTTCCGTTTTCATCGGGCAAACTCAAGCCCGCCCCCCTTTCTCCGGACCAAGAATCTGCGTCAGCCTTTATACAGGCAGCCCATGGGGTTACTGTACAGCATCTTGTGGAGCAAAGCCCCTCTGCGCCCTGCCCTGCTCCGCCTACCCAAGTGGAGACGATGGAAGGCGCCGCCTTTTTTTATGTGTGTATGCACGAAGGCATCCCCTGTCTATCGCTGCGCGCCATATCCAATGTGGCGGGAGACCGAGATAAGTCGAAATGGGACATCCCGCTGGCCCTGTCTGAACTCAAAAAAGCCATTGGCCTGCTCTTGTACGCCCTATGACCAATCTGCCGCTTTATTTTTCGCCCTGTCCCAACGACACTTTTTGCTTCCACGCGATGGTTTTTGGCTTTGTCGATACCGAAGGTTTGAGGTTTGAGCCGCATTTGGAGGATGTGGAACAACTGAACCGCCGCATACTCCGCCAGACCCCTGCCATCAGTAAAATATCCTATGTGGTTTTGCCGGAAATCGCCCACCGTTACCGGATGCTTCCCTGCGGCAGCGCCTTGGGTTTTGGCAACGGTCCCCTGCTGGTGGCCCGCAAGCCGATGCACACGATTGCGGCAGAAACCCGTATTGCCATTCCCGGCGTCCACACCACGGCTGCCTTTCTGCTGAAATACGCCTATCCGCAAGCTGTTTATACGCAGCCCATGCTTTTTTCCCAAATACCGGATGCCGTATTGAGCGGCGTATGCGATGCCGGCGTTTTGATTCACGAAGGTCGGTTTGTGTATCAACAACAGGGTCTGCATCTGATTGCCGATTTGGGGCGATGCTGGGAAGCGCGTACCGGTCTGCCTATCCCTTTGGGAGGCATTGCGGTTTCCCGGGAATTAGACAATGCCTGTCAGGAAAAAATCGCCCGCATCCTCCACCGGAGCATTCGTTACGCGCTGGAACATCCCGAATCCGGAAAAACGTATATACGCCAACACGCACAGGAAATGGAGGAAGAAGTCATCCGACAACATATAGAACTGTTTGTGAACAAATATACGCTGCATATAGGAACAGAGGGACGAAAGGCTGTGGAAGCCCTGCTTTGGGCTGCCCAAAAGCTCCATCCAACCGGCTTGGCCATGCCCGCTTGGGCGGAGTCGGACTTATTTGTACCCCTGTTGGCGTGAATATCCAAAAAAAATCCCATCTTTGTAGCCGTATACAACACTATCTACATGACGACAAGAAAAAAAATCATCGAAATTGCCGATATTACCAAAATATATCAAGTGGGAACCCAAGAAGTACGTGCGTTGAACGGGGTGTCGTTAGATATTTATCAGAATGAATACGTGGCGATTATGGGGCCTTCGGGTTCGGGAAAGTCTACCTTGATGAACTTAGTGGGCTGTTTAGATTCTCCATCTAACGGCAAGTATATCCTTAATGGAACCGACGTGAGCCAAATGGAGGACGACCAGTTGGCCGAAATCCGCAATAAAGAAATCGGGTTTGTATTTCAATCCTTTAACCTGTTGCCCAGATACAATGCCTTAGACAATGTAGCCCTGCCCTTGATTTACGCCGGCCTTCCCCGTCACAAACGGGAAGAGAAGGCTAAAACCGCCTTAGCCTGTGTAGACTTGACCAACCGTATGGAACACAAGCCTAACGAGCTTTCGGGAGGGCAAAAACAAAGGGTTGCTCTTGCTCGGGCCATCGTAAACAGTCCTTCTATTATTTTGGCCGACGAACCTACGGGAAACCTTGATTCCAAGACCTCTATAGACATCATGAATCTTTTTGAGGCCATTTATGCCGCGGGCAACACCGTGATTGTGGTGACGCACGAAGAAGACATTGCCCTCCGCGCCCGCCGGATTGTACGGCTGAGGGACGGCATCATCGAAAGCGACAAAATCAATCCCAATCCCAAAACATCTTGACAACAAGGCATGAAGGTTTATACCAAAACCGGAGACACGGGAAGTACCTCGCTTGTAGGAGGTAAGAGGGTGGCCAAAAATCATCCCCGCGTGGAAGCCTACGGTCATGTAGACGAATTAATCTCGACGATTGGTTTGATTAGGGCATCTTTGGATGGGAACTACCTGTCGGACTGCCTAATACCCATTCAACAGGAATTGATGAGCCTTTCTGCCCATTTGGCCAACGACGGAAGCTGCAAAACACTTCCCCCCCTAAGGCCGGAAGCCGTTTTGGCATTGGAACAGCAGATTGACCGGATGCAGGAGGAACTGCCTCCCCTCGCCGCTTTTGTGCTGCCCGGTCCTCCCATGGCCGCAGCCCATGCCCATTTGGCCCGTACCGTATGCCGCCGCGCAGAACGCTCAGTAATAGCCTTAGGTTCCAACGCCGTGGCTTTGGAGGTCCCAACCTACCTCAACCGACTCTCGGATTTCCTCTTTGTTTTTAGCCGGTATCTGTCGCTGCAACAAGGGGAAACAGAAAATTTTTGGAAGCCGGCTTAGAAAAGCGCAGATTTATTTTTTGTCGTTTTCATTTTTTTCCTTACCTTCGCACTCCCATTGAGGCTATAGATATTTATATTGCTAATGCTTAAATAATTACGAAAATGTATTGGACGTTAGAACTTGCATCAAAGTTGGAAGATGCGCCTTGGCCCGCCACTAAGGACGAACTGGTTGATTATGCTACACGCTCAGGCGCTCCGCTCGAAGTAATAGAAAACCTTGAAGACCTCGAAGATGATGGAGAGGTGTATGACAGTATAGAAGATATTTGGCCCGACTATCCCAGCAAAGAAGATTTCTTCTTTAACGAGGATGAGTATTAAACATGTCGGTAATACTTCAAGCAGAACATCTGCACAAAAGTTTTGGCCCCTTAGTCCTCTTTAACGATATAAACCTGCACATCCGGGAAGGGGAGAAATGCGCTTTGATTGCCCCCAACGGCAGCGGAAAAAGTTCGCTGCTTCGGGTATTGTCGGGAACAGAACCTCCGGAAACAGGGGGGAAGGTGTTTGTACATCCGGGAGTCAGTGTGGGCTATCTCCCTCAAGAGCCTTGGTTTGACCCTGAACACACGCTCTTTGAGGCAGTCTTTTCCTCTGCAAACAAGTCGGCCCTTACCATCCGCCGCTACGAGGAGGCTTTGGCCGAAGGTCATCCCGACAAACTTTCGGAAGCCGTAGCCGCCATGGACAGGGAACAAGTCTGGGATTACGAGCAACGTATTCAACAGATTTTAACTATCTTGGGCATAGCGCATTTAGACCGCCGGGTGGGCAATTTGTCGGGCGGTCAGCGTAAGCGCTTGGCCCTTGCCGCCCTTTTGCTGCGCGAGCCCAAACTTTTTATTTTGGACGAACCCACCAATCATTTGGATACGGATATGATTGAATGGTTGGAGGATTTTTTAGAAAAAAGCCGCTGCACCCTTTTGATGGTAACCCACGACCGCTATTTTTTAGACCGGATTTGCAACCGTATTTATGAATTGGACAGGGGCGTCCTGTACAGCTACAACGGAAATTATACCTGTTATTTGGAAAAAAGGCAGGAGCGCATTGACCGGCAGCAGGCCCAAACCGACCGCGCCCGCAACCTGCTCCGCAACGAATTAGAGTGGATGCGCCGCACGCCTCAAGCCCGTTCCGGTAAGGCCAAATACCGAATCAACGCCTTTTACGATTTAGCCGAAAAGGCCGGCCAATCCTATCGGGAATCCTCGTTGCGCATGAACGTGCAAACTGCCCGCATGGGAAAGAAAATCATCGAGTGTACCAACCTTTGCCATTCCTACGACTCCCTGCCGACCTTATCTCATTTTAGTTATACTTTTTCCCCCATGGAAAAAATCGGAATAGTCGGGCCAAACGGAGTAGGTAAAACCACGTTACTCAAGCTGTTAACAGGCGAGCTTTCTCCCGTATCGGGAAATATAGAAAGGGGGGAAACCGTCCGTTTTGGTTACTACAGTCAAGATGGACTTGCCTTTGAATCCGGACAAAAATTGATTGACGTGGTTCGCCAAATTGCCGAAGTGGTAACTCTAAGCGATGGGAAACAACTCAGTGTTACTGATTTTCTTCAATATTTCCTTTTCCCTCCCGACCGGCACTATGTGTACGTAGACCAACTGAGCGGAGGGGAAAAACGCCGGCTTTATTTGCTTACCGTATTGATGCAACAGCCTAATTTTCTGATTTTAGACGAGCCTACCAACGACCTTGACATCATTACCCTCAACGTCCTCGAAGAATATTTGCAGTCGTTTAAAGGCTGTGTGTTATTGGTGTCTCACGACCGCTATTTTTTGGACAAAATTGCAGACCACCTATTTATATTTGAAGGGGAAGGCAAGGTAAAAGATTTTGTGGGCGACTACAGCGCCTACCACGCCTGCCGCAAACAATCGGAGGAACAAGCCGCCCGTTTTGACCGGCAAAAACAAAAACAGGAACAACTTCGTCAAGAAACATTTCGGCCCCCAAAACCGGAAACCAAACAAAAACGCAGTTTTAAGGAGCAGCGGGAGTTTGAACAACTCGAAATCGAATTAGAAGCCCTCGAACAAGAAAAACAATCCATAGAAACCCGACTTTCTTCAGGCACGCTGACTCTTGACGCCTTGCAGTCCGAATCCCTACGCTTTAAAGAAATCCTCTCATTAATAGACAGCAAAACAGACCGCTGGTTTGCATTAAGCGATTTCTAAGGTTTCAAGTGGTGCCACCACGAATCGAACGAGGGACACAAGGATTTTCAGTCCTTTGCTCTACCAACTGAGCTATGGCACCATGAGGGTTCCCTTTTTGGGACTGCAAAGGTAGGAATATTTTCGATACTATGACATTTTTTTCTAACTTTGCGCCAAAATAATCATCATACCTAATTATATTTATGGCTACTACAGCAGATTTTAAAAACGGCTTGTGCCTTGACTTTAACGGCAAACCCTGCTCCATTGTGTGGTTTCAACACGTAAAACCGGGCAAGGGAGGGGCTTTTGTCAAGGTGAAGATGCGCAACTTGGACAACGGACGTATTTTGGAAAACACCTATACCGCCGGAGAACGAATAGACGTTATCCGCATCGAACGTCGCCCCTATCAGTTCCTGTATAAGGACGATACCGGATTTCACTTCATGCACGGCGAGACATTTGAACAAATAGACCTGCAAGACGATATGGTGGACAATGCCGATTTGATGAAAGAAGGTCAGTTTGTAGAAATGATGTTTCATGCCGACGAGGAGCGGGTATTGACCTGTGAACTTCCGCCCTTTGTGGAGATGGAAGTTACCTACACCGAGCCTGCCGTTAAAGGCGATACCGCTTCTACCAACGCCCAAAAGAGCGCCACCCTCGAAACCGGCGCCACGATTATGGTGCCCCTGTTTATTAATCAAGGAGAACGCATTAAAGTGGACACCCGCGACCGCAGCTATTCCGAGCGGGTAAAATAGCTTTGTGTCAATCTTTATCAATATTTTTGGGAGGAGCTTGTAACAAAAACAGGCTCTTTTCGTTTACTATGTGATGATGAACCAAATTAGCTTTAATACCTTCATTCTTGGTCTGAGACCTAAACTTTACCGCTTTAGCCTCAGCATGCTCAAACGACACGAGTCCGCCGAGGACGTGGTGCAGGAGGTGGGGTTTCGGCTTTGGAAAGGCATCCGTTTGGGTCAAGAGCATCCTCAGTTGGAAGCCTTGGCCATGTGTACCGCCAAGAACCTGTGTATTGATATGTTGCGTAGGAACAACCGTCGGGACGGATACTTGGCGGAAGCCTTGATGGACCACAAAACCCAAACGGTAAAGACGCCTCAAATCATCTTGGAAGAAAAAGATATGCACGCCTTTATATGTAATCTGATTGACCGGTTGCCCCTACAACAGCAAATGTGTATCCGCCTGAGGGATGTGGAAGGCTACGAATTGGACGAAATCGCTCATATATTGGAATGCGACGAGGGAAGCGTGAGGACAAACCTTTCGCGTGCCCGTAAAAGAATCAGAGAACAAATCTTACAACAATGGAACCAATAAACGAAACCACCATCCGCCGACTGTTGGAACGCTACCACGAGGGAGAAACTTCCTTGGCCGAGGAGCGGCAACTGTCTGCCTATTTTACGCAAGCCCAATTGCCCGATGACCTGCTGCCCTACCGCGCGCTTTTTGGTTTTTTTCGGGCCGAGGCTGCCTTTACGCCTCCGGCGGTCAGGCCTCAAAAAATTCGCGCTTTTGGTCCTAAGGTTATTCGCCTGCTGGCTCCCCTGACCGCAGCAGCCGCAGTCCTTATCCTTTATTTTGCCCTACGTCCTCCGGTCAAACCCGATTTTATTTGCTATTTGGACGGGGAGCGTATCTACAACAGGGAGGAGGCCCTGCAGGTGGCCGACCAACAATGGGCGCTTATGACCGCCCAACTTCAAAAGGCCAGCGCCATGGCCGAAAAACTCGAACAAATGACCGATTATACAGAAATTATCCATAAATACATAGCCAAATGAAAAGAAGAATCTTATTAAACATCAGCCTTTTATCTATTACGTGGCTGGTATGCGCCTCAGGCGACTTGACTGCCCAAAACAGGCGTATTAGAACGGTAGACGACCTCTTTAGCGCCTATGAACAGGTAAGGGGTGTGGGCTACATCAGCATTTCTCCCAATTTACTCAAATTGGCCCAATCGGCGGATGCCACAGAGTTGGACGAAGTGTTCAACAGCATTGCATCTCTAAAGATTTTGAACATAGACATCAGACCGGAATCGGAACATTTAGCCAACCAAGTCCGTAAAGACGTACAAGATTTGGTAAAGCAGGGGTCGTTTGAAGAAATTGTAAAGATGAAAGAAGACGAAAGCGATTTTGTGATTTATCTATCTCAAAACAAGAACAAAAACAGCAACGAATTAGAAGCCCTGCTTCTGATGGCCAATCAAAAAGACGAATTAGTATTGATTGGCATTTCGGGAAAAATTACCCATGCGGTGATTGACGCCGTTATGGGAGGTAAAATCGGCATCCTGCCCAAAACAAGCAAATAATTTATTTAAAACACATTACACCATGAATTTTCACAAAATCATCCTTCTATCCGGAGCCTTGGCGCTTTGTTCAACCGCTTTGGCCCAGCAAAACCAAACAGAGCCAACCAGAATCCGAATCGGAGACAACATCATCAGCCTGCAATCTCCCCTAAAGGTGCAATCAGCTGATTTGGACAGCACAAAAGCCGATATAAACATTACGTACAGAACACCGACCCGTACTCCCAAAAAATATCCCCGCCGCAGCGAGCAAATTTATATAGGATTCGGATTTGCCGTACCCACCCGCGAGTCTGACTACCAGCCCATACATTCGGGAAATTCCTTTAACCTCGAAGTCGGGAAGCGTTACCTGTATCATCCTTCCAAGAACTACGCCATAGGCACCTTTTTGCAATACAGTTGCTATTCTTACCGGCTCAAAGACGCATCTCCCTCTTTTATAGGCAGCCGGCCCGAAGGCAACTACCGCGAATTTTTCAGAACCGACAATATCGGCACCGGACTGATACAACGGGTGCAACTCTCTAACCGGACCTCGGCAGAAGCCATTGTGTACGGAGATTATGCTTACAGCAAGCGTTTTATAGTCAAGGGGTATGTGGATGGGAAAAAAGTAAAGGACAAATATCGAGACGGCACCAAGTTCAATCCATTTGGAGCCGGTGCGCAAGCCGGAATTAAATACCAAGGCACAACGCTGTATGCCCGCTACCGCTTTACCAATTTCTTTAACCCCGACCACATCACTCCCGAAGTGCCGCGGTTTTCGATTGGCCTTTGCTTTTCGCTATAACTTCCTTATCATCATCAAGCCGTCTCGAAGGGGAAGCAGCAGGTTCTCTACCCTTGGGTCGGCTTGAACTTTGGCGTTAAAGGCGGCAATCCCTTGAGTTTGGAGGTCGGGAGATAAAGGTTCTTCCAATACCTTACCGTCCCAAAGCACATTGTCGGCCAAAATGATGCCGCCTACGCGCAGCTTTGCCACAGCCACTTCGTAATAAGCCGCATATTCCCGTTTGTCTCCGTCTATAAACACCAAATCAAAGGTTTCGTCAATATGGGGGATTAGGGCTAAGGCGTCTCCTATATGCAGCACCATCTGCGCCCTCTTTCCCGACCGGTCAATGGCTTCACGAATAAGGTCTTCCAACTCGTCGTTACATTCAATCGTGTGCAGCACTCCTTCCGGCCCCAATCCTTTGGCCAAGCACAATGCCGAATAACCCGTAAATGAGCCTATTTCCAAAATCCGCTTGGGGGCCAATATGGAGCTAATCATAGACAAGAACTTTCCTAAAACCGGTCCCGACAACATACGGGGATGAACCGCCCGCAAATGGGTTTGGCGCTCTAACCAGTTCAGCACCTCGTCCGGCGGGGATGTGTGGCTTTGCAAATAGCTGTCTATATGGGTCATGGCTTATATATACAGCAAGGTGGACATGGCTTGAGGACTAAAAAGCTCTTGAGCAACTTCCATCAGCTCCAAAGCGGTAACGGCCCTCACCCGTTCGGTCAATACCTCAAGGGGTTCTACCTTGCCGTAGACCATAACGCTTTTGAGCTGGTTTAGGCATTTGGATTCTGCGTTGTCGGCAGCAATGGTCATTTGTCCGATTAACTGCTTTTGGACGCTATGTAATTGTCTGGGCGTAAGGGGGGCCTGACAAAGTTTGTTTAATTCCATACGAATCAAATCAAAACAACGCTTCCAATCGTTTCTGTCCGAGCCAAAATAAATTCCGGCCACCCCGCTGTCGGAATAAGGGGTATAGGAGGCCTCTACATTGTACACCAATCCGTATTTTTCCCTCAACAGCAGGTTAAGGCGGGCGTTGGGTGAAAAGCCGCCCAAAAGGTTGGTTAAAAGAGCAAGGGCAATGCGCTTGGGTTCTGAGTATGAATAGGCCCGGACTCCCATTAGGCAGTGGGCCTGATGGGTGCGGCGGCGTTTTTCCATAAAAAAGGGAGCGGGCAAATCCCCTTGAAACGAAGGAGGGGCCAAAAAAGACGCCGAATTAAGGTCAAAGTACCGATGTGCAAGGGTTTGCATCAAGCGTTCCGAGATATTGGCCACTACGGAAAGCACCATTTGCGAAGGCACAAAATAGCGGCAGACAAAGTCAAAGAGGTCAGAGGATTTAACCAATGCAAGGGAATGACGGGTTCCCAAAATGGGGGCAGACAGGGGGTGGCCGTCAAACAGTAGCTGGTCAAACTCATCTACAATCAATTCGGAAGGGCTTTCTTTATAGGAACTGATTTCATCTGCAATCACTTCTTTTTCTTTGGCTAACTCTTGAGTCGGAAAAGTCGAATGGAAAAAAATATCCGACAACAAATCAAGGGCCTTAGCCAAATCTTCTTTGAGTACCGTGGCGTGTACCACCAATTCTTCTTTGGTCGTATAGGCGTTTAACTCTCCGCCCAAACGCTCCAATCGATTATTAATGTGGAAGGCGCCGCGCTTTTGGGTGCCCTTAAAAAGCATATGCTCTGTTAGATGCGCCAGTCCGTTTAAACGCGGAGGCTCCATGCGCGAACCGGCGGCAACCCCCAAGGCGCAATAGGCTACGGGGGCGTTCACCGGAGTAAAAACACACTTCAATCCCGATGACAAATAAAATATATATGCCGATTCTGCCTTCATACATCAATAAAGGCGCAAAATTACAGAATATTTCCTATTTTTGTCGTTTATGGAACATTTTGTTGTATCGGCCAGAAAGTATCGGCCACAGCGTTTTGACACCGTTTTGGGGCAAAACAATATTGCCGCCACCCTCAAGAACGCCATCTTGAGGAAGCAGTTAGCCCATGCTTACCTGTTTTGCGGCCCCCGCGGCGTGGGCAAAACCACCTGCGCACGGATTTTTGCCAGAACCATTAATTGCGCCAATCCCACGCCCGACTTGGAAGCCTGCGGGGAATGTGAATCCTGCCGCTCTTTTGCAGAAGGACGCTCTTATTGCATCCACGAATTGGACGCCGCTTCTAATAATTCGGTAGAAGATATTAGGCAATTGATTGAACAAGTGCGTATTCCTCCACAAATCGGGAGCTACAGCGTGTACATCATCGACGAGGTACACATGCTCTCGCAAAGCGCTTTTAACGCTTTTCTTAAAACCTTGGAGGAACCCCCTTCCTACGCCCTTTTTATTTTGGCTACCACCGAGAAGCACAAAATTTTACCCACCATATTGTCGCGCTGTCAAATCTTTGATTTTAATCGAATCGGAGTATCCGAAATGGCCAATGCTTTGGCCCAAATTGCCAAGAGGGAGGGGATAGACATTGAGCCCGAAGCCTTGCACGTTTTAGCCGTTAAAGCCGACGGGGCCATGCGGGACGCCCTTAGCTTATACGACCAAACCATCGCTTTTTGCGGCAATACCGTAAGTTACCGGCAGGTCATTGCCAACCTCAACGTGCTGGATTACGAATATTATTTTAAGCTCTGCGGCTGTTTTTTGGAACACAACTACATGGATGCCCTCCATATTTTTGACGAAGTATTGGCAAAAGGCTTTAACGCCCTGCATTTTATTGCCGGACTTAGCAGCCACTTCCGCGACCTTTTGGTCAGCAAAGAACCTGCCACCCTGCCCCTGCTCGAAATGAGTCCGGCTTTGGCCGAACATTACGCCAAACAAGCTGCATCTTGCTCTTTTTCTTTTCTATATGAAGCCCTGCGGATTTGCGCCGCCTGCGAAACCGGTTATAAATCCAGCGGCAACCCCCGCCTGCATATCGAATTAAATCTTATCAGATTGGCCCATATTGGCTTTGGGGAACAAGCCTCCATCTCCACTCCCGCCCCAAGCATCAAGCCGCCTGCATCTATGGCTGCTCCCAAACCGGCAGAGACTCCCCCGCCCCAAAAAGCCGCACCCGAAGCTCCTGCTCCGTCTAAGGGATTTTCTATCAATGCTATGCTCAAAGAAGAACAACAAAAAGCTAAAGAACAGCCTGCGGCTCCCCCTCCAGAAATGGCCGACACCCCCTTTGACTCCGAACAGTTGTTTGCCGCTTGGAACCGCTTAGCCGACTCCTACAAAACCCTTCCTCGACTCAACGCCACGATTGCCTCCGGCAAACCCCGGATAGAAAACGACCTGCAAATATTTTTTGAAGTGGAAAGCCCCGCCCAGCGGGAATGGATGGAGCAAAAATGCCTCGGCGCCATGACCGCCTTCTTAAAACAAGAACTTAATAACAGCTTGCTTAGTCTTTCTTTAGAGGTTAAACCCGTAGACCAAACCGACAAAAGCCGGCTCTACATGCCCGAAGAAAAAGCCAAATTTCTTTTTGAAACCCAGCCTGAGGCCAAGGAGTTGAGCAAAGACCTCAACCTAAGCCTCGTTTAGTAAAATCGCCCGAATATGCGCTTACACAGCACCAACTTAGTAAAAAAATACGGCTCCCGTACCGTGGTTAAAGGCGTTTCCATATACGTTGACCAAGGAGAAATTGTGGGACTTTTGGGGCCCAACGGAGCCGGCAAGACCACCAGTTTCTACATGATTACGGGGCTTATCAAGCCCAATGCCGGAAAAATCTACCTCGACAACGAGGACATTACCGATTTTCCCATGTACAAGAGGGCCCAAAAAGGATTGGGCTATTTGGCTCAAGAAGCCTCCATTTTCAGACGTTTAAGTGTAGAAGACAACCTGTTGTCGGTTATGGAGGTGTCGGGATTATCCAAGCTGGAGCGCATGAACAGG
>Ga0131853_10020152_pt1 | contig 12123 bp, 4 predicted proteins | sample TergutLab28metaG_FD_92764 | JGI IMG/M metagenome (GOLD analysis project Ga0131853, IMG submission 92764) | Labiotermes labralis P1 segment gut microbial communities from Petit-Saut dam, French Guiana - Lab288 P1 (version 2) (version 2) | ecosystem: Host-associated > Arthropoda: Insects >...
AAAGCTTCTGCGTTTTCCTGTAAAGTACGTGTACCTCCTCCCAGTATATTAACATCATCGGCATAAGCCAGAAGCTGATGTGTACCATTTAGTTTCAAGCCATCCTGTTTTACCTGAACCCTCATAATGGCGTACTCTAGTGCAAAGTTGAAAAGCAGTGGTGATAGTGCGTCTCCTTGTCTCAGACCGTTGCTAATAGGGAACCTGTCAGATACATTCTTGCCTACCCGGACTCTGCTATATGTTTCTGTCAGACTCATCTTTATTAACCTTACAAGAGAAACTGCGTGGTTACGGAGCAGAATTCTTCTAGCTCCCTACTTCATTACTACTACTACTACTAATAATAATAATAATAATAATAATTTCATAACATTGGTGAGGATGATGGTGGTGGTGGTGGTGATGATGATGATGATGATGACGACGAAGATGATGATGATGATAATTCTACCACTTGCACCATCGCCCTGGAGACGGAGGTATTATGGCCCCCGGAAACCTCTGAAGCTTCCTCCAGCGCTAACCGTCAATACGACCAAAAGACTGCTCGTTGTTAAGAATTTAAACTTTCATTTGTCTCGAGCCGAATCGAATGTCCTTCTGTTATTTATAGCATTACTGTGTTCCGGGATACGTGGCACCACTGCACAAGAAATATCGCAATGCGATCGGAGACAGCACAAGGATTGTCTTATTATTATGATCTCTGACAAAATTAATTACACCCACAAGTCGTACAAGGTAGCAAAAGTGACCTAACCTGTAATGGAACCCGAACTTTCATAATACAAGGACAAAAATGCATGGTTATGATGGCACGACTGATTTGATTAATCGATCTAACAAATAAATATTTATATATGTCGACATCTTTGTTATTCGCGATAAGAATAAAGACGTTACAAACTTGACAGATCAGATATATGTAATATAACTGACGAGTGTGGGAGCAGGTGAAGACAGCCCTTCGATATGCCGGTCGCTCTCTGACAGGAAAAATTCGTGCCAGAAGCGTTTATCTTAGGCCATAAACGCTTAACGATGTTCGCAGATAACTGACAGCTTTCTATGCGAACTGAGTGCAAAATTCCTTATCGTGATAAAATATTTCTAACAAGACAGTAACTGTTACGACAAAGTTTAGTGTAACTTATCCAAATTCCGTGACGAGAGGATAACAACTTTCCGCAATGTAACATGTTGACAGACACCAAAAATTCGATTTCATATCATTGTTAGTTCTGCACACAATGATCAACCTAAGCCGTAATGCTATGAAAACACAAACTGTGTTAGAAATCAAACGATAATCCTTAATATTTTCACATATGCGTACGTCTACCAGATTACATAAAATCTGTATTGAAGCACAAATTTCTGCTTATCTGAACAGGTTAAGAAACTAGCGAAGACGGATTTCAGTGCAAAGTACACATCTGGCAGATAATAATAATCCGAAGAGTATATTACATATATATAATATATATGTATATTCATTATCGCATTCACAAGCACCCGCCATTAGATCCCATTATACTCAGTCGGAAGAATTGGATTCCCAATCTCATACTTTGTTCCTTCAACGCTACCGCCAATAAGTCTTAACTCCCAATCGGCCCGTTCCCTTCCGTTTTTTCTTACCGAATTTCGCTTTTACCTTCCGATTCGACTTTTTAAATTTTTAATGTTAATTCACCTCTACCTATGACATACGTCTAAGGTCATTAGAAGCTGATATCTATGAAGATGGAAACCGTGTATTCTTCTTCGACCTCCAAGCGAGAGACAGGAAGGACTTAATGTATTTTTAATGGTCACAAAAGGCTAGTAACCGCAAAACTATTTACTGGTTAACACCACGAGGCATTCCCAACAATCATTCAAGTTGTTTTCCTGTGTAACTGAGAGAATTACGTCATTTGATTGTTTTGTTTATGCAATGGGTGTAACTGGACATCAAGAAGCGACAAAGACCCGGAACGGGTGCGGACGGGTTTTCTAATATTCATTTCTTCACTCTTCTAGGTTATATATGTTCCTTTTGATTACTGCCTAACCCCTGTCCATTTGGACGCAACTGTAAACATCCACATTTGAAATCTTTATAGTGTGACTAAATTTTTTCTCATGCTAGAAAGAAGACAAGAAAGCTCAGTGTGTCTACTGGCTACGCTGTGTGTTACATCACCGAGGAATCTTCCGACTTTGGGCAGGGACAACGGATTTTTCTCTTCTCCAAACCTTAAACACTGGCTCCAGGGATCACGCAGCTTCCTATTTAATGGGTACGGGGTGGGAGGTGGGGGGGGGGCGCTTTCACCGGAAGTAAAGCGGCTGTTGAGCTAACAGCCCATTACCATCGAACGCAGAAGTTAAGAGTGCTTGGAGCTATACTTCCATTCCTCCATACTCTTTCTTGTCATGCAGCGTAAAACTTTACTTTTCTGGTACCTCATGGAAGAATGGAAGTAAAGAGGTATTAAGGCCTGCATTGTCGACGAGAAGATCACGGACAGCGTACGGCAACGACAACATTCTGTTTAATTCCTCTAGGTCTGTAATTTAAGTAACCAGTTAATTTGACGTTCAGGTGACCGTGCATCGTGATAAAGTCTTATAAAAAACCAACTAGATGCGCCGATTTCTCAAATTTATTTTTGGAATAAAACTACATGTTTCGGACAGTTCCTCTGTCCATCATCAGGATTTTTTCACTGTACGACATATACCATTGCTGTGTGTACAGTGAAAAAATCCTGATGATGGACAGAGGAACTGTCCGAAACATGTAGAGTTTTATTCCAAAAATAAATTTGAGAAATCAGTGCACCTAGTTGGTTTTATTACAAAAATTAACCATGTAATTAAACCTCGATATACTAGCATAATACTAAATCCAATTTCACACTTTTTAAACTCAATAAAACCAAGTGTAAGGTATTCTTAGCGTGTGGTACCAAATACGTAACAAAAGAAGTGAAATTACGTGGTATGAAGGAGACCGCGGCTAATCAATTGCAACGACAACAGAGTTTGTATCAGTAACGTAAGGATGACATCGGTGGGTTTTTTATCTAACAATTAAGGACGGCGAGTGACCGCATGTGGCACACGCATCACGACCTACAGGTCTGTCATCATGTTCACAAGAACTAATACACCCTAATAAACCTGCAACATAGAATGAAGAAAATCTGTTCACATTTAAGGAAGTCCGCTACTGGACCCCACCCAAGTCGGCATGATCCAGTCCGTGTCTTCATACCCTTTTTCTGACAGAACTGTTTTAATATCTTCCCATCTACGTCTGTACATTTTCCCTTGGGTTTCCTTGCCATAACTTCTGCATGCAATTCTCAACAAAGTCGTTACGTGCCCTGGCCATCCCATCAGCCTGATCTCACCATCGAAACAATACGCCTATTTGGTGTGCAGAATGTATATTACGAACATCAACAATGCTCATACTTTCCTAACAAATCCTCTCTTCCGGAAAGAGATTTTACCTGCGTTCCTTTAATTGCTTTCAGTAGACTACAGAACATTCTAAATTACTGCTCTGTAACCGAAACAATGCAAAATTTTTCGAAATAAACCGTCAGTTAGCAGCAGGTCAGAAACGTAAAACTACGGCCATCGCAGCAATGTAACAGTCAGCATCAGTAATTACATAAAATGGATAAGGAAGTAGGACAGAGGTTCGGTCGACAACGACGGCTCTCAGAAAGGAGAAGATGGCTAGACATACAGGCGGTGAGGATGGCCGAAGAAAGCGTGAGAAACCTTTTCACCTGCAAACTGTATGTGCTATAAAGCGCGGCGGAGTTTCGCAGCGTCAGTGCCAAGATTCAACAAACACGGTAAAGGTAAAGCCTGATACCCAACACGTACCCATCACCATAAGACAGAACGCTTCTCGAAAACTTAAGAATTTCCTCAGCCAGTAATAAACACCCCGAACTGTGTGAAACCCGAAGGTTCAATTTCATTTTAAAAACAACCTTATCTTTTTCCTATTACGAGACAAAAAATATCAGATCTATACCCTCCAATCCTACTTCTTTCACATCCATTTCAATGTTATTATCTCACCTACGCTCTACGGCGAACATATTAGTGACAAAACACGCCCCCTCTATCGTTCAAGTATACATGGCACCGTAATATTTCTAATTCCTTATTATACAGTTTCCTTAATAATCCTGCTGCGTGAAATTCTCTCCAGTATCATATTCTCAAACACCCACAATTGTGTTCTTACCTTCTTGTGAGATACCACGTTTTACAGCCGTACAAATCAAAAGGTAACTACATTATTCATTGCTAACATCATTTGGAGTTACAACATCAGGTGGATCAGTTGACATCTTGCAATTTCATGTTCACTTCTTGTCTGCTGGAGGAAGAGACAAGTAGCAATTGAAGTATGGGAGGAAGGGAGGGATGGATTGCTAAATAATTCAAAATTCAACCGTAGCCACTCAGTAGTTGTCTGAATGACGTACGAAATTTCAAGATAATGATAGCGTGTGGTTAGAACACCCTAAGCCAATCAACTACAGACAGAATACTGCAGATAGGATCTCAGGTCCGCCCTCGGGGTGGTACTGACTGCCCAAATAATTGATTAGCCTAATGAGTTAGTGAATATGTCATACTCTGAAGGTAAGCATTACTCCCACAACATAATGCTAATGCTCTTCCTTTATATCGACAATCGTTCCAAGTTACAGTTTGTTATATGTTATGTTAGAAGCTGAGGCTCGGTGAGCCATTACACTGACAGTTAAAAAGAACACTCTTCCAGATACCACAGTAATTGTTACCCTGCAGTCTGTAGAAGGCCTGAATAACACAACTAAGTTCTGAATAATGCTAAAGTTCAAAAATCACAATAAATTTCAGATGATTTCCTTCAGACCTCTGACAGCAGGATGCAGAAAGCTTCTATAGCTAAAGATGTCATTTTCATGTAAAAAAAAAAATCATATATGATTCTTACAGTCTATTATTTGCCTTCACCTTCCTTTTCTATACCTTCCTAAACACAGCACTCGATTGTTCTCTCACTCCTTTATTAACAGTTTAATTCGTTCTCTTTAATGTATTCATTCTCCCTCGTTATTTAACTCTGCATTTTCTTGTCTCTTCTTCACCTCCTTCTTCCCTACTTCTTTATCATTATTATTATTAGTAGTAGTAGTAATAGTAGTAGCAGCAACAGCAGCAGCAGTAACAGCATTACCAAAGGTTGTGGTGGTGGTGGTGGTAGTAGTAATAGTAGTACTAGTAGTAGTAATAGCAGCAGCAGTAGTAACAGCATTACCAATGGTGGTGGTGGTGGTGGTGGTGGTGGTGGTGGTGGTTGTGGTGGTAGTTGTAGTAGTAGTAGTAGTAGTAGTACCATCATCATCATCATCATCATCATCAAGCTTCAACCTGCACTTATCATCATCTGACCGAGTCATGTGGTTTAAGCGATAACAATTCACTTACATTTTAGAGGTGCTCAGTTCGAATCCCAACCGGAACGCTGATAAGTATGACTGAATTTTTCGTGGATTTCCCCAGTCCCTGAAGGCAGATGCCGACATAGTACCGTACTTTAGGCTAGAACCGTTCCCTTCAAAGCCTTTTCCAGTTCATTATTCACGATATTCAAAACATTCAACGTTATTCAGTGACTGAGAGCACAGTTAACAAGAATAAAGACTTACATCGTGCTCTGTAATACACTTGTTGCTCTCTGATTTGTTATAAATCCCAGGCACACTACCTCGAAGATGAAAAAGTGACAGAAACGCGCTGAATGGGTCTGAATCCGGAAACAATTTTCAGGTTCCACAAAATCAGGCATTCTCTTGGACACCAAACAATCATGTGCTTCGGAGGCAGGAGCTGGTTAGGAGAAACAAGTTGAAAAATAAGATTGCAAACCAGAGTCTGAAGACATGAAGAGCAGCAAATATTTACTTAAGAAAACACACGCTTTCTAATGTTCCCTTATTAGGCTAACAGCTCCTTTGGGCTGTTACTATTTAATCAAAGAATTTGTCTCACACATTCATCTCCGAGTCAATAAAAGTCCGCCTCTGGGTAAGTTAGTATATGGCCAACTTCAGAATGTTTTGTGATTATTCGTGACATCCGAACAACTCAACGGCCAGGTTGTTAATTCATCGCAAATTCCCCAAGATGAGGGACCACCTTTCGCCTGTTCATGACTATATTTTCAACATATTCACAAGTACCCTCCGCACAAAAGGACATATTTCATCAGGAGCCTGGATCATTCACAGAAGCATAATTTATGAGCCAAACCTAAGACGATCAACAAAAGCCGTTATGTATTTAGGTCAAGAACCGGTCCATTAAGCGAGCGACAACCTTGCTATCAAGGCAGCATGTATTCAGTACAGTTGTACAATTACTGCATTACCTTAACAACAGCAACACACTAGCATTAGCGGAGAGATAAAGCCATCCAGCACCGACAACAATTTGTCACGGGGTTAAAAACACAAAAGTACTGACCGATGGTTCAAAGATACAGGCACTATCTTTAATGATTTCTACAAACTTCCTCGTGTTCCTACTCAAGAATTCTCCTAAATACTTTAGCCTTGTTTTTTTTTTGTTCTTTATTCCTTTATTTGGCTTTCTTCTTTTCTGTTTCAGTCACTTACGTCCTCTTTCTTTGTCTTGTATACTTCTTCCTACCTTCTCACTTCTCTCCATCCATTATCATTTCTCTGTCCCTCTATTTCTTTATCCCATTATGTATAATCATAAATGTCTTCCAAATCATCAAGCGTTTTTTCCAGTTGTTTCCTCTGTATCTCTCTTCCTTTCTTTCAAACTCCTAACTCCAAGTGTGCACATGATAAGAAGATTCGCTGCAAGTTAAGTAAACCGTGTTTTCTAAGCAGCAGGACAAAGCCTACTTCACTATAGCACGCATTTCCTGTCCAACAGTTCCATTGCTATTACGTGTACTGTTCTAACGTAATTTATTTTGTCAGTAACTTGTTACTTAAATACAGGTCCTGTCTACGTTAAATTTGTTAACATTTAAATTCAAAGTTTATCGCCTTCAGCATATTTCAAAATTCTATACAACAATTGCTTCAAGTGACTTTAGGCGCTTTCGCAAAATTGCGAAAAGCGATTGTTAGCTTCAACATGTCTGTCTGTCCGTCTGTCCGCATGGAACCACTCTGCTCCGACTGGAAGTATTTCCATGAAATTTGATATTTGAGTATTTTTCGAAAATCTGTGGAGAACATTCAAGTTCTACCGAAATCTGACAAGAATGACGGTTATTTTACACGAAGACCAACACACATTTTTATCACATCTCGCTTAATTCTTCTTAAAATGAGAAAAGTTTCAGACAAACGTTGTAGAGAAAATCAAAACACAAATTTTATGTACAATATTTTTGTTTTAAATCGAGTCTTAATGAAATAATGTGGAAAAATATTGTACAGCCGGACAGGCCACAGATGACAATAGCCTATAATGAGACTCATGCGCAATGCATGCTGGATACCTAAGGCTACAAACACAAATCAGAATATGTAAAAATTTATTGCTTTTCCACTGCAACCATGGTTGAGCGAATGCACCTCAGTATTACGTTATACGCATATTACCTGCTCTTTTAAAATCTGATTTCATATCAAATTTCATTTGTCTACCTCCACAAATTTAGTATTCATAGTTCTCAGACCACTACTACTGGAAGTATTCCCATACGTGACGCGCTAATTTACTCGTACATTGCACAAACCAATGAGGCATTATTTTTTTCTATCTTTGCACCGTGCATTCTAAAATCTATGTAGTTCGCACACCAACAAATGCACTGTTTATTACACTTGGAAAAGTTTTTAAAATTTACATTAAAATACACGTTAATATCGCTCCTACATGTTTCGGTCTGCGACCGTCATCAGGGAGCATGTACTGCACCTGGCTAAAGTTATATTTGTGTTAAAACACTCGGTAAAATTGTGTCGTTATATATTGTGTGGTGATGTGGCAGCATGTCGTAGAGCGGCGTGTGTGCTGTGTGCTGTGCATGCACGCCGCTCTACGACATGCTGCCACATCACCACATAATATATAACGACGTAAATCTTATGTATATTGGACCCTGCATCATTGTGATAGTTGAAGAATAAAAAATCAAATAGATGTCACCTATTTTACTTTACTTCTTAGATGCTCAACATGTTTCGGGCATTAATATGTCAATCTTCAGTAGTTTGTGACTATGTGTTGGAGTTTGGGTGCGGTTCGGCTAGGGTGGTATCCGGGCTGCTGGCAGCCGGCAGCCCGGATACCACCCTAGCCAAGCCGCACCCTAACTCCAACACACAGCAATCCAAGAACAATACAGCCAATGTGGTAGTTCAACAACATAGTCGCAAACTCCTGAAGATGGACATATTAATGCCCGAAACATATTGAGTATCTAAGAAGTAAAGTAAATTAAACAGGTGACATCTATTTGGTTTTTTATTCTTCAACTATAAAGCCGTAATTTTACCGAGTGTTTTAACATAAATATAACTTTAGCCAGGTGCAGTACATGCTCCCTGATGACGGTCGCAGACCGAAACATGTAGGAGCGATATTAACGTGTATTTCAATGTAAATTTTAAAAACTTTTCCAGGTTTAACAAACAGTGCATTTGTTGGTGTGTGAACTACATAAATCAGACATTACTGCAAAAAAAATGGCATATTTTTGGAATGAGTACGCCACACATCACTTCTAGAACTAAACGTAAACGGCGCCAGTATTATTCACACTCTAAAAATTCGCGCTTGCGCCATATTATTACTGCTCATACTATACCGAAGTATCTGCCATTGTCATAATATTCCTAACGTTCTTGGAAATAGTTTAAGTGGTACAAAATCTGAAAGGGGAAAACACACGAACAAATATGGCGCGTTGACTTCACACGTCTCTTTGGCTTCCTTGACCTTTTAAACGCTTCATTAAATCCCATCTGCCATTTGCTGGCATCATTAGGAGCTCACCATATTCTCCACGTTAGCAGGATAAGGGTTAATTACGAACAAGAGGTCAAACATCGCCATTCAACATACGGTAGTCGAATCGACTGATCGTCCATTATGAAACACGCAATCTTTGAATGGTTTGCATAAAATTCTGTTTTCAGAATTCTAATGCATACTGACGGTAACACAGTATAATTTAACAATTCGAACCATCCCTTATATAATATTAACCAGTTTCATTAACTGGACAATAACTTACCCAGCAAGGAATGTTATAATTAAACAGGTCTGCAGTTCTCACAACAGCCTGCTACTGCGATCTGTTCTGAGCCATTTGAGTCTTTCTCTAAGATAACGTTGCCTCCCTCCCAACTACGATTTCGTCTACTAAGTGCCTCTTTCCTTCACGTTTCCCGACTAAATAATGTACGCTTTTATCAACTGCCGCTTATTGGCACATTTCCTCCGTCATCATCATCATCATCATCATCATCTCTGAAAAGATCACCTTAATAAATGAATATTTGGTAAAGAAGCCGAAGCTTCGCTTCTTTTCTGCAGCTTCCTGTTACTTGCACTCTCGTAGGTCCAAATGCTTGTATCAAGTCTTTGTTTCACGGGCCATCAACCTGTCGTCTTCCCTTACAGTGAAGGACTACGTTTCACTTCCTTCGTCTCTAAACAACAATTTTAAACAGGTAAAATAGGTAAAGTGATCCCGTTACAGGCCCGGTGTGGCCCAGAGGGTGGGTACAGGTATAGCTCTACTCTTCCATAACCACGGCACTAGAAGGGGGTGAGTGGTCAGCAGAAAGCCCCGGCCGCATTTTACCCCCGGGAAAGACCCGGTATCCATTTTAGAGGAGGTTGGGTGGCCCCAGGGTCGGACTGTACGGGCGGAAAATCTCGTCTGCACCGGGATTCGATCCCAGACCGACCAGCCCGTAGTCAGTCGCTATACCGACTGAGCTACCCGGCCCACAATTTTAAGCAGGTAGAACTGAAACACTATCAGTAGTCAGATAATTAATTTACTGATATCAAATACATTTGTTGGATTCCTCTAAATACTTGCGAAAAACTGTACTCTGTTTTGATAATCCTGCATGTCCAAAACCCGTTCCATTTACATTCAGAACTTACAAATGGGGCAATAAATTACAGATTTTACACTTGACAAGCAAGTAATAAACACAACACTGTCTACATGAGACACATTTGTTTGATTTACTGTTCCTACGTTTACATACCGCGTGCGGGATTATATTTCGCTTAATAAAAGTTTCATTGTCGAAACCATCAGCTGGTTGGGTCTAGTATAGGGTCAATTATGATAATTTTTGCCTATCCGCAGGCACGTCACGTCTTGGGAACGCGCGTTCCATTCTTGCGTCCTTCCAATAATTTCGTACCACATGTAGCCCGCCGGCAACGATATATCAGTTGGCTTGCATAACGAGGTTAACGCTGTGAGATGCACGTACATCTGACGTTAACTTTGAAGTTGTGAAGTTTCACTGCTTTCAACCAGCTTCGCATCAAGGACGGCGAACGTGTAGGTTAGTATTGGATCAGAATCTTTGCTTCGCAGATTAACGACACTGCATAAGCTCTTCTTTCTGTCCTTTTAAGTTTAGGCTATTTAATGCCAGATCGAAAATGTCAGGCTACTTTCCAGCATATCTTCGGTCTTCCTCTTAGCCTTCGACACTGGAAATATAAATAAATTACCTTCCCTTCCCAACACATCCTCACAGTATCTCAGGCTTTCGTTTTTCTGTTTCAATTTATTGTTCCAAAGTTCAAACACGGGATAATCATACAACATCCGAAACCAAACAGCACACATGACATGGAAACACCGGTCACCCTCAGGAAAGAAATGCAAAGCAACTTCATGGGTAAGAAAGGTCATGACAATAGATTCTTGTGATCAAAAACATCGCTTCCTTCACCGTGGTGACATTAACTGCTGGGCCTTATTATGAAGACAGCAGGAGGCCACTCGTCCTAAATGAATGTGTTTCTGCACCGAGGAATCATCATTTTCCACTATAACCCAAGGCCCCACGCTGCCATCAGTATCTGTGACTGGTTAAGGTGCTACCAACTGGGAGGTTATGAACCGCCGCCATCTTTAGAGACCCGAACTTGATCCCAGACATCCTGTCTCTTTCAACCACTTCGGAATCAGCTGACTGGCGAGCGAGAGGCAACAGGCGCCTATGTGAAGCAAGCTGTCACCTCCTAGATACAAACACATGACAGCAATTTTTTTGTATGTCGGGATAAAAGGACTTGGAACCATAGAGAGGAAAATGACTAAACGTCAGTGATGAATACACAGAGGTTTGATGCGCACAGCCTCCTTATCATATGCCATGTGAACATTGACGTCACAATAAAGTACTCTCGGCTTAAAAGTGTTTGTTACGTCATCTTTTGAATCTCCTTCATATGGGCTACAAGGCTATCACCGAAAACAAAACAGAGGCAGCCCTCGATTTACGAAGGGGTTCCGTTCCTGGAGGAGCCGTTGAAAAAATAAACGGTGTAAAATGAACCTTGTTATATAATGTCAGTCAAAACGGAACTCATTGTGTTACGTAAGGCCCCTTTCAAAATGGACATGAGTTATATAACAGGTATTATCACATTTAAAGCTCCAAAACAGATTCAGTGAATGTAAAAACAGCATTTTATGAATACAAATCAATTAAACGTAGTATACAGTAACCAAACTACATATAATGAAATAAAAAATTTAAAATATTAATAAAAATCCAACCAGATGCATCAGTATGCAGATATTTATTTACTGCAAAGTCACTCTACATGTTTCGGGTGTCACAGCATCCATCATCAGGAGTACTAAAAACTGTAACCGCAGCCTCCGGTACAGGTCGTAATATTGGTACAGCTACTTCCCTCCAACGTGGCCTGCAGGCCACATTGGAAGGCAGTAGCTGTACCGGAGGCTGCGGTTACAGTTTTTAGTACTCCTGATGATGGGTGCTGTGACAGCCGAAACATGTAGAGTGACTTTGCAGTAAATAAATATCTGCATACTGTTGCATCTGGTTG
>Ga0131853_10020154_pt1 | contig 12122 bp, 9 predicted proteins | sample TergutLab28metaG_FD_92764 | JGI IMG/M metagenome (GOLD analysis project Ga0131853, IMG submission 92764) | Labiotermes labralis P1 segment gut microbial communities from Petit-Saut dam, French Guiana - Lab288 P1 (version 2) (version 2) | ecosystem: Host-associated > Arthropoda: Insects >...
CATACGCGCCACATGCCCAGCCCATCTCATTCTTCTCGATTTTATCACCCGCACAATATTGGGTGAGGAGTACAAATCATTTAGCTCCTCGTTATGCAATCTCCTCCAGTCCCCCGTTACCTCATCCCCCCTAGGTTTCCCCCTCTACTATAGCATCCAAATATGCCTCACTCGGAAACTTACCTGTACCCACAACTGTGTGAGTCATTTATTTATCTGTTCCACACAGACCAACATCCATTTGGTATCGGTCATCACACTTTTGTGAGATCATAGTAAAGAGAAGTGACAATGTCTCTGTGCATGCCATAGAGGTGTACAGTGGAGTGGATGTACACAGCCACTTATTCTTATCTTAGAACTGCACTGACTGGTGACTGAGTGACATCTAAATCTCAATGTCTACAGTGCTTGTGTGCGGTTGGCCCAAACAAACCTGCAGACATTGACCTCAGCAGGTACAAACGTGTTCCAAGAGGTACAGCAACCCTCTAATGCCGAGAACTATATTCACACCTCTTTGTGTATTTGGCACATGGGCAGCAGTAGATGGTACACATTAGACCACCATGCAGTCAGAATTGGCAATTTGGCATCTATTCCACAAAACCCAGTATCAAGTGTCTGCAGCCAGGAGACGACAGCTTGCTTCATGTCACCATCTGCTGCATATCATTTAGCAACAAAGTGCTTCTTAGAGGTTCCAAACAGATGGACATGACTGGGTGCAAGATTTGGACTGTTAGGATAGCGGTCCGTAACCTCCCAACCGAAGTGCCATGACCAGTCACATGGGTGCGCAGTATGTGGCCAAGTGATTTTGCGTCTCCTTCGAGCAATTCCGAAGCACCCGACAGCCCATTTGCAACAGATGCTGACATGAAACAAGCTGTCACCTCTGGGCTAGACTCTTGACAACAGTTTCTACCACCGCAGGATACAAGCCTTGGTGCTATGGTCTAACCAGCAGTTAAATGTCAATGCTGAGTATACGGAAGTCTGGTGTGTACCATCTGCTACTCAAGTGCCAAGCACAAACACATCAGAATGAGTATAAAGTTCTCGGCATAAGAGTGTTTGTAACCAAGTTTTCTGGAACTGTCTTGTATCCACCTTCTGAACTTTCTCATATCGCACATCATGAAGTCCCTGCTTAATAAAGGCACACAGTTTGACCTTTTAGTTATTGGTACCAGGTCAACTAAAACAAACAGGTCACACACATGAAGCTATGAATATTACAGCCATGAAAGTAGGGTCCAATAATGAGTATGATCAGTAACTTACGTGGTGAATGTGCACCTGGGTCAGGTGGTGAATAAGGTGGCTCTGAACCTGAATCTGGAGGACTCTCAGGAAGATTGTGCCTGTAACGAAATTCAATTGACCTAAATAGTCTCACGTTCTGCATAGCATGTACTTATATAACTGAATATATTCTGATCAAGCTGCAGTAGCTGTGTGTCACAAGAACTGCTGTTACAGACACATTCTGATGCTTGCACTAACATAAGATGATGTGACATTATGGCCAAAGATGGTGTTGCATATGTTGAACAAACATCATCATTGATCTTACTGCCCTGCTGCAGTATGTCACTCTACTCCACACTTTAGCTTCATATTAAATCACATAATCATTTAATAAGCACACCAACTAATGCACATATATAAAATTTTTTACAGTAAAACATCTAAAATCACTCCAACATGTTTCGATCCTAAGATCATCTTCAGGGAGCCACACAGTTCCTTGCTAGAGTCACATTTTTAAAAACACTCACTGATTAATTTCCTTATATTAAATCAGTGCTGTGGCAGCATGTCGTATTGTGTAAGTCGTACGCTGCTGAGAATGCGCCTGACTGTGGGTGTGTGTCGTGTGTTATGCTGTGCATACACATAAGTCGCCAGTTTCACATCTCAGTCTGCTTTAACCTAGGAGAAAGAGACCCCGGTACCAATTCAACAAGAGGTTGTGTGGGCCCCCAGAATCTGTCTAGACATTCCTAAAATTAGAAAAACATCTTGCTGCTTCCGAGATTCGAACCATGAATATCTGCTTGTCAAGCCCATAGCATAATCAATACCCTGTGTGTCCTATCGTGGCTTCCAGCTTTAATCGGAAACTGGAATCAAATACGAGGGATTCAGGACATGCACTTTTCAGTTCCGGAGAGCCATCATCGATGTTGTAGTATGAAGATGGTACGTTTCTGTCAATATTAGCAATATTGTTAATCAGATTTATAATTTCTAATAGGTTTAAATAGTTTTAAATGTCACTCATGAAAAGGAAATTTGTCATAACCCAAACAATTCGTTAAGCTCAGATCCCTGCATTACTAGGCAGCTAGAGAGCTTGACCCTGCAGATCTGAAACACAAAGAACTACAGACTCAATGACAGTGTCACACCCCAGCAGAACTGAATATTCACAGTGAGGCTACTCACGGATGTGTGTAGTTTGTAGAGCCATCTGCAGCAATGGGCTTGAATGGTGCTGGGGTTCCCATCACACCGCCTGGCACCCTCACTGTCTTGACACTTGTCATGTGATGACTGGGGCTCCCCCCTGGCTCCACAACAACATTCACTACGGCTGCAGCAGGTAGTGGTGGTGGTGGTGGTGGCGGCGGTGGCGGTGGAGGTGGTGGCGGCGGTGGCGGTGGTGGTGCCACATTTGGTGCGTGTGTGGTGGAATGAGTGGACTGTGATGGGCGGGGTGCTTCATTGTGCGCCAATGTGTCAGCAAAGTAACTGCAACAGCAGCAACAGACTGCAATCAGCACTTTCAGGGACATGAAGCCACAGCTTCAAAATGTATTTGTCTGAGAAAAACAGAATAAGGTTCTGCAGTTTGCATTTATTTTGTACAGCTGGGAAACATGTAGAGGGAGGGGTGGGGGTGGGTTAAGAAAAAATTACATTTTCATAGACAGTACCCTGAACAACTGCATTGCATAAAGTGGCATATGCTTATAATAGCAGGGAACTATTTTCAGTTGGTTTCATTGTACCTCAAAATGAGTAATAATGCTGAATTCCAAGCACTGGACATTCAATGCACACAGCAATGCATACGTCAATTGTGCAATACTAACTCAGTACTTCCGGTACACGACGCCGCATCGCGGGGTGAACTGCTTCGAAGGCAGATTATGTCTCCTTCTTCAAGGTTCTAGAAGTGCGACATTTTGTGCCACGTACATCAGTTATATGAGCTAGTTCTTTATAGACTGGCAGGTGTAGTCGCTAGTTTCCAGCTACCTGCCAAAGCAGTTCCACAAACACGCACATTTCAGTCACGCTGCCACACTTCGCTGTAATCTTTCGTTCGTTCAAAGCATTTCGTTGCGGAAATACTAAACCGGTCGCCCTAATCGCCGTGTTACCTACATGGTGGAGTACTGAACTGTGATCATCTTTACTTGCCTTCAGCTTCTTATTTGCAACAGTTGGCAACAATGCGATTACATTAGCTCCTGCTTCTGACACTGTCACTTTCTGCTCACTGTGGATTATCAGCAACGCGGTGCTTCCTTGGAACGCGAGTGTAATCTCAATGTGGTGGCTTTTAGAACACCCTGTATGATGAAGTAAAATTCTTGAAACCTTGTACGGTGTCCAGCATGCCACTAGACAGTGTGGCGCCGTAGAAATTGGCAAATTGCGGAAATTAATATTTGGAATGTAATTTGGTGTGAGAAGCGGTATAAGAAAGGTGGAAAACCAGAGAGGTGAAGGGGGGCGGTTCACAGTTTATGAAATTACAGAGTACCCTGCATCTACACTGCACACGCTGACAAACCGCTACTCCGATCCGCCCCCCTCCGACCCCAAGCCAACTTGACGCTTCCTTTCAACCTATTCCACCCTCGACCATTACAAAAAAAATTCTCCTGAAATTAGTTATCGATTTTGCGTGGGAAAGTTGACTATACAACGACTGCCCACTGTTGCACACACATTACCCCGCGACCGGCAAGGTAACGCCAAACAGTCAGCCAGCACTGGAATAGCTCTGTCTTCATGAGGCCTTGGCTACGCGATGGACGATCCGGGGTTAAGATCCTGGCAGGGGCTATTCGGTGGGGTAATGCTGTCAGGTCGTAACACTAGCCACTGACTTGACGTAACGGCGTGGTCAAGAACGAGCGGAGACATTCCTCCTCACCCCTACGCCCCCATGGTGTTTACAAGGACAGCTTTACCTTAGCTTTGCTGTCTCCATTAAACTCAGAACAAACGCCGAAGCTACTAACGTGCCTGACTTGAATTCCGGAGGCTAGAGTTTCAGCCCTTGGCTCGCGGATTCCTCGTGCTGTTTCTCAGTAGCAAGAGGCGAGAACCTGAACACGGATCAAATTGCATCTCGACCGCTTTCGCTCACATTCTGTCCAATTCGTTATCCTGTGCTCCGTACACACAAACTGTACGCATGGTGCTTTTACACTCTACTATTGAACATGTCAAGTTTAAGAACCGAACTGATGAAACAACTTTCTTTCTTGTTTACTAAGTCCTACATGACAACGCTTCCGGAATGGCGTCTAATCGCTATGGAGAAGCTTATCATGTCTGTCGGCAGGTCGCAGCACATGTAAGATATTTATATCACCTACCGATTTAAAGACAAATCAACGCGCATAAAAGCCTATACCAAGAGCGGGAACGCGGCTTTAAGAGAAACAAATTATGCAATGAAATCTCTACTCCAGTGTTCTAGCGGTCAAAATCACTGGCACTTTAGACCGGGCGAGAATGACTGACTGAAAGGACGTACGATAGTAGGCTAATGGAGAAATGAAAGTATTTGTATTCACAATTCGGTATTCTAATGACGCATTCAAAGTCTCTGTATCCACAGTTCGATATTCTAATGATATAATGGAAGTATCTGTACCACAGTTCGACAATCTAATAACGCAAAGTCTTTGTATCCACAGTTCGATATTTTAATGACGTAATGGAACTCTATGTATCCACAATTCGATATTCTAATGACGTATTCAAAGTCTCTGTATCCACAGTTCGACATTCTCATGAGGTAATGGAAGTATGTACATCCACAGTTCGATATTCTAATGACGCATGCAAAGTCTCTGTATCCACACTTCGATAATATGACGTAATGGACGTCTTTGTATCCACAGTTCAGTATTCTAATTATGTATTCAAAGTCTGTGTATCCACAATTCAATATTGTAATGAGGTATTTAAAGGCTGTATCCACAATTCCATATTCTAATGAGGCATTAAAAGCCGCTCTATCCACAAAACCTTAGCAGTTACTTACGTATTGCCTGTATCATTCTCGTCATTAATGAAGTCCTCCAGCTGACTGAAGTCCAGAGCCTCGTTGTCAATGCCTCCCACAAAGTCGCCTCGGCCTGCAACACAACACACAGCTTTATACTTCAGGCTGACGGAACGAATCAAACTCATCAGCTAGACATGTCGGGGCGTTCTGAATTCGAACAGACAGCGAACTGTAACGTGCAGAAATAACAGCGACTGCTCGTTCAGTGTTGCCAACCCATCGGTCTGTGCTGCTTGCTGCTGGTTCTGCAGACCCTGTCACTAGGCGTTCGAACGTGCACTAACCTCAGTTCGTTACGCAGTGACACTTCCATAATTTCCACTCCCTGTCTCATATTTCATCCGCCTGTCACTTGTGTCGTTTCTGTCAGTCGCCATACATAATACGTCGTCAACATCCGTTATATTCACTATAATACATCTGACAGAACTTTCAGAATGAAACGTACACCCTGTGTAAACAATGACATTACCACACACCGAGTTTATACATCAAGGAATTGCGTTAGATTCCCGATGAGCCAAGATATTTTCTGCTCCCCAAAGCATCCACACGAGATCTGAGGCCTATACAACTGTCTATTGAACTCGACGCTTTCTCAAGGGATAAGGTGGCCGAGGCGTGAAACTGGCCACCCACCTCAATCTAGTACGGAGCTGCACGACCACTGCCCCTTACGCCCGCAAGGGTTCAACGGGGTCTTTACATGTCAGCCGCACACACAAATGCTGCAACTGAAAAACTTGGATGTCGGATGTCACGGATCCTCTTACACGATCGACTCAATTAACACAGAATGCTGTCCGCTGAGACAAACAGCAGCAGGGCCGTTGTGTCCTGTATGTTCTGCGCATGCGCCAGTAAGTGTCCGTGGTAATAACATGAGGTGTATACGAGAGATAAAGGTAATAGGGAAAGTGCACCCTTGTACAGGCACTGGGGCTCTGTACAGACCGTACGGCCCCAAGGGGGAGGGGGGTAGAGGTGTAGCTCTACTCTTTCTTGACCACGGCACTAGAAGGAGGTGAGGGGTCAGCGTCACGCCCCGGCCGATATTTACCCCCGGGAAAGACCCGGTACCCATTGTACTGGAGGCTGGGTGGGCCCCAGGGCCGGTCTGGACAGGTGCGGAAAATCTCGCCCCCACCGGGATTCGATCCCCAGACCATCCAGCCCGTAGCTCAGTAGCTATACCGACTGAGCTATCGCGGCCCACTTATACGAGAGGAATACACATAAAATATATCTGATTTAACAAATTAGAAGTTGAGGAGAAATCGCAAAACAGAACACCCAAAAGTAATTATCTACAATAAGTAGAAACTTCATCATCGGATACAGACAAATAAAAGCAACCACAGAATATGCACAGCTCTCACGCCTCTCGACTTTGAACGTCGCAACTTTTAACAAAATTAGGAGGCGGATGCAAATATCTGTAACTCGGTACATTGAAACGTTTTTTATTTTTCTACGTCTCTACCCTTCAGGTGCAACTTCCCCGTTGTGTTATAAGCAATTAGGGTGGGGATGGGGTACGTCAAAACACAACTGTCTTGTATCCTATTTATTGTGCTGACGACGACATGTTTCGGCCACTGTGGGCCATCTTCAGGTCACAAAAATGTATATAGAGGAAAACTATACAGAGTATGGTCATAGTATAGGTGCATATTGTGAAACATAAGTATAGTTGAATAAAGAGAGACCAACTTGATGTCACTTGCTTTATTATTTCATTATTTACTGCTCAACATGTTTCGGATGTTAATACATCCATCCTCAGGAGCTTGCGACTTATTTGTTGAGTAATTTCATGGGTTGTATTGTTCTATAAGGATAGAGGTTGATGCATTAGCGTACTTATTTAGTGGCCAGTGTTTAGTCGTGTCGTGCGTGGTTGTTTGAGAACAATATAACCCATGAAATAACTCATCAAATTAGTCGCAAGCTCCTGAGGATGGATGTATTAACATCCGAAACATGTTGAGCATTAAATAATGAAATAATAAAGCAAGTGACATCAAGTTGGTCTCTCTTTATTCAACTATCAAGATGATACACACAAGTAAACATAAGTATGTATGTGAAACCACAAACAAATGACAGTTGAAGATGCCAAATATTCCAATTGTTTGTTGGTTTACCAACTCATTTGCTGCAGATGGCAACGGGATTAATGCGAACCAGTGACACTTGGTTCACAAATTTCACTGTTCAAAATGCAGCCACCAGTACATCACAGGGCGCGCACTCATGTTATATACCGGTGCGAGAACTTTTTCACGCGAAGCTGTAAATTATGTCAGCTGGCTGACTGACCAGCCAACTCCACTGAACACAGTAATTCATGAGAAGCTAACCGGTCCTCAGCCAGTCAAGAAATTCCCCGCATTCTATGGAGCTTGCATAAAGCGTAGATTTATAGCGAAGTGGGTGTTCGTTACAGGAGCGGGCAGAGCAAACCAACACTTCTACAGTACAGACGCCTCTTTCCAAAAATATAGGCCTGTGTTCTCACCTCAATACATAATTTTATTCCATTTATTGCCTCCTCTGACATGCCCTTCCACACGATACGCTATTGCGCGTCCTTCAATTCTGGTTAACTCACGGCTTCCTACCTCCAACAGCGCTACGGTATAGCAACAGCCTGTTGTGGAAGACATTCTGTTCAGTCAACTGTGCGCGACACAGAACGACTGCTTGCAAGCAGATAGCCTGACTCGCCACTAGTACGGCCAGCAGAAGAGCCCAGTAGACTGCAGTCAGTTCACTGCCCAGTGCCATTACACTGGTATTGGGCTCTACCTGTAATTGAAAGACACCGAGTATATCTGGCCATGAAGCGCAAAGAGATACGGCAGACTGATATCAGAGCGCTGTCTGTCGGTGACATAGTTGAGGGGAAATTGCGTGTTGAGTACGTTGAAAGGTAGCGATGGTTATCAAGACGCGGTGTTTAATCGGGCCATTGCACGATTAAACGTCACATTTGCATAAACTATGAGGGGGTTCAGGTTCCAGGTGACAAGGGGAGAGAGATGTGGGAACAACAGTGGGCTAAGCGACCTTGCTTTGGCTCAGGCTTGTCACCAGGCACTCCATGTGGGATTTGTGGTCGGCAGCGTGGCGGTGGAAGAGTTGTCCCTCCGAGTGGGGCCTATGCTGGACTTCCCAACGTCAGTAACCTCCCAACACTGCTCCACACTGACGGGACGCAATGTTAGCAACTGGCAGGGGCTCGTCTCTTTCTTCCTCCTGCTCTTTTTTACCCATTTAATGCCCAGTGGTAAATATACGTACCACCTGCGTGAACATTAAATTTCCACATTTGACTCATAGTATGGCCTGTTTATGTGCTTCGTGCAATTCTCGCAACTAACAGCGCTAAATGATCCGTCTTCATAATGGAAGAACATCGTGTGAGGTGCGAAACGACTTTTCTAAACTCTAATGTTGATTAATTTAAGCCTTCAAACGCTCTTGAAGTACTCTGACATACTCGTCCGGGCTTTCAATCACCAAACAATATTCTTATAATAAAACCAACTAGATGCACTAATTTCTCAAATTTATTTTTGGAATAAAACTCTACATGTTTTGGACAGTTCCTCTGTCCATCATCAGCAGTTTTTCACTGTACACACAGCAATGGCATATGTCATACAGCTTGCGAGCAGGATCAGGACGGAACCAGTTCCATCCTGATCCTGCACGCAAGCTATCAGCAAACCTGTATAACATATACCATTGCTATGTGTACAGTGAAAAACTGCTGATGATGGACAGAGGAACTGTCCAAAACATGTAGAGTTTTATTCCAAAAATAAATTTGATAAATTAGTGCATCTAGTTGGTTTTATTATAAGAATTTATCACGATGCACGGTCACCTGAACGATATTCAGCCCCATTCTTATAACAAAACCAACTAGATGCACTAATTTCTCTAATTTATTTTTGGAATAAAACTCTACATGTTTCGGGCAGTTCCTCTGTCCATCAGCACGATGCACGGTCCCCTGAACTTCAAAATTCGTCAATGCCAAATAGGCAAAGGAAAATATCAGTATGGGAACACCAAAGAAAAACCGCACATAACCAACGCGGCAATGTGGCATAACAAAATGTGGACAGAAAAACAGCTAACGCCCAACTGTACAGCCATCAAAACAAATGGCAAAAAAACGCACAGTGCCAAAATCACGAAGTACGGTCACCTAAACGTCAAACCAAACTACAGGGTTATTCGAAATGATTGTTGGGGTTTTAACAACTTGTCATACACAATACACTTGAGATAGCAGTATGTAGTTGCATCGATGGATCTAGAGGTTTATGTTCCTCCTCTTCCCGCAAGTATCCCGGAACTGAAGGTACGAATCAGAACCGCCACTGAAACCATCACCGCTGACATGCTACAAACAGTTCGGAACGAACTCGATTATCGTGTTGATGTTTGTAGAATCACAAAGGGTGCAAATATAGAGCACCTTTAAGGTATGTAACAAAAACTGCGAGTGTTGTTCTATTAAATAAAAAAATACATATACTGCTATCTCAAGTGTATTGTGTATGGCAAGTTGTTAAAACCCTGACAATCATTTTGAATAACCCTGTAGAATCACAAAGGGTGCACATATAGAGCACCTGTATAGTATGTAACAAAAACTGGGAGTGTTGTTCTGTTAAATAAAAAAAACCACATATACTGCTATCTGTAGTGTATTGTGTATGGCAAGTTGTTAAAACCCCCACAATCATTTTGAATAACCCTGTAGAATCACAAAGGATGCGAATATAGAGTACCTGTGGGTATGTAACAAAAACTTGGAGTGTTGTTCTATTAAACAGAAAAATACATATACTGCTATCTAGAGTGTATTGTGTATGGCAAGGCGACTGTGCCTTGCCAGATGTTCTGCAGTGCGACTGTGCTTTGCCAGATGTTCTGTGGACCCTTCGAAGTGTCTGAAAAGACCCACAGACGCGTCGTCGCATCCCACAAGAACGGAATTCCTGGTCACCCGCTCGAATTGTCACTGCTCGCACATATTGGCAGGCACCTGTCAATGGATGTCTCAGGAGGTGAAGACTTTCTGTGCGATAACTCTACCGGCCCCAGGGACACGATAAAAGGGACGGTGTGAAACTCATAAAACTGCGCAGTCAATTCTAGCAATTACTGTCCCTAACGTAAGCAGCAGCGGCACTCGTAAGTTCGTGAATGTCAAAGCACAAAGACAGGCTGTGACACCCACCGCAGTTCTGTCCCAAACACTGTGCGCTATGCCACACCTTGCAATGCGCTCCATTACTGATGTTTCATAGCACGAATCTAAAAGGAACCTGAAGCCTGACAAAACACTACGTACTGGTTTCGACGCACGACGATACGCTGACAGCAGAAAGGTAAACGTGATGACAAACAGACTCTTCGCTTGACGGTTGATCCAGTTGCTTCTACACTGCCTGCCATCCGTCGATCAACAGGTTATGGTAAAAGGGCTTGATTTGGGCCCTGCGACAGATGGCTCTAATGATGTGATTCCGTTTGTGAATATGGAGTGTGTCTGGGTGTGTGATTGAGTGAGTGACTGCGTATGTTTGAATGTATGAGCCTGAGTGTGCATGTTTGAATGCGTGTGTCTGAGTGTGCATGTCTGAATATGTGTGTTTGAGTATGCACGTTTGAATGTGTGTATTTCAGTGTGTAGTTTTAATGTGTGTGAATTTGTGTGTCGTCTTAGTGTGCATGTTACAGAGAGAGAGAGAGAGAGAGAGAGAGACAGAGTGTGTGTGTGTGTGTATTTGTTTTTTGAGTGAGAATCAGTACGTATGTTTTAATGTGTATGACTCAGTGCATATGTTTGAAGGTGCGAGTTTTATTTACCGTCGCTGTCATTCAAAATTGTCCTACATCTCTGGAGACAGATGAATTAATGCGCACGGAGCACAGACGGGGGAAGCAGAATAGCTCGGAAAAAGAAAAGAAACATGTCCCAGTGTCACGTTGTCCACCACAAATCCCACGTGGACCAGCCGGGGATCGCATACGGTCCTACCTTTAAGATAGAGACAGCTGCTTCCCCAGAACACACAGTAACCATCTACCGCTCTGCAGGTCAAAACCACAGTTCATGACCACACTCACAAAACTTCACCAAGAGAGTGGAATTTATTCTGTACCACACTTGATGGTTATACTGGACCAGAGCTGGTTTAATCCAACTGATATACTCACTTCACGCTGTGCTACAATTCGTCATGTAATTTCATCTCCCCATCTGCGACAATGCGCCGCGCAGGTCAACTTCAAGTTGAATCAGCGCAAGATAACACCCGGTGTCCAGAAACGTGCGTCACCGAGATAGTGTACTTGACTGCGGGTAAACTGACTCGCGTTGAATTCTTAATTTGAACAGCCGGCAACACTTTGGACACACACGTACATAAACACACACAAGCTCTTGTTTCAGCCATGTGTGTGCCATTGGTGTGTCTACCAAATTCTCATCTCGGTTATAAATAACGCAATGTTTCCCTGAAATGTGAACAGGATCCCGGTAGTGCGAGTCAAAACACCCTGTATACTGTCACACCCAGTTTTCTGACAGTCAGAACACTCTGTATACTGCCATGCCCTGTTCCCTGATAGTTAAAACACCCTGTATACTGCATTTTACAATGAGAACACTAAAAAAGGGAAATAGCAACACTAAAACCCTGGCCTACAGGTCCCTTGTGCGACCAATACTAGAATATGGGGCCGCGTGCTGGGATCCGTACAGGGAGGG
>Ga0131853_10020155_pt1 | contig 12122 bp, 11 predicted proteins | sample TergutLab28metaG_FD_92764 | JGI IMG/M metagenome (GOLD analysis project Ga0131853, IMG submission 92764) | Labiotermes labralis P1 segment gut microbial communities from Petit-Saut dam, French Guiana - Lab288 P1 (version 2) (version 2) | ecosystem: Host-associated > Arthropoda: Insects >...
GGAGCGGCGGCCGTCTTCCTCGCCTCGGAGCAGGCGACCTATATTACGGGGCAGCAGATTTCGGTGTCAGGCGGTTTCGGTGTCTAGCCTGGCGTAGTGAGAGGACGTGGCCGTGCCGCGAATAAGCGAAGATGCCCCGGCCACGTCGATGCTCGATCGGATCGAGCTGGTTCTCGAAGCGCTGGACGACAACGGATACCTGACCCTCAGTCAGACCACCCGGCTCACGGGAATTCCCAGCTCCTCGGCCCACCGGTTACTCGAGAAGATGGTGTCGATGCGCTGGCTCAACCGGGTCGGCTCCCGGTACGAACTGGGGGTCCGCCTGTTCGAACTGGGCTCGCGGGCGATCCGCAACCACTGGTTTCACCGGGTGTCACTGCCGATCCTGCAGGAGTTGCACCGTTCTACCGGCGCGGTCGTTCACCTGGCGTTCCTCGACGGCGCCGACGGGATCTACTGGGAGAAGCTCTCCGGATCGTTCGGCGCCAACGTGCCGTCGCGGATCGGTGGCCGTTACCCGGCGCACCGATCCGCGGTCGGCAAGGCGTTGCTGACCCAGCTCCCGTCGGAAGCGCTCGACGACCCGATGTTCGACCACCTCGAGACCGGCATCGTCGGCGGTCGCAAGGCGCTGCGCGCCGAACTCGAGCGCGCCGCGTCCGAGGGCGTGACATTCGACCGGGGCACGCTGTCGTCGTCGCTGGGCTGTGTCGGCGCACCGGTGTCGAAGGGCATCCCAAAGCCGGCGGCGATCTCGATCTGCGGTCCAGTCGACCGGGTCACGACGGACCGCCGCATGATCGAGGCCGTCCAGCGCGCCGCGGCGGGAATCGAGCGGGCCGCCCGCCAGGTCGACGCTGAGTCGCGGACTACGTAGACGACACAGACGAGGGGCCGCCGTCCGGATACGGACGGCGGCCCCTCGTCGGGTGTCTGTGCGATCAGCCCTTCCACCACGGGCGCAGCGGCACGTTCGCGTCACCCTTCGGGCCGAGCTTGACGGCCAGCACTTGGTGCAGCTGAACGACGTTGCGCTCGAAGCCGAGTCGCGAACCGGCCATGTACAGGCCCCAGACCTTCGCGGTGCCCTCGCCGACCTCGGCGACGCACTTGTCCCAGTTCTCTTCGAGGTTGCGGCACCAGCCCGCGAGGGTCAGCGCGTAGTGCTCGCGCAGGTTCTCCTCGTGCCGCACCTCGAGACCCGCGTTCTGGATCTCGCTGATGATGCGGCCCGAGCCGGTGAGCTCGCCGTCCGGGAAGATGTAGCGGTCGATGAAGTAGCCGGCCTTGGCGCCACCGCGGTTGCCCGGTCGGGTGATGCAGTGGTTGAGGAGCCGACCGCCGTCGCGCAGCTTTTCCTTCATGAACCCGAAGTACGACGGGTAGTTGTGGACGCCGATGTGCTCGGTCAGGCCGATCGACGAGATGGCGTCGAAGCCGGTCTCCGGCACGTCCCGGTAGTCGGAGAAGCGGACCTCGGCCAGATCCGACAGCCCCTCCTCGGCGATCGCGGCCTGCGCCCACTCGGCCTGCTCACGGGACAACGTGGCGCCGATGACCTTGACGCCGCGCCGGGCCGCGTAGCGGACCATGCCGCCCCAGCCGCAGCCGATGTCGAGCAGGCGGTCGCCCTCCTTCAGCCCGAGCTTGTCGAAGACCAGGCGGTACTTGTTCTCCTGGGCGTCCTCGAGGCTCTGGTCCTCGGACTCGTACGCGGCGCACGTATACGTCATCGACGGGCCGAGCACGTACTCGTAGAAGGTGTTCGAGACGTCGTAGTGGTGGTGGATCACCTCGGCGTCGCGGGTCTTGGAGTGCCGCAGGCCCTCTGCGAAGCGCCGCCAGCGCGGGAGATGTTCCTGCGGCGGGGGTGCGATCGGACGCAGCTTGTCCCAGCCGATCGAGCGGGTGATGGCCGCGATCTCCTTCGCCGACGGGCGATGGAAGTGCAAGTCGGTCATCGCCTTCAGGATCGCGTACGGGTCACCGGGGTGCACGCCGATGGCTTCGAGATCGCCCGACACGTAGGCGCGTGCCATGCCGAGGTCACCGGGGGCAGTGGCCAGGTAGGTGGTGCCGCGTGTCGAGTTCAGGTGAAGACCGTACGGCGCGTTCGCGGGGCCGGTGGCGCTGCCGTCGTAGGCGGTGAAGCGCAGCGGGATCTGGCCGTCGGAGACGGTTTCGAGGATCTGCGCGAGGTTGAGCTTCTGCGCCGGGTCGGACTTCGTGCCGAGAGTCGTCACTTTCGTTGCACCGCCTTCGAATAGAGGTCGAGTAGACGTGAATCGGGGTCGTATCGCTTCTTGATCTGTTCGTAGTGGTCGCCGCCGTAGAGCAGCGCGAATTCGTCCTCGTCGTAGAACGATTCGGAATACAAGGATTTGTGGCCGTCGAGTTCGCTGACCTTCTTCTCGATCAGACGGTTCGCGGCGCCGACGGGCGCGCCCGGCTCGATCGGCACCGACGACCAGAACCCGACGTTGACGTAGGTTCGGCCGGGCTCCAGCGGGTACAGGGGCCACGGCCGGGTCGTGTTGGCGGCCGGGTGTGCGGGCCGGCGAAGACTCAACGGGCACAGCCACAGTGGCTCGATCGGGATCTCGTTGAGGAACCAGTGGAGGAATTTCGCGGTGTTTTCGATCGGTACCTCGATGTCCTGCACGACGCGCTCGCGCGGCGGCCGACCCTTGCGGGCCTCGAGTCGGTCTCCGATGTCGTACTTCTGATCGAGGCCGATCAGCTTCCAGTAGAAGCTGCTGCGGCGGTAGCGCTTCGGCCAGAACCGGCGGATCTTGGGGTTCTGGGTCCCAAAGGCGCGCGAGCACCAGAACCAGTCGGTGTCCCAGCGCCACAGGTAGTCGTGGATCGACAGCCGGTCGGTCTTGGGATGGTTGACCGACTCGTGCTGGATGGACCGGTAGTAGATGTCCATGTCCGTGTAGTCGCTGACCGGCCCGGGCTCGTCGGTCTGCACGCCCAGTGTCAGGTATGCCTCGGTCTGGGTGAATACCGTGCCGTCGAGGTAGTCGACGGCGACGCCGTCCCAGCTGCGCTCGGTGACGATGCGGTCCATTGTCTGCTCGAGTTGTTGCAGGTCGGTGAAGCGCACGTGCCGCAGCGCGACGTACTTCTTCACCGGTTCGAGCTCGATCCGGATGCGCGTCGAATAGCCCAACGTGCCATACGAATTGGGGAAGGACCAGAACAGGTCGGAGTGCTCGCCGTCGGGGGTGGCGGTGATGATGTCGCCGCTACCGGTGAGGATGTCGATCTCGAGCACGGACTCGTGGGGGAGACCGTTGCGGAACGATGTGGACTCGATGCCGAGTCCGGTCACCGCGCCGCCGAGGGTGATGGTCTTCAGCTGCGGAACCACCAGCGGGGCGAGCCCGTAGGGGAGGGTCGCGGCAACCAGGTTCTCGTACGTGCACATTCCCTGGACGTCGGCGGTGCGGGCCGCGGGATCGACGGAGATGACCCGGTCGAGGCCGGACACGTCGAGGCCCGGCGCGGTGCTCTTGGCTCGCGCGCGGAACAGGTTGGACGTCTTCTTCGCCAACCGCACGTTCGCATCCGGGGGAATGGCCCGGTAACTGGACAGCAGGCGCTGGACCCCCGCACGATGCGCGGCAAGACCGATCTCGCGGATACCCCTCTTGGCGTCGACCACCCCCTGACGCTATCGCTAGTCCGATCGGTCGGCTATCGATATCCCGGTGAGTCGGAGATAGATAGCTATGCTAGCGGTCTTGCGGGATGCCCCGGGACTGGCCCCGGAGCACCCCGCCGCGATCACCTACCGGGTCGAGTCTTCCCCGGTAGGACGATCATTGCCCGATCCACGCCTGGTCGAGCAGGACGATGTTGTCCACCGAGCGCTTCACCCCGTGAATGTCTCCGTCCCATGCGACGAACACCTTGCTCGGACCCCACACGGCGTACGGGATCGTCTCGTTGGCGCGCGCCTGCACCTTGGCGATGGCGTCCTTCTTGGCGTCGTCGGTCGTCGCCGTCTTCACGTCGACCAGAAGCGCATCCATCTGCGGATCGGCGTAGCCGGACGCGTTGTTGCGCGAGTCGCTGCCCAGGCCGCCGTACAGGCGCAGGTAGGGCGATTCGTCCATGAAGGCGAAGGCCGCCCGCGACATGTCGAAGTCGTGCTCGACGTACAGCTTGCGGACGAGATCGGTCACGCTGTTGACGTATTCGATCTGCACGTCGAAGCCGATGGAGTTGAGCGACGCCTGCGCCGCCAGCGCGGCCGCCTCGGCGCTCTTCTCACTGGTGGCCAGGTAGGTCAGCTTGCCGTCGTAGCCGTCGGCCTTGGCCTCGTTCAGGAATTGCCGGGCCTTGTCCGGGTCGAAGGGCACACCCTCGGCGCCCGACGACCAGCGAGAGCTGTCCGGCACGAGCTTCGAGCTGGCGATGCCGAGGCCCTCGTTGGCGCGCTGGTTGATCGCCTGCGGGTCGACGCCGTAGGCGATTGCCTGCCGCACACGCACATCCGCACCCGGTCGACCCTCGCGAGTGTTGATCATGCCGAGGGCGCCCAGCCCCTGGATGTCGAGATAGCCGCTGTAGCCGGCGTTCAGGGCGTCCCGGATGGCCGCTTCGTCGCGGAGGAAGTAGGCCATGTCGAGCTGACCGCTCTGCAGCGACTCGAACTGTCCCCGAGCGCCGTTCGTCGGAACGAACCGAACCTTGTCGAGATTCGGTCGGCCGTTCCAGTAATCCTCGCGGGCGGTGAGCACGAGCTCCTCGTTCGGCGCGAACCGCGTCACCGTGAACGGGCCGGCCCCGATCGGCGTGAACTGCCCGCCGGCGTCGGAGTTCTTGGAGACGACCATGCCCGGACCCATCGCCAGCAGCACCGGGAACCGGTCCCACGGTGCGTTGAGCGCGAACGTCACGGTCTTTGCGTCCGGGGTGCCGATCGTGGTCACCGAGTTCGCCCACACCTGTGCCACGTCGGCGCGGGCGGCGACGAAACGATCGATGCTCCACTTGACCGCGTCGGCATCGACCGGCGACCCGTCGCTGAACGTGGCACCGTCCCGCAGCTTCAGCGTGAACGCGGTGTAGTCCGCGTTGTGCTCGAGCGACTGGGCGAGCTGCGGCTCGAAATTGCCGGATTCGGGATCGGTGCGGAGCAGGGTGTCGTAGATGGCCGCCATCTCGGTGCCGCCCGTCGAGCCCGCCGCCTGTGTCTTGGTCGGGTCGAGGACGTTCGGGAACGAGTACGAACCGAACGTCACGGTGCCGCCGCGCACCGGATCGCCGGCGTTCTGCGCGACGTTGACCAGGCCGGTCGTGACGGACGATCCGTCGCCGGACTGGCCGTCGGCGGATGCGCATCCGGTGAGGGCCACGGCTACGGCCGCACCGAGTGCTGCCAGTCGGATACCCGACCGGGACCACAAGTTCTTCAAAGCTCACCTCGCTGGTAGTCGTGTCGACCCCCGGACGGTAAGGCAATTTCTTAATTCTTGTGGTGCAGGTCTCAATGAGTGAAAGCGGTGCGGTGGGTCACCATCGGGGTTCCGGCTGCCGACTCGGCCGAGCGGGCAGGATGGAGGGAAAACGAGGCAAGGAGAGTTTCCAGTGGCACAGGTCAGCGCCAGCAGTTCCATCACCACCACGGTCGCTCCCGCGCGGGCGATCGCGGCCCTGTCGGACTACGAGACCATCCGCCCGCGGATCCTGCCGCCGCAGTACCGGGACTACCAGGTGCTCGAGGGCGGCCAGGGCAACGGGACGGTCGCGCAGTGGACGCTGCAGGCCACCGAGAAGCGCTCGCGCAACGTGAAGGCGACGGTGAGCGTCTCCGGGAACACGGTCACCGAGCGCGACGCGAACTCGTCCATGGTCACCACCTGGGTGGTCGCGGCGGAGGGAACCGGTTCGACGATCACCACGACCACCGAGTGGAAGGGCGCCGGCGGTATCGGTGGCTTCTTCGAGCGCACCTTCGCCCCGATCGGGCTGCGCAAGATTCAGGAACAGACTCTCGCCAATCTCGTTCGCGAGCTGGGCTGACGCCCGCGACGGACTACGCTGACAACGCGACTTCAGAAAGGACCAGTCCAGTGCAACCAGGTGGACAGCCCGATATGCAGCAGCTCCTCGCGCAGGCGCAGCAGATGCAGCAGCAGTTGATGGCGGCGCAGGCCGAGATGGCCCAGGCCGAGGTGACCGGTCAGGCCGGTGGCGGCCTGGTGACCGCCACCGTCAAGGGCACCGGCGAGGTCGTCGGTCTCGCGATCGACCCCAAGGTCGTCGACCCCGACGACATCGAGACGCTGCAGGACCTCGTGATCGGCGCGATCGCCGACGCGTCGAACAAGGCGCAGGAGCTCGCGGCGGCCAAGCTCGGCCCGCTGGCCGGCGGCCTGCCCGGCCTCCCCTTCTAGAGGGGCTGCGTTTTGTACGAAGGTCCCGTCCAGGACTTGATCGACGAGCTGGGCAAGCTGCCCGGTGTCGGACCCAAGAGCGCCCAGCGCATCGCATTCCACCTGCTGTCGGTCGAACCCCCGGAGATCGACCGGCTGCAGGCGGTGCTGCAGAAGGTGCGCGACGGCGTCCAGTTCTGCGTCGTGTGCGGCACGGTCTCCGAGGAGGAGAAGTGCCGCATCTGTTCCGACCCCCGTCGGGACCGGACCATGGTGTGCGTCGTGGAGGAGCCCAAGGATGTGCAGGCGATCGAGCGCACCCGCGAGTTCAAGGGGCGCTACCACGTCCTCGGCGGCGCGCTCGATCCACTGAGCGGCGTCGGACCCGACCAGTTGCGGATCCGGGAGCTGTTGGCGCGCATCGGAAATCAGGAGGACGGTGTCGACGTCACCGAGGTGATCATCGCGACCGACCCCAACACCGAGGGCGAGGCGACCGCCACCTATCTGGTGCGGATGCTGCGCGACTTCCCGGGGCTGACGGTGTCGCGGCTGGCGTCGGGGCTGCCGATGGGTGGCGACCTCGAGTTCGCCGACGAACTCACGCTCGGCCGGGCCCTGTCGGGCCGGCGGACGCTGTAGTCATTGCGGTTCCGGTGTGCCCCTGGCCTGTTTGGTCAGGGGCACACCGTTTTCGGTGCTCTCCGTGGCCATCGTCTGCTGCAGTGAGCGGGCCAGGCTCGCCATGCCGGGCGCGTCGGTCGCACCGGTGCGGACGATGCCGCTGACCGGCACCCGCAGGCGGTTGTTCCGCTCGCGCATCAGGCACAGTCCGGTCCGCGGCACCTCGGCGACCGTGCTGGCGTAGAGCACGGTCCACGCGCGGGGATGGGTGATCACGTCGAGGATCGCGGTGTGATCGCGGGCGATGGGAGGGCCGAGTCGCAGGCGCCGGCCGACGTCGAGGAAGGCGTTCTCGACGACGGTGTGGATCAGGACCTGACTCTGCCGCGGCGGGAGCAGCAGCGGATACGGCGCGAGTTCGCTCAACTCGACGGTCGAGAACGCCGACACCGGGTGCTGGTTGGACGTCGCGATCACGAGGTCCTCGATGCCGAGTTCGACGGTCTCGAGTCCCGGCCGGTCCACCTCGCCGCGGATGAGCGCGATGTCGGCGTCGCCCGACGACACCGCCTCGATGCGGTCGGTGAAGCTCTTGATCACGAATTCGATGTCGAGATCCGGGTGTTTCTCACGGACGTGGGCGATGGCGGCGAGGCTCTGCGGCGCGAAGCTCATGCTGGCGGTGATCCGGATGCGGTCGCGTGGCTCCTTTGCGACGGCGAACGCCTTCGCCTCGAGGCTCAGCACCTCCTGTGCGATCGGGACCAGGCGTGACCCGGCCGGGGTGAGTCTCACGACGCGGGTCGACCGTTCGAACAGCGACGCCCCGAGTTCCTGCTCGAGCTTGGTGACCTGGTGGCTGATCGCGGACTGCGAGATGAAGCACCGTTTCGCGGCCCTGCTGAAGCTCAGCTCCTCGCTGACTGCGAGGAAGTAGCGCAGCTGCCGGAAGTCCATGCCGACATACTACTTATGAGCGATCGCGATAACTGTTTTCCGAATATCCCTGATTACTGGCGCAGAGGTCGTTAGCGCTCCTACGGTGTCTCTCATACATCTCGACCAGGTCTCTCGAATATCTCGAGAAGGAGGCAACCGTGAGCGAAGCAGTACTCGACCGGACCGAAGTTGTGATCGTCGGGTCCGGATTCGGTGCCCTCGCCACGGCGAAGAAGCTGGCCAAGGCCGGCAAGCCGTTCGTCCTGATCTCGGAGACCACCGAGCACCTGTTCCAGCCGCTGCTGTACCAGGTCGCGACGGGTGTGCTCGCGGCCGGTGAGATCGCGCCCTCGGTGCGCGCGATCCTCGCGAAGTACCCCAACGCAGACGTGCGGCTCGGTCGTGTCGTGGATGTCCACCCGGAGGAGAAGGAACTCGTCTACGAGGCCGCCGGGCAGCGTCACACGCTGGGTTACGACTCGCTGGTCGCCGCCACCGGCGCGCGGCAGTCGTACTTCGGACGCGACGAGTTCGCCAAGGTCACGTTCGCCCTCAAGACCGTCGACGACGCCGAGCGCCTGCGCGCACAGATCGTCCGGTGCTTCGAGGAAGCGCACACCACCACCGACCTCGAGCGCCGCAAGAATCTGCTCAGCTTCATCGTCATCGGCGCCGGCGCGACCGGCGTCGAGCTGGCCGGCCAGATCAAGGAGCTGGCGGGCCGCTACTTCGAGCAGTCGATCCGCGGCGTCACCGCCGACGACGTCACCGTCACCCTCGTCGAGGGCGCGGGAGTTGCGATGCCCGCGTACGGCGGCAAGCTCAGCGAGTACACCAAGGAGTCGCTCGAGAAGTCGGGTGTCGAGGTGGTCCTCAATACCCTCGTCACCGATATCGACGAGCACGGCGCCACCCTCAAGGCGCACGGCAGCGAGACCGGCGAGCGCCGCACCGCCGAGACCATCATCTGGTCGGCGGGCGTGCAGGCCAACGACTTCGCGGCCGCGCTCGCCGAGCGCACCGGCTGCGAGACCGACCGCGCCGGACGTCTGCTCGTCAATCCCGACCTCACCGTCGGCGGCCGCGCCGACATCTTCGCGGTCGGAGACATGACGTCGCTGAACAACCTGCCCGGCCAGTCGCCGGTCGCCATGCAGGGCGGACGCCACGTCGCGGCCACCATCCTCGGAAAGACCAAGCGCGGCACGCCGTTCAAGTTCCGCGACAAGGGCTCGATGGCGATCATCAACCGCTTCCGCGCCGTCACCAAGGTCAAGAGCATCGAGCTCACCGGCTTCATCGCGTGGGTGCTGTGGCTGGCCGTGCACATGGTCTACCTGGTGGGCTTCCGCAACCGCTACGTCGCGGTGATGTCGTGGTTCGGTTCGTTCCTCGGCCACCGTCGCCCGCACTTCCACTACGCGCAGGAGATCAGTCCGATCGAGGCACCGGACGCTCAGATCTCCGACGACGAACCCGCGAAGGCGGCGTAGACCCGGATCGAACGAGAGAGGGCGAAACAGCAAGAATTGCTTGCTGTTTCGCCCTCTCTCGGTTCAGTTGTCAGTTGACGACCGACGCCACGGCGCCGAGTTCACGCTTGAGGATCTTCCCGGTCGCGGTCATCGGAAGACTCGGGACGAACTCGATCGTGCGCGGGTACTTGTAGCTCGCCATCTGCTGTTTGCACCAGGCGACGAGATCCGACTCGGTGACGGTCGCCGTCGGCTCGAGGATGATGTACGCCTTGACCTCCTCGCCGTGGCTCTCGTCGGGGACACCGACGACCGCGGCGAGGGACACTGCGTCGTGGGTCATCAGGACCTCTTCGATCTCCCGCGGATAGACGTTGAATCCTCCCCGGACGATCAGATCCTTGGCACGGTCCACGATGTAGTAGAAGCCGTCGGCGTCCTTCCGGGCCAGGTCGCCGGTGCGGAACCAGCCGTCCTTCATCACCTCGGTGGTGGCGTGCGGACGGTTGTAGTAGCCCTTCATGACGTTGTGACCGCGCAGGGCGATCTCGCCCACCTCGTCGCCGCTCACCGGGTCCCACAGCTCGTCGACGAGCTGTGCCTCGACGCCCCACACGGGCACGCCGATCGATCCGGGCCGCGGATCCCGCTCCGGATCGCTGAACAGTGCCAGCGGAGAGGTTTCGGACAGTCCGTACCCTTCGAGGATCTGGACGCCGAATCGCTCGTGGAAGCGGGAGAGGATCTCGACCGGCAGTGCGGCACCGCCCGAGATCGCGCGCCGAATGGTGCGGGCGATGTGATCGACATCGATGTGTTCGGCCTCGGCGAGAGCATTGAGCAGACCCCAATACATGGTCGGGACACCGGCGAACACCGTGATCTCCTCGGCGGCCATCAGTTCGAGTGCCGCGTGTGCCTCGAACCGAGGCATCAACACCAGCGTCGCACCGGTCGCGAGCCCCGCATTCATGGTCACCGTCTGACCGAACGAGTGGAACAACGGAAGCGTGGCCAGGTACCGGTCGTGGCGGGCGGGGTTGCTGTCGAACAATCGATTGGCGGTCAGTGCGTTCATCGTCATGTTCGAGTGACTCAGCTCGGCGCCCTTGGGCTTCCCGGTGGTGCCGCTCGTGTAGAGAATGACTGCGGTGTCCGGCGATTCGCGTACGGCGGTTGAGAACGTGCCGGGCTGCCCATCGAGGGCGTCATCCAGGGTCTCCACACCCTCGGTCTGCGCCGCGACTCCGCCGGCGGTGATCAGGAACATGTCGCGGCAGCCGGGTGCATCCTCGAACCCGGCACGACCGTGTGTGCCCATCAGGAGGTCGGCACTGCCGTCGGAGCAGAAGTACGCGACGGCGTCGCAGTCGGAGAGGTGATAGGCGATCTCCCTCGACTTGAGGAGGATGTTGAGCGGAACCACGACGGCACCGGCCTTCAGGATCCCGTAATACACGGATGCGAACTGCGGAACGTTCGGGCACGAGAGGGCGACCCTGTCGCCGGGATCGACGCCGCGGGACACCAACAGGTTGGCCACCTGGGCGGCGCGAGCGTCGAGCTCGTCGTAGGTCAGTCGCTCTGCACCGCACACCAGAGCGATCCGGTCCGGGTAGCGGCGCGCCGAGTCTTCCAGCAGCACAGACAGGTTGAGCATGCGAGGACTCTCTTTCTATCGGTTTCGGGGGCGATCTACTGTCGGTTGCTGTGGAGCGGGGCGGTGGTGGTGCGTCTCCTCACGCTGCGCGTGGTCGATATGTTCACTGCCTCTTCCCTGGATCGTCGTGGTCACACGAGGATGCGCCGACACGCACGTGCCCACTGGGGAAGGGGTAGAGGCCCAGTGCCACATGCGTGCCGGCGCGGTTTGTCGGACGTGTCGGAACCGACACGCCTGCTTGTCATGAGGTTGTCGTCTGCTCCCGGCTCGAGCCCTGTGCGGACATCTCCTCCAGGAGGAAGGGAAGGCCGACGTTGACAGAATGGAGCCCGACCGTGGTGGCCAGCTTCAGCACCTCGAAGATCTCCTGGGGTGTCACCCCGAGCTGCAGGGCGTCCTGGATGTGTCGACGGACGCCAGGCGCGTGCAGGTGGGTGCACGACACGTCGAGGGCGAGGCAGAGCAGCTGAACCGTCTGGGGCGAGAGATGCTTGCTCTGATACGTCTGCGCCGCTGCCCTCATGTAGTGCTCGGTCCATTCCGGATCGAACTCGAGAAGGCTGTCCCACAGAGGGTTCCAGCTTCCGTTGGCCTTGAGGCTCTCGACGAAGGTGGTGAGACTCCCGTTGTCGGTCGTCATTGCCGCGCCTCTCCCACTTCGGCGAGCAGTTCGTCGAGAAGTTCGGTGGCGCACGGCCATTCGCCGTAGCCGGCGGCGGGATTGAGGTGGCCCACCTCGCCGAGGTCGACCAGTCGGCTGCCCCACGCCTGCGCGAGGTCGACGACGGTGTCGTATGCGGCGAGGGGGTCGTTGGTGCTGGCGGCGACGATGCTCGGGAACGGCAGCGGGGTAAGCGGGATCGGGTTCCAGCCGTTCGCGTCGAGGTCTGCCCGGGTCGGGTAGCCGGCGGGCAGCGGGGTCGCGAAGTCCGGCGGGGTGGCCAGGATCGCGCCGGCGACCGGGCGGTCGTGGCGGGCGGCCCAGTGCACGGTGATCATGACGCCGGCGCTGTGCGCGACGAGCACGAC
>Ga0131853_10020156_pt1 | contig 12122 bp, 10 predicted proteins | sample TergutLab28metaG_FD_92764 | JGI IMG/M metagenome (GOLD analysis project Ga0131853, IMG submission 92764) | Labiotermes labralis P1 segment gut microbial communities from Petit-Saut dam, French Guiana - Lab288 P1 (version 2) (version 2) | ecosystem: Host-associated > Arthropoda: Insects >...
GCCCACTCTACACTTGTCGTCTTCACTCTCCGGTCACTCTACCCTTGTTAGCTTCTTTCACCTCCCACTCTACCCTTGTCATCTTCACTCTCCAGCCACTCTACCCTTGTTAGCTTCTTTCACCGCCCACTCTACACTTGTCATCTTCACTCTTCGGTCACTCTACCCCTGTTAGTTTCTTTCACCGGCCACTCTACCCTTATCATCTTCACTCTTCGGTCACTCTACCTTTGTCAGCTTCTTTCACCGACCACTCTACCCGCCAGTTTCACCCTTCGGCCACTCTACCCTTGTTGGCTTCTTTCACCGGCCAGTCTATCCTTGTCATCTTCACTCCCCTGTCACTCTACCCTTGTTAGTTTCTTTCTAAGCCCACTTTACTCTTGTCAGCTTCACTCTTCTGTCACTCTACCCATGTCAGCTACATTACTTGGCCACTCTAACTTTTTAGATTCAGTCTACAACCATTCTACTCTTTCCAGATTCATTTTAAGGCAACTCGACCTGTATCAGCTTCTATCCTTCTCTTCTTCACTCCCCGTCCTCTTTACCCACGAGGAAAGAGCTCCCAGTACAAACAGAATACGAACCTGGGTGGACCTACGAGCTAGTCTGTGCATTTTGGACAAGAGAAAATTCTCTTGTCTCTTCCTCGAAACGCCCACGTTTCCTCAGTTTCACATCCCATAGCCTAGTAATTAACCCGACTATGCTATTTCGGCTCGTACAGCTCATTCAGTCTGAAACATTCCAGGCGAACATGTGTGGCAATCGTTCTTGTCAAGAAGGGCGTTGACATCCAGTGCTTTCAGAATCTGTCTGTAGTTCCATGATCAGGGTTGGATGTGTTGAGTGATACCGTCGCACGCTGTATTTATACCAATATTATGCGTCCGCACATGACACCAAACTGGGAAAGGCTGTTCTGGGTAAAAGGATATAAACCTCTGATGACAGAAACGTCTCCGAAAGCTGAATATGTAGCCCATCCCCACACGGCTGATCGCCCAAAAAAACTTTATTATATTAAGATGTTAAAAATGTTACGTGACTTGTTGGAAATGCATGAGTTTGGAACGGCTTAACCGTGGATTTGTAAATAACAAACTGTCACACGTGGCGTTAAAGAAGCACAGACCTCTGGCTGTTGGTCATGTGACGGTAGGCATTGCGGGTGACAGCAGCTTTCGAACCAAAAAGCGTTAATGGAGTTGTGTGAAATTACTGCAACTACCGAGGCGAAGCAACACTAAAGCCGTCAAGACATAATGGAAATGGAAAACGCGTTCTCCCTCATTTCCTTATAGTTAGCGAGCTCGTACGTTTAGTAATTACAATAGTGCATACAATTCCTTGTTTCTCTTGTGTTTTGCTTTAGTGTGAGAAATGCGTAAGAAATGTTAGTCGGAAAACCAAAATGCCACAGAGGAGGCAGAGAGGAGGATGGATGCTACACAGATACTCGTAGATAAAGTCAAGGGTAAAATTTTTCTTCTGCATGCTATGAGGACGTATGGGGAAGTGAATGTGTAGCTCCACTCGATCTTAATCTCGGCATTATGTGGAGTGGAATAGTCAGATTCACGCCCCAGCCGCTTTGTCCCGTGGAAAGAATTATCGGCACCCACTGGGTATAAGGCTGGGTGGGTCTTAGAGCCGGTCTGCATATTTTGGAGGAGAGAAAAATCTCTTGCCACTGCTGGAAATCGAACCACGTTTCCCCAAGCGTCCAGCCCGCAGTCTAGTCACTACCGACTATGCTATTCCGGCTTCCGATACTGATATCGATCTTAAATAAAATGATGTTAGTTTGTGCATTGGCTACAACTGGCTCAACAAATAGCTCTGGGCCTTTCTTCTGTTACACTTGAACCTTAGGAATTTCGATTCCTACGTCCCTCTCCCCACTGTCAGCAGTCTGTCCATCTTGGCTTCGACTTTCCGTGGTGGGTGGATTTTGTGTGGGAGTCTCATAACCAGATATTGTTAATAATTGTCTCAACACGGCAGCCATAGCCTTTTTTGGGCTGTCTTGTTGCCTCGGTACTTGTCAAGTATATGGATTTAAAATATGTACATTTTAACAAGGCAAGAAATACTCTTAAACGTACAGGAGTATGTACAGCGCGGAAGTCCGCTCTCGGTACAGGCTTAGGAAATGACTTGGAAGATTAAGATGAAGAGGAACTGGAAGAAGAAGAATATGGGTAATAATAATAATAATAATAATAATAATAATAATAATAATGTGAGGATGAGACGCGAGCGTGTGTATTGAGAGGCACTGAATTAATTAGGAGAAAGAGAAAGCTTGCAAAACTGAAAATTTCCAGTCTGTGTCCGCTCATCCATGTATTTGTAGTAGGCTGAAGGCAAAGTAAGAGCCTCGGAGAGTGAAGAAGTCAAGGTATGAGGCGGACTGTTGGAGTATACGACAGAGAAAGTTGAACACGTGTGTTAAATTTTTTATTTTGTTGAATTTGGCATTTGTAGGGCTGCACCGAGACGAAACTTGATACTATTGGGAAGCTGGGCGAGGACGAAAATTTATTTAGTTATTTTTGACAAAGCTACAGAAGAAGCGTGCAGTGGAATGTGTAATTTGCGTCCCATCTCAGAAGTAGCTCTAGGACCGATGAAACCCAAGGCCGGTCGCAAAACCTTCCGGATGTATAATAACTTGTGACCAAGAATGGGGCTTTCAAGGACATCAAAGATTTAGGTTAACCATTACGGTTATACAAACTCCATACTGAACTCCAGTTACGAATTCACGGAGAACGCAATCCATCTTTATTAGAAAGACTAACTGGTTGGCGCTGTTTACGGGTATAATCCATATTAATTATGAGAATCATACGAACACATAAATACAGTTTGTGACAGAATAGGAAGTTTTAAATGTTACGGCAGTGACATAAATTGTTACCACTGGGATTTAAATGCGTGACGTAATACACTGTTTCCAGATACATTAGTTTTAAGATGATGGACCCAGAGCATGCTTGGTCATCATTGGTGGATTGCGGAAGAAACAGTGCTAGCTTTTAGCCCTTGGTTGTCATTGCAGCAGCGATGATAAATGGACTGAATTGCTCAGCAGTCAGTTTCGTGGATCAGCAACATTCTTGAGGAACAAATAGTCCGTGAGCGGGTCAAGAAATTTCCTTCACATTATAGGACATACACGTTCTTTGTCACTTTCAAATGTGTCCGTTATCGATGCCTTTTCCGAATCAGAATAATGCAGCCCATATTCTGACATACTGTTCTTTTTAAGATACGTATATTTTAATATACATCCAGGCCTGGATCTGCCGTGTGTTTTCCTCACATTCCTGTCTGCTATATGTCCAATAATTATACGAATTTTAAAATGACATGCTTTTAAACGGTTCAAATTATGAACCGCTCATAACGAAACCCTCTACATTCTCTTGATAATTCTTCTGAGCTCCCTCAATTCAAATTCTTCCCTTTCACATCGACTTTACAACGTTCCATCACCATACAGAGACAGTGAGAGATAGATAGATAGAGAGAGAGAGATAGTATTATTATTGTGAAAATTTACGCCTGTAAGCTTTTTTTTTAGGCAGAAACATTTGAAATTCTAAACTTGTGGTATCAGACTTTTCGGGATTTAGAATGCTCCTACTTCCTTCTCGAATGCAAGTTCTTTTTGCCTTTTGTAAGTGGTCTGTTTGAACTTTAAACACATTTTCGAAGGATTGAGTGTTTTGTCGCGTGTACTAGTGACGACATGCACATGTACTTCATATGTAGTGTAACGTCTGGTTTCAGGGTTTGATGTTGAAGCTGTATCAACGCTTCGACAAGCTTTACAGACGTTATGTTCAGAGTTGTTCACCATTGTCATGTCATGACGGGGCCTGAAATATACGCCGAAAGGCCAACCCCAAACTCAAAGTTACACTTTGGACACAGGCAGTGAAAGCTAAAGACTAAGTGTAGCTACTCTCCTCTGGACAAATTGTTACTTTCATTATTATTAATTCCGGATGACCTTGGGTTATGCCGTCCTGGCTGTGAAACGTTCTTCTTCCACCATGATACCGCTTTTGACCACTAATAAATAGTGTCTCGAGCCAAGAGGCTTACAATTCCCCACACTTCCATCCAATTAACTTGCCTTGCCCATCAGCTTGGTCGGGCGGATATACGATCCCTCTCCATGAAGAAAGTCGATGTACTGAAAGGTTTCCATAGTCGATCTCGTAACGCTTTCCACAAGGATATCGGATTCCATAGAAAGGCAATTGAATTTAATTGTCAGAATAATAAGAGAGTATTCATAAAAATGTATAAGTTATTTAGACTAATTTACGACAATACTATTGAAAGGTAATGACTGAGCATAAGTAATATATGCTGTCGTATCTGTGTGTATTGCAGGCAGATTGCTGACTGATGAATCCGAAAGGATTTGGTGGGAAGCGTGGCCTTAATGAATTTGTAACTACGAATCTGCTTGTGGGGACTGAGGAAAACCACGTAAAATCTGCTGGAATAGCCGTTGTTTCAGGCGAGATTTGAAACGGACACTTCCAGCGTATTTTGTTGTTACGTTTTGCGCACATTTACTCTCATGTTAGTTTGCCCCCACCTCTTTCGTTTAAAACGTTCTCTCTGTGTTCTCTCGTAACGCTGTAGATGGCTAAAATGTTATTGTTCTGTGGTTTGCATTTCTCTTTCTGTTCCTTAAAATTCCGGGTCTGAGTCCCGCGTCCGCTGCCGGATTTCGACATGTTCTTTGAGGCTTTCCTCTGACTATAAAACTTGTGATAGGTATACACTAAATACGGCGTTTTCGCATCTCTCCACATTCTTTCCATTTTCTTAGAACGTCATTCTTCTACATTCTTTTCTTTTCATCACTTACAGCCCTGCAACCTTTCGAAGTTCAATAACATTTCCAGTTGCGCAAGTGCCCTTTAAAGAAAACAAAAATAAAATCTCCACCTCTTGTGCACATACTTCGACCTGTAGCCACAAATCTCGATTACACTTGTTTGAGCCATGTCGAAGCTCACTTTCCTCCGTCCTGCATTCAGTGAGAGTGAAGTTAATGGACACATTTGGGAGGCCCTGGTGGGAATGGGATCTGAAAGAAATATCTCTGAGTTCGGCTAGAGGTATTGAAGAAGCTACCGATGGTCAGTCAGTCTTGATTTTCGGACCGGATTTCATTATACGAATTTACCACGAGTGAGTGGAAATGAGTGTAACTCTTCTGTCACGGATGTTAACTTTAGAATGTGACGTGACGTGACGTTACTTCGTGTTTCAGTAAACCGACCGTGATTTGAGAAATGAAAATTTGAGATCTGAAGTCCTGACGGAGATGGCGAAAAAGATTTTTGTCCTCTGGAATGTAACGCCGTACGGTCTGGTAGAGACTTCCCGACGTCTCGGTAGGAATTCCTGCCTCCACTTCAAGAGTAGAAAAATTCAACAAAAATGAAGATAGCTGGTTCTTCAGAAACATGCAAAATATGATATATGATATATATTTTATGTTCAATGGACCGTGTTTCGTATAATTTGGCAATAATTATCCAACAAGATGCAACAGAACACACTTTATTTAAATCTGTCAACTGCTCAATATATTTCGGGTGGTATTTCACCTACCATCAGGAGCTCATATCACTGTATCTACAGTATCTGGCGTTAATGAGACCGTTACTGCTACCTGTCGTGAACGTGGCTGGACGGGAACTGGTTCCCGTCCAGCCACGTTCACGACAGATGGTAGTACAGTACAGTGTTATGAGCTCCTGATGATAGGTGAAATACCACCCGAAATGTGTTGAGCAGTTGACAGATTTAAATAAGGTGTATTCTGTTGCATCTTGTTGGATAATTATTGCCATATGATATAATATATTTGTGAACTGCAATTGGGTTGACACCCGGTGGCAGTAGTACAGTAGCATTTACACACAAACAATACACAAAAAACACAATAAAAGAGAACACCCAGAACGGGACATACATAACAATAAAAATACATAAACATAAGAATAAAAAACCTAATTTACAGAATTAAACGGAAGTATACAAAACATACAACCATATATAAAGTGATAAAAAAAATGGAACCAAAAGAATATGAAAGAATGTGATAAACGAAACAGCCATATATATATATATATATATATATAGAGAGAGAGAGAGAGAGAGAGAGAGAGAGAGCGTAATCTATCGTACTATTAGACGTCACTTCCCAGGATAAGTAATCTCACTAACTGATCAGTTTCATGTTCTGTGAATCAAACAAAACAAGTCTGCTAAAAATAAGGTTTTTGACGTGGGATAATTGTTTCCTCTACTATATGCGGTGTTCAGGAAGTTTCAGGAGGCTGTATTTTCTTAGCGGTGACGCAAGTACAAAAACGAGACAAAGTATTGACATGGAGGTTAACTGAAAAAGTTTGTATCAGCTGAAAATTTAAATGTTTCTGTCTTAATTAATGTGTGATGCTTCCTATTTTATACAAGGTTATGGGATTGTCTTCTTTACTGGCCAAGTTATTACGATAAGCTGGAAGAATTTACCTTTCCTCAATTGGAAGGAGAAATATTTTACATTTTGTAGGAATACGGAACACTGTCTGGCTATAACAGATTTATGCTTTTTGGGCTCCATGAACAGGCTTTCTGATGGTTAATGTGTGGGAGGGGTATGGGAGGCCGGATCGCTTTGGCACAAGATTCATCAGATATAGCGCTTCAAGAAAATGTCTTCGGTACTAACTTGTATGGCAAATATACCGTGTGTGGGAATTCTGGGTAGGTGATCATTGCAGTTGTTGCAGCAGTGACTACAGGTGGGCCGAAATCAGTTATTGGCGAGACACCTGCCTTGAAATGGGCCATTGGGATTTTGTCTTTTCTTGAAAACACTATACTTTATAATGTAAAATTATGTCAGATATATTCCCGCGCACTCTTAACGTTAGTTCAATTAATTTGTGTAATGTCTTATACATTCTCCCCAGTCTTACACCTATGCGAAATGTAAGTCTGGTGTACTGTTTTAGCTTGTAGTGTTGTATGTCGTACTTTTGTTGCGTAATTTTTACCTATCTTCGGTATGTTCTAAATCTCTTTTCTCGTTCGCAGTTTTCACTTTAATTTCAGATGTTCAAATATTGGCCATTAATGAAGGTAGCCCGTCTATCGCGTTGGGCATCCGTCTACCTGTAGTCCCACTATTCATAAGGAGAACCTGAACTGTGCTTATGTTTTATGATGCACAAACTTCTGTTTATGATTTTTTTTTTAATTTCTGAAGTAAATGATATAACCATTTCCTGTTCTATGAATTACACTTCTATTTTCTTAGCGGTAAGATCAAACCATTTCCGATTACGTAAATTATGCTGTTGTATATGAAGTGGCCGAGAAATCACCGTACCTCTGTGGATCCGTATGTGCAAGCTGTGTGCCGTGGTACCACACTGTAAGGTGACTGGTCGCCCACCCTAGACAAAAGTTTTAAAATACTTATCACTAATATGTCGTAATGTGGGCCGGGTAGCTCAGTCGGTATAGTGACTAACTACGAGATGGGTGGTCCGGGATCGAATCCCGGTGGGGACTAGATTTTTCGCCCTTCCAGACCGGCCCTGGGGCCTACCCAGCCTCCTGTAAAATGGGTACCGGTTCTTTCCCGGGGATAAAGTACGGCCGGGGCGTGTTACTGACCACTCACCCCTTCTAGTGCCCCGGTCATGGAAGAGTAGAGCTATACCTCTACCCACCGTCTGGGCCACACTGGGCCTGTAACGGGAACACTTTACCTTTTTAATATGTCGTAATATTTTTTGTTGTTTCTAAATAGTTTAGTATCTTCAGTCATTTATGACATTGTGTGGCTCTAACAATACACGAAGCTGCAAACAAATAGGTAAATGCTCCACAGGTGGTCCTTACTTTAGGTTGCGAGAGTAATACAATCATGGAGAATGAGGTGGACAGGAGATGTAAGGCGTTTGAGGGATATGAGCAGTACATGCAAGATTTATTCAGAAAACTTGTAGATGGGATGTTAAAGTAAAAATAACATTTAGGGACTTAGATTTGATGGTATATTTTTGGTTTTTGTTGGTCAAAACAAGGTTTATTAGCGAGCTGTAGTGAAATTGGTAATGAAATTTAAGCCTGCATAAAAGGCCTTGTCTCACTTGAAAAGGTGAGCAACTACGAATAGCGTGAGTATTGTGCTTCATGGATTTTAAGAGTTACCATTTGAAGTATGGATGTAGCTAGATGGCATTACAGTATTGTATTGGTTTCTTTACACCCCACTTTAAAAGAAGACTGACTTTGATAAATTTTCTCCATGGATTGATTAAGTCACCATTTGACGTATATCTATCTAGGTGCTTGGGACTTACAGGTTGGTTTCTTTACCTTCGATTACGAGATGAATTTGACGTTCAGGTGACCGTGCAACGTGATAAATTCTTATAATAAAACCAACTAGATGCACTAATCGCTGAAATATATTTTTGGAATAGATATCTATATGTTTCGGACAGTTCCTCTATCCATCACCAGGAGTTTTTCACTGTACACACAGCAATGGTGTACGTCATACAGGTTTGCTGACAGCTTGCGAGCAGGATCAGGACGGAAATGCAGTTCCGTCCTGATCCTGCTCACAAGCTGTCAGCAAACCTGTATGACATATACCATTGCTGTGTGTCCAGTGAAAAAATCTTGATGAGGGACAGAGGAACTCTCCGAAACATGTAGAGTTTTATTCCAAAAATAAATTTGAGAAATTAGTGCATCTAGTTGGTTTTATCATAAGAATGAGCCGAATATTTTCACATGTTTTTTTTTCCGTTTCTCTGACTGTCGGAAACGCAAGGGTAGAGTGGTTGTGTTGTGCAAAGTTTGGCCTGGAATATAACCATGGCAACAACTAACAGCAAACATTGTGTTCATTGATTTAAATTGAGTGCTTTAACACCATGACTTGCAAAGGGCTGGGAAGAAAACCTTCCCTTCATCCTCTGATTCGATCCATTTATGTTACGTATGTATAATGAACAGACTTGGTCGCACAAAGTGAAACATGATTATATCAGTTGCTGGCGGAAAGGTTAGCAACTGAAGTTCAGGTATGGTACAAGGGCATGAATTGTTGTGTAGGTTTTGTTTTGACGGAAGAAGCAATGGGGGAATCGATTAGGCGGAGGAGTGTTAGGTAGAGGAGAGCCTACTGCTGCATAGTCAAATGCTGATGAGCGTTATGGAAACGTACATAGGAATCCGCTGTAAGTGCGAAAGAACACCGGTCAATTGTTCGTTATGCATAACACGTAGAGCACTGAGACACGGGGCTTAAGTTCCATGGTTGTTTTTGTCATTCTAGCTCTGTCTGCCTTCATTAGGAACTGGATCATTCTGTTCTAAATTGGCATTATAATTCAGTACTTCACCTCTTTTCAGAGGATAATTCCAATCAGAGAAAACGACAGCTGGTCTACAAAAAGTTATGAAACTTTCACGAAAACTCCGAGACAATGCACAGTGTACGTCAATGTTGTTTTCCTTTCACTGAAGCCTTCTTAATAACATGTTTACTATCTGTACAGCGACTAACCGTAATCCCATTTTCTAATATACTTACGTACGTTAACAAACAATTGAACGGACGGAGCTAGCTGGATGTCCTACCTGTTTTAGAAGTCAGAAACTCAGCATTTTGATCACATGTGTGAGAACGGTGTAGGGTTTGGGTGTCACATGATTCTCAGACTAAATAGTGATTACTTCTCTAAACATTATTAACATATTTTTCTTTGTAATATAGATGCAGCGTGTCTTCTGTAAATTAGAAACCGAATATTTAAACATTGGCACTATTTAGATGATTTCAAGGCCTCCGAATTTTTCATCTCACACACGAGCCTTCAGCTCGTGTGGCTGAATCACTACTGTCAAAAAAAAAATAAACCGCCGAAGGCAAGATATTAGCTGCTGCTTCGACAAAGCTTGAGAAGATTCTCATTTACGAGATCTGGAGACGAGGAGTATAAGCACGTATCACTTCACCGAATCCCATTCTCTAGGGCCAGGATTTCGACGACGGGTGCTGTGAGTTGGCAACGTGAAAATACGTCATCATACATTCTGGCCTGAGCTCGTTTCCGCATATTTCCTGTTGCTTTACATCGCTTTTGGAAACTTCATCACAAGGAACAAGAAGGTTAGGAGCTACTGGGTTATAATAGAAGGCACTGGTTTGCGGTCTCTGCTTGCATTAATTTCCTGAGTTACAACATAATAATTACACAATAATAATAATAATAATAATAACATAGCTCAGTTTATCCTTCAATGTCTGGAACTACGTACCGACCAACCCCGGCTCCTGTTAACGACATACAAAACTGTAGAAAGTCCCTCGAGCACGAGTAAGAAAGCTGATTTAGAAGTAAGTGCAGGGAAAATTCAGTAGGCCTAATTACATATCTTGTCATTAGAGTTCAGGATATAATAAAAAACAATTATCACGACCATCGAAACTAGAAAAGCATAAAAAAATTAAAAAAATTAGAGCTCTTGCGTTATTATCTTGCCAAATGTCATTTAATGTAGGCTACTGTATTAAGGACCGCCCTAAGGGAAGGGCCATCCGGGCGACTGCCCGAGGAGCCACCCTATAAGGGGCGCTAAGACGTCACTGGCTTAAACAGAAATATGGTGCTGGCAAACTCACCTTTCCCACTGGCGAAAAAATTTCTCCGAAAATTATTCGCAGTTTTGACACGTGCCCTAAAAAATTGCGCCAGCACCGTCCTAGGCCGAAAAGGCTTTAACAATATCGGTTTGAAGGGGCGCCAAATTACTAACCTGCCCCTGACGCCCATATGTATTGGGCCGGCCCTGACTGTAATTTATGGTTTCTTAAGTGGGCTTGTAATACTTATTATATTGATATCCATTCAAGTTTCGGTTACACTTATGGCCATGGAACTGCTTACTTCCTTCAGTAAATAACTGCATCTACATCTTGATATAGTGTGATAAAATGAAAAAAGTTTCCTGCTCTTCGTAACTACGTAAAAAAAATGGAAAGTAATAATCTGATGAAATCGTAGCACCTCTATAAGTACTGCATGTGCTGCTTGCGTGTTTTTCGTTTATCGTTTGGCCTAAGCATAAATCCTTATTTGTATGCATGTAATATTTTCCGACTTGTGGACGCGGATTTCCCCTTTAATTCTTCTTCCTCTTCGTTTGTTCCCTCTTTTCCTTCTTATTCCGCCTCCTCCTCCTCTTTCGACTACAATAATGTCTTCGTTCTGTAAGTTTGCTTACAAGCTGGGTAGCACAAATATTAGACTTTCCGGACTTGTACTCTGCAGTGCCCTTCAGAATTGTCCATATGAATTTAAAAAGCGCGTAATTTATTCCGGACATCAAGCAAGAGCAGATCGTATGGACCGCCAGGTAAAATATGACATAGACGGTAATCGTTGCTGTTGTGAAATAAAAACCGCATTATGTGAAATGCATTCGTGTTTATACAGAGGTTCTGGACAGGATAATTCCTCGGAGACTGCGTAGCTGTACAGTTTCTCATAGTTTTCATATGGTTCAACACTTCACATAACAGAATATTTCCAAAGCACCAAAATAAGTAAATTGTCCCTTGTCGCAGTCACATCTAACATATTTCGCCTGCTAAATATATAGACCTTACGCAAAATGTGAGCTTGAGGGAAATTTATCTGTGTGAGACTGACTAACCACCCACCCACGCTCATATAATGATTTCATCCGTTAGTTTATATTTTGTGCTTAAAACGTTTATAATATTTGGTCCTACTAGAAGAGTTGATGGCTACTGGAGGATTAAAATCAACCAAGAAATCAATGAAATATTAAAAGGACAAAATATAATTGGGTTTATTAAAAAACAAAGACTAAACTGGCTAGGCAATGTTGAAGGCATAATAATAATATTTATTAACTGCAATTGGGTGGTCACCCGGTGGCAGTACACACTTACACACAAGAACAACATAGAACAACACAATTAACCAATGAACTACACAAAAAATAACATCCGAACA
>Ga0131853_10020159_pt1 | contig 12120 bp, 12 predicted proteins | sample TergutLab28metaG_FD_92764 | JGI IMG/M metagenome (GOLD analysis project Ga0131853, IMG submission 92764) | Labiotermes labralis P1 segment gut microbial communities from Petit-Saut dam, French Guiana - Lab288 P1 (version 2) (version 2) | ecosystem: Host-associated > Arthropoda: Insects >...
ATTTATTTCTATCCCAGGTGAAGACGATGTATTCGTACACTTCTCAGCAATCCAATCAGAAGGCTTCAAAACCCTAGAAGAGGGTCAAGAAGTTCGCTTCGAAGTAGCTCAAGGCGCAAAAGGTCCTCAAGCTGCAAACGTGGAACGCATCTAGTTTTTGGTTGGAAGTAAGTCCTGTCAATCCACGCTAAAGTAATATTTGGTAGTAAAATCGTTGACAGTTCCAAAATCATCAATAACTAAAATGTAAAAAGGATATCTCGCCGAAAAGCGGGATATCCTTTTTTTACTTTACAATGTACCTACAGAAATTGAAATAGCATATCCATTAACAAAACTTGCTGCCACTACACGCCTCCCCCATCCTTCTCCATCTTGCCAATGAAAGCGACTTGAAGTTCCATCTTCGACCAAATCAGCCCAACTTACATCGATTAAAACTCCGGGAGATCCGAAGATTTCCACAAATTCATCATAAGAAATACGCTCATGATTTTCCATGCGTTCAAGTAAATAAAGTGCTTTTGAAAGGTCTGCAGTGCTGTCTATAAAAATAGACTGTTCTTCTCCTCCGAAATCTATACGTTTATTCACAAGTTCTAAACGACCATCCCAAACCCCAAAAGAAACCTCTAAGTAATGACTACCAGTATATACCCAATAATAAATACGTATAAATTCACTTTCAAATTCTAATAAAGCAAGGCTACCCAAAAGGCTATTTATATCATCTAAAGACATATCCTGGGTAATGCTATTAAAATCTCGCAAGATATTTTCATGCAAGAGAATTATGCTTTCAGTTGGAGTAGGCTCATTTGAGGCTTGTGCCTGTTGTACTACTTCATCTTGATCATTACTTTCATCTTCTTGTGGTGTTTCGCTCACATTCACCTCTTGCTCTTGTAAATTTATAGTATCTAGTGTTTCTGCATCAGCACCACAAGCACTCAAAGTAAACACCAATAATAGTAACAACAAAATACTAAATATTCTTTTCACAACTAAAACCTCCGGTTATACCCTGGTAATAATAAATGCATCAAAATACTCGAGCCGGCTGTTTGTCACGTAAATGACCCTTATACCGTCTCTTTCAAATGATATCTGGTGTGTAGTAACTTCATATACCGGACGAACAAACTCATAATAAGCGTACGCTTCTGTTATCCTGCCAATAATCACATTTTCAAACCCTGCCCTACTGAATGCGGAAAACACACCGGCAGAAGCGAGAAACCCACCAAATGAATGTTCCTCATCTCTTATCCCTCTAAAATCAATGGTATATACAACAAGGTCGGAGGTATCAACGACCAAAGTAATTCTGCTTTCATCTACCCACAATAAAGGCAGAATATTAGGAACCATGGGGAAATGTCTAACATAGTTGGGCATGACTGGTTCGCTTACCGACTGGTTATTGTTTGATGTGATATTTATAGTGCTTGTTGTGTCGTCCCAGTCAACAGTTAGACCTAGACCTTCTGCCGCAAACCGCATGGGGATGTATGTCCTGTTATCCTCAATAAAGCTAGTAAGATCGTAATCCATTTGACGTGCTTGACCATTTACAAAATATGTGTTGCTACCGATGGGAAATTCTACCCTGTTGCTGCCTAAAACACCAACGGCAGTGCGAGTGTCGGCATTCCAGTCTACTGCTGCACCTATACCCTCCAAAAACTCTCGCATAGGGTAAAATGTCCTACCACCACGGTTGATGATGGGTAAGTCAAAATTTAGGACTTGACCATTGAATAGCACAGATGTTTCATTGGTTGCGGAATGGACAGTCAGAGGTACTTGCCCATCGATAGCAAGCTCCCTTATATCAATAAAACGTCTCCCGCTTTCATCGCTAAACCACCATGCTGCTGAACCTTCGTTTACAGCACGCATTTCAAGCCATCCGTCATTGATATAACCCTTAAAGATAAGCGAGTGGTTAATATCAACCATATTGTACGTTCCTGCAGGGATAACAAACATTTCATCCAGGATTCCGCCAATTGGCACAGCATCAACATCACGGCTAATTGTTACTGTGCTGTCTAACGCACCCCATACTGCTCCATGAGCACCAAATCTGGATTCTTCAGTGTAAGTAACATCAGAAAATGTTCCTAACGAATACACATTTGTAAAAGTAAGCGTAACATTAGAATCCCATGGCGCAGCAATTGTTATCTGCGGAATGATATCGGGAAGGATTGTGTGTGAGGTTGCGTTAATGGTTAAAGCCCGTCCCGGTATAATTGATAAAAACATAACCAAGATTAAGGTTGCAATTATTAGTCTCTTCTTCATTTTAATTCTCCTTTTTAGGCAATAATGCCACTTCTATGATCCAAAGTTCTCCATACTCAAATTAGTAACTAACCCGGTTTCAAGGTTAATACTTATGTCTACTTGAGCATTCATATTTAGTCTATAAGTAAGTGTTTTAATTTCCCCAACCTCGCTTATTCTTGTAGGTTCACCATGTGCTGCAATTACATCGTCAAGGCTTGAACCGATTGTGATATTACCGGGGAAGATAACCTGTGTCCCGCTGTCTAAAGTAAGCCTGCTATGATTGATAAACCCAACAATGCTTTCATTTAAAGGAATTGTATCCTCGGCGTTATTAACAAGGCGTACAAGCATATTCATACCGCTATTACTTAGTTCTGTGCGAGCGGTAAACCTATTCGATTCCAAAGTCTCTTCTTCTAAACTATGCCATCGACCTTCCCAGCCGTCGGCTACAAGCTCGGAAACCGGAAACGGTAAGGTGTACACAACCCCATTTAAGCTAAACATAAAGCTGAATATATCGTCACTAAAATCATCTACTACTACGGATTCAGAACCATAGTTTGTTTCTGCTTCAATTTCCATTTCCGTCTCTTCTTCTGTTTCGACAACGAGCAACTCGGCAACCTCCGGGACAGGCGTTAAATCTACTTGCGATGAATTATTACACGCCGTCAAGATAACAAGCAGCGGCACTAGAATTATTAACAATTTTTTTCCCATTTTTAAATTCCTTCTTTCTTTACATCACACAAGAGCCGGTTAAATTTTCATTTACCGGCTCTTGTTTTTTTAACGATAACGTTACTACGCTAATTTATTGCTTGCCCAACTGCGCAAGGCATTTAGTTTACAGTTAAAAATTATTTGATGGCGAGGTTGCAGCATTGCAATCACTTGGTCTACTTCTACAAGTGTCATTGCTACTTGGTCTAACACTTTCAACACGCCTTCTATTAGCTCTAATTCGTTTTTTGCCGCCAAAACTTCCTTTTGGATATCCATTTATTCGTACCAAGAAATTATTGCTTGTTGGTTTGGCTCATACCATTCTACGACTGCATCCATCGCTTCCATTACAAAACGCAACGGCACAAACATACGATCATTTACCAGCATTGCTGTACCCAAACCTTCACCCAGTACCACATTTACAGGAATCACCATCAAACCTGTATCAAAATGAATTTCAGCAGAGCGTGTTACATCGTTCCATTCTACTAAAGCACCGGTGGATTCTGCCAAGGTACGTAGTGGAATCATCATGCGATCGGTTGCAGGATCTATAAATGGTACACCAACTGCTTGGCGAGAAATGCCATGAACCAAGAACTCTGATTGACCAACAGTAAAAATCAATTGCAACACAAGTCGCTGTTCTTGTGGCTCGTCAATTGGTGGTTCCGGTGGGGTAACCGGTGGTTGAACAGTTGAGCCTCCGCCTGCCGCTCCAGCTCCACCACCAGGTTGATTATTATTGCCGCTTTCATTACCGCTACTACCATTGCCGGGTGGTGATGGCGCAGGAAGCCTTGTAAGGTTTACATTTACGGTTAAGTTCGTTGTCACACCTTGGCGAGTTACAGGTACTGTAAACGTGCCGTTAATATCTGCTGTCGCTGTATGAGGCGGGCGTACGCCGATAATGGTAATTGTTGTGCCACTAACACTTGCAGTTACTCCGGCAGGCAGTGCGCTGCCATCGACAGTTACCGTGCCCGTGGCTGTACCGCTAACAATCGATGTTCGTGTCAAGCCTGTATTGTTTATTGCCACAAGTAGCGGGGATAAAACCACAGTTGGTGCATCCGCAGGCAATCTTGTTAAGTTTACATTTACAGATAAGTTTGTAGTTATGCCTTGACGGGTTACAGGCACTGTAAATGTACCTGTGATATCTGCCGCCGCTGTATGAGGCGGACGTTCACCGGTGATTGTAACTGTTGTGCCGCTAACGCTTGCGGTTACCCCGGCAGGTAAATTGCTATCATCTACAGTTACTGTGCCTGTAGCTGTACCGCTTACTGCTGAAGTAGCAGTTATATTTGTGTCATATATTGATACATTTGTTGGTGTTAAGGTTACTGTCGGTGCATTTACGGTAACAGCAGCGGCACTGGATGCCACATTTTGTGCACCGCCTGTTGCGCTAACCACTACATGGAAATCATGTATACCTACTGCAAGGTTTGTAGGAATCGGAAGGCTTGCGTTTGTTGCACCTAAAATTGCTGTGCCACTTTGATACCATTGATAGCTAAGTGTTGCACCCTCGGTTACAGTTGCCGTCACGGTTAGGTTGCCGGTTATTGCACCTTCGGTTACGATAACACCTGTGGGTTGCTCAGTTATTGTTATTACCGCAGGTGCAGGTATTGTTAAAACACCGTTAACAACATCGGGAATGATATCACGAGGACCGGTACCACGCCCTGCTTCTACAGGATGAATGCTAATAATGGACGAACCTATAGGGGCATTGTCCAATACTCTAAACCGAATTGTTGCAAGTGTACCTGTGTCAGTTGATATCGTTCCCATTGCCATACCAACCATACCGCCTGCCGCCTGCCCTACTCGTGTTCCATCGTTGTTTGGATGGAATGTATTTGGGACAATAGGTGCTGCCATCATCCACTGTAAAACACCGGCGGAGGAAACTATGGTTTCAACACCCCCCGGACCGACTGGAATATCAGTATTAATTACCGGAGTTATCACGTTCGGATTCCACTGTAAATCGTACATAATTACGGTTATACCATCCCTGTTTGCATCCAGCCTTATTTCAACATCTACAAATCTCCCCTCCGGGGTTGTTTCTATTGCACCTGTATGAACTGACAATGCCAATTCTCTGTTGTCTGCAGCATTAACTACACCTGCATAAATTCTAAATGCAGGAAAAGCTGATAACACCATAATCAATGCAATCAGTAATGCTACTGCCTTACCTTTACTTCTTTTAAACATTTTCTTGCTCCTATCTATTATTTTTTATGTACATTTCCGTCAAATAATCGGATTAGTTACGGCAATATAAATTGTCGTAACCGATATAAAATTTCACAAGCCACAATACAGCCAACCTTTGTAGATTGTTGCTTTGTACACTTCTAAAATTTTTTTCTAAGATAAAATCCTTGACTTATTCTTAGAAAACGGGTAATAATAATGTTGATGTACTAATTCGCCAAGTCGATTTTAGTTACGACAATTTATATTGTCGTAACTTGTCGTATCATGTTATGCTCCTAACCATAAAAATTGAAAAGGAGCAATAAATATGAACATTTTGCAAATGAGAAAAAAATTACCAAAATTTTTGCAATTTTTATATTGCGCAGAACATGCAACCCATACAATAGATGGTTATCGTAAAGACCTAAAGGGTCTTTTTGACTTTTTAGAGCAAAATACCAATAATGCAAAACTTAACAAAGAGCACTTGATAGAATACAAAAAGACCTTAGCAAGTACACTAAAGGCTTCTACAATAAACCGCAAAATTGCTGCTATGAATAAATTTTTAGAATTTGTAAACTTGCCAGCATTCAAGTTAAAGGCTTTAAAAATTCAAGAACACACCGCCGCAGAAAATACTATGAAAGAAAAAGAATTTACACGGCTAATTAATGAAGCTAACCGATCATGCAAGCATAAAATTGCATTAATCATGCTAACTTTAGCCTCCACAGGCATCAGAATTTCCGAACTTAAATATATAACAGTAGAGGCTGTTCATGCCGGTAAAACGACAATAAACAGCAAAAGCAAAATCCGTACCATATTCATCCCATCATCGCTAAAGGAAAACTTAACGGCATTTTATCAAAAACATAACATTACAAACGGCACAATATTTTTAGGCAATAAAGGGCAGCCCATAAGCCGCCCATACGTTTCTACCCAAATGAAAAAGCTTGCACACTCCTGCGGAGTTGATGCAAGCAAAGTGTTTCCTCATAATTTACGACATTATTTTGCCCGTAGATTTTTAGACTGTGGAAATGCATTGACAGATTTAGCAAATGTGCTAGGTCATACAAGTGTAAATACCACAAGGCGTTATTTACGTGTTAGCGAAAATATAATGCGCAAGCAGATGGCTAAGGTTAAGGTATTTGCGACAGTACCGCCAAAGTTTAAGCTTTGCGATAAATTGCTTGTGTGCTAATATTACTATACTTAATAAAACAAAGGACGATAGCCAATGGCACAGCAATTCATAGTTATAGAAGGCTTAGACGGCAGCGGAAAATCCACCGCATCAAAACTTTTAACAGAACGGTTTTTATCGCACAACCTACCCTGCTTTCACACATGTGAACCAACAAACAGCCCAATAGGCACGTTAATTCGCTCTATTTTAACAGGCAAGGAAAAGCCCGTTTCTAACGAAACCATGGCTCTGCTTTTTGCTGCCGACAGAACACAGCATTTGACAGACGAAATTTTGCCATTACTCACGCACAGCAATGTTATATGCGACAGATACTATTATTCCAACATGGCGTACCAAGGCTCGGATGAAGAAAGCTTGGAGCGTGTTGTACAATACAACCAAACCGCAATAGCCTATGGCAAACCGGATATCACATTTTTTATTAACGTAACCCCCGAAGAATGCATGAGGCGTGTAGAAAAACGAGGCGAAAGCATAAGTATTTACGAAACCTTGCCAAAACTAAAACTCCAGCACGAAAGGTTTATGGCGGCGTTTGAACGCATGAAAAAAACCGACAACATGATCATTGTCGGTTCAGATACTATGTCACCAAATGAAATTGTAGACGAAATGTGGAGTTATCTTACCCCAACCACTTGACTGCTAATATACCCTTCTGCACCGCTGGGCGAAAGCACACGCAACCAATACAGCCCCTCTACATACATATCCGGCTCGTAAGAGCCAAGATACACAAGCTGGTCGTTATCCCATAAAATTTCTATAACGCTGTAGCCTCTTATGCCAGGACCATCCCGCAGGCGCGCGCCCAACTGTCCAAGTTCGTTAAGATAAAACACAACATGTTCGCCAGTACCCCAAAAAGACGGGTCTATTGTACCGGCGGCGTATGTTTCATCCGGCTCGTATTCATCGTATCTGCCTTCATACGGGTCATATGCAGGCGTATCTTCAGCATTATTTTCAGTTGGAGGTGCGCCTGTTTCTGTTTCGGGTGCTGCTTCAGCTATAGGCGGAGTCATGGCAGGTACGAAATATTCTTCGTGCAAGCCAAAAGAAGCCACCCACAAGGTTGCTACAATTCCGCTAATTATCATTACACGCAGGGTAAAAGGCTTTAGTTTCCGCACAATTTCCGAATATTTTGCGTGTGCAAGCGTTAGCCTATTTCGCTTAACTTTATCAGACAATCTACCGTACGTAGCAGCAAATTTGGGGCTGTCCTTGGAATGATGTCTGATATATATCCATTCTTGCGGCGTTTCCACCATAATAAAATTCCAAAAACGGAAGATTGTATGGTAAAAAATTAGCAGCAAAACAGGGGCTACCAAAAATTTAAATACTTGCGCAATAATATAAACTGCCAGCCACATCACAAGTATCAGCACCGCCGTACGAATTAAAAAATGCACATGCAGCCAATCGCCAAACAGCAGAATGTACAGCTCCCCTGCCCTGTCAAATGTCGTTTGTAATATTGTCATCCTACTTGCTCCCTAAACAGGCGTTTGAGGTTCTTTTCCGCCCGCAACTTGTATTTTTCTGCAAGAATGTACCCGCCTAAAATGTAACGCAAATCAAACTCGCCTTTCAAGTAACTACATGCCTTTAGTATACCAGTAATCACATGCAATTCGCAGTGATTATTTTTTTTGCCTCGCTTTATGAAGTTGTCCGGCACGACGGATAACTGTAACAAAGATAATTTGTCCAAATTTGCATCCAGCCATTCTGTTTCCAGCGAAAATAGATATTCCCCGGCTTGCGGTAAACGGATATGTAAAAATTCCATATATGAAAAAAACTTCTTGGGTGATAGTGAAATTATGCTACCCGCCGGGCTTGGCACGGTTTTAAAATCTATTACAAAATCGCTTTTAAGCCTAGGGTCGGTTGGTGCAATAACGCCATCTTCTAAAAAAATTAAATGCAAGCCTTCTTTATTGCGGGGTTCTCGTGCATAGGTAGTGAAACCAAGGATTTGTTTTACAGCATCGTCAAGGCGGCTGTATATTTCCGGCAGAAGACTCCAAACGCAAATGTCTAAGGGCAGCATCACATATGTTTTTTTCGCACTGTACACGCTTGCAGTAGCGCAACGGGCGATATGATCCAGCCACGCAGGGGATGCAGCACCAAGGGAAATTAGCCTAGAGCGATTGTCGATCATCGGTGCGGACGTTTTTTCCGCAGCGATTAGCGAGTCTAAGCGAAAGGCAAATTCCCTTGGTGGTGCATCCCCTTCCCACTCAGTCAAAAATTCAACCTGTGGTACGCCATCCTGTATATACTTTGCCGCAATATCCGACGGCAAAACATAATTATGTGCAAAAAAAGCTGACCGCTGCCCCGTAAAATCTACAGGCACATAAGTCGCCTGCCCCAAAAGCATTCTGCCGCAGGGATAATTAACCACGGTTATAGCTTTGGGATGTACGGCATAATTTTTCAACGCCGGCGCAGTAGGATATTCGCAGTATGGATGGATTTTCTCTTTTACAAACGCTTCCGAAAGCCCGTCCGTTTTGGCAACCGTGCCATAACCTTCTGTTTGCGAAAACATGGTTTTGGCAGCACGGGTGTAGATGTGTTGTTCAATCTGGTTAATCCGCATAATAGCCTTCCAAAAAGCCCAACTGATACAAAAGCCATAAAAACGGCTCATCTACACGGGTTGGGGCAAACGAATGTACCCGCCCGTCGCTAGGTTTCGACCCTAATGCCGAAACCGCAAAAAATCCTAAATGTTCAAACCTGCGCTTTAGCGCATTGCCAAAGTTGGGGTCGACACGGGAGATAAATTCTTCTGTTTCGCCGTCTATATTTTCAAACTCTGTAAGGTTAAAAAATCCCTTATGGGTGTAGTTGTAAAAGAAATTGCTGGCGTTTTGTACATATTCGCCGTCATTTTTAAGCGGCTCTAACAGGTCGGTTTTGGTTAACACAACCGCCGTTGGTATGTCTGAAATGCCGCCGCCTTGCTTGTAGATGTAGTCTTCAACTAACCCGCTTAAAACTTCCGTTGGTTCGTCGGAAAAATGCGCATCATCACCCAAGCCGTTCTTCACCCTTATTTTTTGCCCTACAGACCTAAACTGCAAGGGGTCTACAAGGAACAAAACACCCGACGAATTGCGGATATGCGCTGCATAAATGTCCATATAAGCAGGATCCATCATGCCCTCACCCGCTACGTCAAAGAATGCAATATTAATTTCCGGCTTTTTTTCATCGGCAAATGACAATGTAAAAATAAGCGGCTCCTGCTGGCGTTCCCGCTGCGTTGGCGCAAGCAGAAGCCCCTCGTTTATCAGTGGGTCTTCATATTCAAGTTTAAACTTGCGCCCCATGGCATTGTTTATTGGCGTGCAAAAAATGGGGAAATTATGCGGCGTAATCGTTTTTAATGTATGTATCAGCGACGTTAAAAATACAGACTTGCCCGACTGTGTAGCCCCCACCACAGAAATAATTGTCCCCGGAGAAAATCCTGCACTTTGCGGGATATCGTTATGGCAATGCGGGCAAATGCGCTTTGTAGTTACGTTGTTAAAGTCGTCTTTTAGAGAGGACAAAACACCTCTAAAATAGCCCTTATCAACCTCGCCAAAATCGGCAGGGTCTAAAACAACAGGCAGCTCGCCTGCTGTCCCCATATGGAATTTTTCACGATATTCGTCCAAAATTTCATCATAGTCGGCATAGTAGCCGTCTGCTTCAACTGCTTCCAACGCACGAAAAAATACCTTATCATGCTCGAAATTACGAAAACAAAACAAACAAATAATCTCGTGTATGCTATCCTGCCGCTTTCGCTCTACAGCGGCTTTTTTGCTTTTAAAAAGTCCCATATTCAACCCCGCAATATATTTATTTCATATTTTTTTGTGTCTTCTACAAACACATTAGGCTCTTCGTCTTTTTCTGTTCTTATTATGTATTTTTTAAGCTGCCCGGGTGTTATTTTTTCGCCTAACTTGTAGGTCATTCTACCACATATGTAATGTACTGTCTCTTTTTCGACAATGTAATTAGCGTCAAAAGTTAGCTCATAACTGGAATATTTGGGACTGTAGCCGAGACCTCGTTTGGGTGTGATACAGCAGGTTATTATCGCTTTTTCTATAAAAGTAACCGTACAACCATCAATGTTAAATATATTTTCACCAAAATGCTTTTTACAAAAAAACCCGCCCTGTTTTTTGTATTCTTGCAGGGTGAATAATTTATCATTGATGAATACTTGGGTAAACCCCGGCGGCCAATCGAATGTAAGCCTTATGCTGTCGCCGTTGTCGTAGCATTTGGCATTTTGAATCGTGTCCAATAAAAAAACCTCCCCGGGATACATTCTTATATAAATGTATCCCGGGGAGGGGCTGATTAGAACCTGTACTTTACTCCCCCTGCAATTTCTTCGCCTGGTCGTGCGTTATACATGTATCCAAAATTTCATCCAAGTCTCCTGCCAAAACAGCATCCAGTCTATGCAGTGTAAGCCCTATCCTATGGTCTGTCACACGGCTTTGCGGATAGTTGTACGTACGAATACGCTCGCTACGGTCGCCGGTACCAACTTGGCTGCGTCTTTCGGCAGAAAGCTGGCTCTGCTGTTTTTCCAGCTCCAAATCATATAATTTTGTACGCAATATTTTTAACGCTTTATCTTTATTTTTCAATTGCGATTTTTCGTCCTGGCACGCAACAACCAACCCTGTCGGCACATGGGTTACACGCACGGCAGAATCCGTTGTGTTAACGCTTTGCCCACCGTTGCCGCTGGAGCGGTAAACGTCCACCCGCACGTCGTTCATGTCCAAGTTAACGTCTACGTCTTCTGCCTCGGGCAACACTGCCACCGTTACCGTAGATGTATGAATACGCCCTTGCGATTCAGTTTCCGGCACACGCTGTACACGATGTACACCGCTCTCGTATTTCAAACGGGAATACGCACCCTTACCCTGTATCATAAACACGACTTCTTTAAAACCGCCAATTTCATTTTCGTTTACATTCATTATTTCTGTTTTCCAACGACGGCGTTCTGCATAATAACCATACATGCGATATAAATTGTATGCAAACAAAGCAGCCTCGTCACCGCCTGCGCCACCTCGTATCTCCACTATAACGTTCTTATCGTCGTTAGGGTCTTTGGGCAGCAGCAGAACCTTCAGCTCTTCCGCAACTTTTTCTATCTCTGCCTGTGCTTCTTTCAGCTCATCTTTTGCAAGCTGGCGCAAGTCTTCGTCAGAGCTTTCATTTAGCAGCTCTTTCGCTTCTTCTATGCTTTCGCTAAGGCGTTTGTACTCTCTGTATGCATCCATAACCGGGGTTAAGTCGCTGTGTTCTTTCATTAAAACACGCCAGCGAGCGTTGTCGGCAATAACATCCGGATTACTTATTTGGTCGGATAATTCTGCAAATTTTGTTTCAAGTTCGTTCAAACGGTCAAACATATTACTTCACTCCATACACAATCCGGGGTAACCCGGCGTAGTCATTCTTTAGGGTTACATCTTTAAACCCGGCTTCCACCATAATATCTTTTACTTCTTTAGGTCCTATCTCCAGCAGCAAAACCCCACCGGGTTTTAAAAAATTTAAACTTTGCGGTATCAACTTGC
>Ga0131853_10020160_pt1 | contig 12120 bp, 8 predicted proteins | sample TergutLab28metaG_FD_92764 | JGI IMG/M metagenome (GOLD analysis project Ga0131853, IMG submission 92764) | Labiotermes labralis P1 segment gut microbial communities from Petit-Saut dam, French Guiana - Lab288 P1 (version 2) (version 2) | ecosystem: Host-associated > Arthropoda: Insects >...
TCATCTCCAGAGCTTTCTTCTACACATTCTTTAGTAATTAACCTTTCCCTTGAAGTTCCTGGTAAATGAACCCCCCTCCATGTTCCCCAACAGGGTCCCTACGGAGAGAGATGCTTCATCTCCTTCAGGGTCCCCAACAAGGGAGCCCTCCCTCCAGGTTCCCTTCACAGAGCTCCGACAGGGAGACACTTCACCTCCAGAGCCCCTTTCCACCATATCTCAAAGTCCCCGGTAGATGAGCCCACTCCAGGTTGCCCAACCAAGCCCCTATGAGGAGAGATGCCCATCCCCAGAGCCTTCCTTTCATAACCTTCAGGGCCCCTAGCAAAGGAGCCCCCCTCCTCCGGGTTCCCCTAACAGAGCTCCCGTAGAGAGAGTTGCCCTGTTTCCAGAGCCCCCTTTCAACTGTCTCTCAAAGTTCCTTGTGAACGGACACTCCATGATACTTAACAGGGCCCCTGTGGAGAAAGGTGCCCCTCTCCAGAGCCTTTGCAAGGCCCCTGTAGATGAGCCCCCCCCCCCCTTCCACTAAATTCCCCAGCAGGGCCCCCACAGAGAGTGATGTCTGTCCCCTGAGTCCTCCTCCTGGAACCATATTAGTCATCTGAGAGAAATATGCAGTTGCTATATGTTGACATATAAATCAGGGTTTTTGGAAGGGTTTGGGAGGTGGAGTGGGGTCCTTTCTGGCTCCACAAAGAAACCCTGACCTTCAAGGTTACTGCAACTTAGCAAGCCACTGCAGTTTATCAGATAGGAGTGAACAAAATTCCTCCAAACTTAGACACACTGTTTGCGACTTCTTTATAACTCATTCGGCAGCAAAGGGTTAAGAATATAATTTCACAGCACCTTCCCAAAAGGTGTTGCTTTTTTGAAAAGTAAAATAAAATTCAGTGCCAATGACCAAGTTGTGTTACAGGCCACATTATGTGAAATAAGATTTATGTGATAACTGCATACCATGAACTGGTGGCCCATATTATGCTTGAGACACTTTGCATAATGTATTCTTTTGAACAGCACTACCAAGTTATTATGGTGTAGTATACCTCTTGGTAACAACACTGCCAAGCCAGCATGACATAATGTATTTCTTCAGAGGAACATTACCAAGTTGGAAAACATTTCATATTTGACTGATAATTTTCAAAGCATTTGTAGCAGTTAAGTTTATAGTCCACATGGCAAACTTTTGACTTCTTGTTCACTTATGGTGTTTGACAGTTCCTACTTCTGTACGTTCATCTTCAGCCATTGGGGTTTAGATGTGTCATATGCAGCAGCTCCAGTGTTCAGGTGTGAATATGAGCTGGAATTAGTAGTGGTACATCTTTTGGTGGGCATAACATTTGCTGTGTTGAGCATTGTGCTTATTCAGTTCAAAGCAGCTGTTAGAGGTGAAGCTAGGCCTCCACAAGACCCATATATCAATCCACTTTTCCCCTTAGCCTGACTGACTGTGTAGATGGTGTGTATAATGTGTGCTGAATGTTGGAACGGATTCAGCATGTGACCTGGTATGTCTTGTAGCCAAAGGTACGCTTTAGGTACAAGCTTCACCATCCTGAAGTCAAGGATAAATGCAACTGAAGCATATTTATAAAAAAAATATGTTCAGGAATTAACAGCTTGTGCACTACACCATTGTAAACTTATTAATTAAGCAATGTTTAGTTTTGAAATTTTAGGTGCTTATGGAAGTGACCAAGGAATTCTTTCTTCTGGTACAAGATGTGTAAATTGATGATTTTGGTATATTAAAGGAATGTGTTACTTTTTTTTTCCAGGGTAGCAGAAATGAGTTTTCTTATGCACTCAGTGGAAAGTTTTTTCATTTTTATTTTTATATTGCAGAACTACGCCTTGAAGAAATTCATGCTGTGGAGATTGTAGGTGGTTCAAGCCGCATCCCAGCTATCAAACATCTCATTGAAGTTGTTTTTGGCAAGCAGCCAAGCACAACTTTGAATCAGGATGAAGCAGTAGCACGAGGGTGTGCATTGCAGTGCGCAATGCTGTCACCAGCCGTCAGAGTTCGGGAGTTCAGTGTCACTGACATCCAGAATTATCCTATCAAACTTGTTTGGGACGCTAGTATGGGAGAAGATGGGTTTGTATATTACCTGCTATGGCTGTCGGTTTGTATTTTCATATTAACCATTTAAGCATATTGCACACACACACACACACTATCATACTTCACATCCGGGATTAAAAATCAGTGTTATCCACTTTCCCACTGTTGTGTTGATTATTGCCGTCTTATTTATTGTGCTCTAGAACTCGGAATTACTCCTCGGACATTGTACTGCCATCATCTTGGAGAACGAACTATCAGGGATAGGGAAGTAACCTATGAATTAACCTTCTGGCTTACACATTAGAATGTGATGCAGTTTAAAGGGCTCTGATTCTTATATAGTCAGATCGTGTGTAAAATATAACCACCTATAAGGGAGTATGAATGACTGTTGTTTTGCTATATAACTTTCAGCAGAGCATGCATCATACACAGATCAGTTATGGAATCATTATCTTTCATTGGAAATTTTGTCCATTTCTTTGGTCTGCTATTTGACATTGCAGTTTTGCTGCTATTTAAAATAGCAGCTTGGAAAACAATTTGTACATATTAACTTATTTAAAATGTGTAAGAATTGTTTTGACATTTAATATTCAGTTCCTCCCTCTGGTTTTCACTGCAGACATCACCATTATTTCAGTTAGGTTAATTTTTTTTTTTTTTTACCTTTATTGTCCTAAGAGACTACTGGCAAATGGTCTAGCATGCCATACGTTGGTCTGTGTTTTTTATTTAGTGGTGTGCTGTAGGACTCTATGTAACATAAATGTTTTTTGTTATATATTTGCTGAAGGCCTGAAGTTTTGTATGGTTTGTGACTGTGTAGTATTTCCACACTCAGCACAGAAGTTACCATTTTTTGCGGGGTGGTGCTTCTTTGTCAGTATGTGGACATCTGGTGTATCTTACAGACAGTTGCTGTCAAGTCAAGTTATTTGGTTCCAGAGCAACATGCAATTCATCCTTCTTTACCATACATGTTCATTGTTCTGTGCCCATCAACTCTTTGTTGAGCTGTAGCTCTCAAACTTGGGTTCATGTCCTAAAGTACTTTGTTTTGATCTCCTCTATCCTCCACAGAAACCTGTCGGTTGACTAACATTATGCTCTGGTGTGCTGTATCCCCCAAAGTTAAATTGGACTTCGTTCAGGTCGTATGTTCCCTCTGTACTCCTCTTGGGCTTCTGAAGTACATTGTATAACAAATTTATTATGCAGTTGTTTTGTGGGGTGGTGTGCTGACTTTTTTAAGTTCTTGACTACTCATGTTTCATTTTACTTGCTTTTGAGTCCATTGTCAGGAGAATATGAAGGAATGTTTGGAATGCAGTGCCTACTGAATCTGTCATGAGTGTTCAGTGGCATATCCAGATTCATATTTTTGAGACAAAAGTAGCAGAAGAAGCTTAGTACAAACCCTTACTGTCACCAACATAAACTTGGTGAAAGCAAAAATTAAATTGTAGCTATGAGACAGTTTCTGGAGGTACCCTGGCATGCTCTAGGGATGCACTGAGAGGGGTCCTAGTGGAGTGAAGTGCAACATACACAAAACTTCATGGGTCCACCTCTGAGTTGCAGTAACCTCAAAAATAGCATTCAGTACCTTTTGTTTTGTTTTGGCTGCACATGTAGATGACAACTTCATGAGATTGTAGCAAACAGTGAAGGGAAGTATAAAGATGCTTTTGTTTCTAGCCATGGCATTTGTATCACTATCATTGCTTCAACTGCCTCAACTGTAATATTGTAATATTATGTTGTCAAAGGTAATTAATTATCTGTGAAAGAACAAGGAAGTGGATTAGTGCCTAAGGATGATAATGTTGATTACTTGCTTGTGTGGGACTGGTAGAGAGAAGCACACAGGGGTGTCTGCACTTAGAAATTTTGGCTACATGAATAACATGTCAGAAATGTGGAAAAGGTGCAAAAAAGTATGAAAGAAGAGGAGGGGAAAAAGATGACTGTTTCTCATCGGATTTCAGTGTACCTTGACCACCATTCACTTACATGTTGATGGTCATATTACAACGCAACATAAAGATTAATTGCAATATTTTCTGTTCACAGTGAAATGGAAGTGTTTTCTCAGAACCATGCTGTACCATTCTCAAAAATGCTTACATTTTTCCGGAAGGAACCATTCTCAATGAAAGCGTTTTATGCTGGAAACATTCCATATCCCGATCCTTACATTGGTAAGTACTGTGTTATTTTAGATCTTCATAATAACTTCAGCACATTGTGCATGGATACCACACAGTAAATGTGTTTTCAGCAAGACTTGCATAGTGGCAGCACTGGAAGTTACATTTACAGATACATATATATTTATTCAGAGCAGTGGTACACAAAATACACAGTAGGATGAAACAGTCTACATGTTTGATCCTATTAATCCATTATCAGACCCTTGTTAAGGACATTGTCACTTTTACAATACAGTGATACATTATGAACATATCAAATTAACTTTACTTTAATTTAAGTAGTGATTTTGACAGAGAAAGCAACCATTTATGTGTAAATTTTCTGTTCACCACCAGAAAACCTAATGGAGAGCACCCAAAGATGTGAGATTACTCCATACTCTTGCCAAAATGAATGGTAGTGGTAGAGTTTTGAATCCTCCTCTGCTAAAAACTGCATGAATGTACTTTCAATTTACAAGGTTTTAGGTTTTTACAACAGTACGTTTGAGGATTCAGTAAGTCTTTGTGTGATATGATACTTTGTTGTTGACTCAGTGGTTCTTCTTAGTCTGAAGAATTATGGTGCCTGCATGATCTGCACCACTTACTCTTGAAGGTGTTTGGCACTACTTGCCAAAGAACATATTATTTCATCCCAGAAGATGTGAATCCTCAAAGTACTGTAATTCCTTAATTTGGGTTGTCTGCCTAGAATTGTACTAATTGTGGTGGTTTGGTTTATAAGCAACCAAGACATTTATGCTGCAGTTGTCACACATGTTGGATAGCATATTAATGTTTCCTGCATTTTCGGTACATTTCCTTCTTATTTTGTGGGATTTGAGGTTGTCACAGGAGTAAACATTTTATCATGCTGTTATAGTTCGACATTGCTGTCCAAAGGTGGTCACTAGCATTCTGGAGTAATGTGCAGCCCTTCACCTAACAATACCTCAAAGATGTGGCTCTGAAATGTTAGCAACCACCTGTTGTGAGGTTGCACAGCTCATGTGAAAACTCATATGTTGGATTGTTTTCTGATATTTAGGTCAGTTTACTGTGAAGGATGTTAAGCCTTCACCAGACGGGGAGAGTGTGAAAGTAAAGGTGAAAGTACGTGTGAATTTGCATGGAATTCTGACAGTCAGCAGTGCATCGTTAGTCTTGAAACAGGATGCCACAGAACAGGATACTAATGAACAGGACAATGTGGCACCTGATGCAATGGATACAGAGCCTCAAAAGAATGAACCAAATGAACCTGCAAATCAACAGCAGGAACAAACAGAGAGTACACAGGAAAACCACATTTGTAATGAGGTGAGAATTTGTGTATGTGCACACATTCATGGGCAGGTGTTGATGTGTGGTAGTTGAAGTGCAAACCCCTGTCCATTGTTCCTCAAGGGACTGGGAAACAGCAGTTGTGGGAAAGCTAATGTGTGTTGGAAACACATGAAAACAATTTAAAAAACAGCACATTAACCATTTATGCTTACAAAAATAATAAAGAAGTAAAATGTGCCAATTCCTGCATGCAAATATATATCTCTCTCTCTCTCTCTCTCCTTTTTTATATATATATATATATATATTTATTTATTTATTTATCTGTAATTTACATGTGTTTAGTTGAAGCGTTATGTTTCAGATGAAACGGTGCCAGTTCAAGTTCAAATTGTTATGTTTCTCATATACACAGATGCTGTGCATGTAAAAATGATTTTAGGGCTTCATTAAGCAGTATGCAATTTGGTAACACTCAGCACTGGTCTGAGGTCATGTTCATGTCCCTTCGACTTTCATCTTTCCTACTGCTACTACACCAATGCAGTCATAACACAACTTGTTGATGGATGGTGCTAATCAGTGATGTTTAGCTATGTTAGTGCATTTCTCAGATTTTTTTAAACCTATGTCAATAATCTTTCATGTCATTGTGACTTGTTTTGTCCGGCATGACATTGCAAGCCACGGCGTGTAAGTCATATGTGCAAGAAATATTAATGGGAAAACAGAAATAACAGCATGTAAGAGAAATAGTAACACTGATCACACATTCATTATTTGTTGAACTCAAATGCAAGCAAGATGTTGCAAGGCAATGCCATTTCACAGCTTAATCCTCCCCACAACCTCAGCTGCTGTACCAACATACCACACTTCGGTGATGTGTGGCAACATTTTGCAAGTACATCTGTAGCAGTAATAATCGGTACAGGCAGGGTAGCACTACTGTATGTTCGAGAAACCTCACATTAATTTCACTGTTCCTTCCCCCCTCCCCCAAATGATCATTCTGGGAATATTGTGGGTCAAGACTGGAAATTCTGAAAAAACTGATGCAGAAAATGACACTTTGAGGAATTCTGCTGTATGTGATGTAATAATGTATTGTTCATATGGGTGATTTTTCAGGACCGGAAGAAATGAATGATAATTGTGGGAATGATGAATAGGGGTTTCACTGTCTTTAGAAACACAGGCTTACATTAGGAACCTGACTTAAAGACAGATGTAGTATTTGTGATTTTAATACTGGGGTTGGTAGCTTTAATATTTCCAGCAATGAAGTAATGGTCAGAGGAATTTAAAATGTTACTGCTTGTTTTAAGTATAAATTGTAGGATCGTGTGAGTGATAATATCCTGCAGCACCATCCCACCTCACAAATGTGAAAACTTCCCATACTTTTTCTCACATTGAGCTGATGTATGTTTCTTCTGTAAGATGACAGAAGAGTGATTTATCACTGCAGTACTCAGTAATTGAAATGACTACTGCCATTGTAGTGGATTGTCAAATGGGCTGCAGTTTTCAGAATGTGCTGAAGTTCCTCAGGGCCCATTCATTAAACCAAAAAAGAAAAGTGAGAAAGTCAACTAGAACAATAGTACTCTATTTTTGTTAGGTGATTTTAAAAACAAACTGCCAACACTCAGATCTGATTTACAGCTGCAGATGACCCTAACCTTCCATATTCTGGAAGGTCTGTATTTCACTTTTCTCTTGAAGAATACAGCTTTGCTTTTATGACGGACAATGAGCAATGCCATTGTGACTGACAGAGGAGACACTGTGTTTTGTTCTCTTTTTTAAGTACCTTGTCCAAATTAAGGTCAGGGAAGAATACAAGAATATTTAGTTCTTAGACAGGTTGTGGTCGGTATAGAGCACATGGTAAAAGAGCATGGCTCAATGACCATCGAAAACTTGAGGGCAGGCATTTTTGGTAGGGTGCAGCTGTTTGAAATGACCCTCAGTTTTGCATTATTACATGCAGGAAATCAAATGGGGTCTGTGAGTAATGTGAAACCCACATTCCTGTGCAGAAGAATGTTGTTCATGCCCAGACTGAAATGGCTGGCATTTGCTAGGAATAGCATTTTGTTGAGGAGCTCCCTGCTAATCTCCCACCTGATTCAGTAATTGTGTGTAACACATTTTCCAAAGACAAAACAAAGCATATTTGCCTATAAAATCATAGAAGAGGAAAAAGTGAGAGTAGTTTACATCTCTTTCCCTCCAAGAAGATAAGCTGAAGAAAGATTCTAAAGGAAAGGGGGAATGGAGTTCATCGATCAATTCCTTATCACTGCCAATGGAGTTCATCGATCATTTCCTTATCGCTGTCAATGCCCAATGAACTAACACATGGCTGTGTAAAACATTATGTTGCCATAACCAGTGCAACAGTGAAAACTGCTGAAGTCAAAGGATTAATAGTATATTAACAGTATACCAGTAGCAAACACCTACTTCAGATTAGGCTACTTTTGTGCCATCTATGAATTGCTAAAAAGTGAATGCAAGGAGTATTTGAAATCCAGATAAGACAACATTACTGGCACATATTGTCTCCTTTAGGCTGTCATGGACCTCACCCCCTTCATTCCTGTAATGGGATAATGTGCAGAGAACTTGTCAAAGTGTGAACCCTGTGCCTTCAATTTATCTTATGATTTTTTAATAATGCAGCTGGTTATCACCATGCTGACAGTGGAAGGCATGATCAGGTTAATGCAGTGGAAGGTCTGGAGCAAGTTATTTTCATTGCCTCTGTTTCTAATCCAACCTTGTGAGGGGAGATAACACTGTCACACTGAATTTCACAGTGCAGTTTTGTGATACTGCTTGCATCTTTTCTTCACTGGACATGACAATCTATCAGCACAGGTTAATAACAAGGTAACATAGGCTTGCTTCAAAATGCTGTGCCCCATGACTTGTGATTTGACTGTGCCTATACCACCTGTTGCTAATATGTTGCAGTGCCGCTGCCATACAAACACCAAAACTTGCCCTTTTGCCAGACGGATAGTGGTGAGCTTTATGTATACTCCACCCGCTTATGAATGAACTGATAGTGGGAATGGGTGCCCAATAATGCAGATTGTCTGGCACTTCCGAATACAGTAATTGTATAAGTAACACTAATGCATACACACAAATATAATTAACCTGGCAGTGAATGTAAATAAATGATAATTAAGGAGACAAACCTGTGTTGGTATGTGTATATATTTCTCATATTTCCATTGCAGACCAACATTTTGGAACCAAGAGATTTCATTGTTCCCAAAATCCATACATAATAGGTCTGTTCATAAGAGGGTCTGCAGTACATGAAACTCATGAATACTAGGATAACTTAATACACTTGCAAGATTTGGAGCTCTTATGAGTGTTCAGAATATGTCCTCTGGGATGTGATTGTAGATAGTTTGTAGAAAGCAGTGTTTTTTTAGGAACTTGCTGTCCCTGTCTCCAAAGTAGAAGAAGTAGCAAGCAGGAAAGACAGTATGTAAGGTGTGGGAAAGGGGGCTGGGACTGCAACTGTGAGGAGGCCAGTGGAAAGCAGTGCCCTTGAAAGGTTCTTTCTGCAGGGAGAAAAAAAAAGGAGGAGGAAAAGAGATGAAAGAGAAGTAAAGAGAAATATAAAAGGAAAGGTGAATTAGAGAAAAGAGTGTAATAAAGGGAAGGAAGCTTCCTCCTTTTCCTTTTAATCTCTGTCATGCCTCTCCTCCCACAAGAACACTGGCTGTGTCATGACTGTTGGTTGCCATGAGCTTATTCCTAGCCTTAGTTGCAAGACTGCTGTATATTGCAGGCCATTCTCACACTTTGCTGATAGCTGCTGTGAGGGTGGAGGTGACATCATCCTCCAAAATACAGTATGTTTATAGTGGGCTACACAGCTATGCATTATCACATCCCAGAAATCTTTGCAGCCTGAGTTCAGTTCTTTGTTGTGCAAGTTCATGCACTGTCCTGAAACTGTGTAACTGCTACTACATGAAGTGCAGCAAAGCTAGGTTGCAGAATATTACTGCTCTGTGTGTCGTGTAAGAATGTGTGACAATTGGCACTTTGAGCACACTGGTCAGGTAATGAAAGGGGATAAATACTCTGGAGTTATGGAATATACAGTTGGTGTGTGTGGTGTCTAAATAGCCACTCAAATGAAACCAGTGTCATTTGTTGTCAAAAGAAACTGATAATCAACTGTACCATCATTCAGTTTTGTGGAATGGTCAGACATCTTTGAAGGTGTGAAGTTTGGCATTTGAAAGTTTGTGTGCTTTGATGTGCAGGATGTAGTGTGGTAGCTGAAGTCCATCTTGTGGTGTGGTACCAGTGAAACTGCAACAGTTTTCCCATCTGCAATTCTTTGACATGGCAAGGTTTGCTGAAATGGAAATATTTAATAACATGCTTTTGTGGTGAACCAGTTATGCTTATATGTATTCAATGGTTATTACCTATCATAAATAATAATACACTAGGCACACAAGAGTAAGCAAGTACTCCTACCGAGAAATGTTGCAAAGTCTGTCTTTGGAAGTGAACTGTAACCAGTGTGCTGCTAACTGAATTCACACAGGGCTGTGGCAATGACTTCATACCTCTAAGAACTGAAACTGAGACCACCACAATCATCTGGATTTTCACAGCACATATTGTGGAGTCACAGAAGAGGAATATTTCGAGTTGCCTCTTTGCTGCAGCATGTACAACTGGAATCATGTGAGAGAGAATCAGAGGGCCCATTCAGATTTAGCCTTTACATTTGGCACATGTTCTGTTGGTAGTATGCTGCTGCCTGGCTAGGGCATGGAGATGTGGTTTATTGATATCTGGGGACTATTTCCTGTAAATGGTTTATAAAAGGCTGGTCTAGCACCCCAGGTTAGGGACCACTGGGCTCGTGTATTCTGAATAATGCTCTTATTGTTTCAGGATGACACAGAAAGTCAGACAAGTTCTGAAAAGAAGGAAGGAACAAAAAAGAAGAAGCGTGTGAAAACAGTGGAACTTCCAATTGAAGCACACACACATGGTTATTCCCAGACTGAGGTGAATCACTACATGGAACTGGAGGTAAGTCTGTCCAGTATTTTGTGGCGTGTGTCAGCCAGACCAAAGTGATGTTGAAGGGTATCACTCATGTGAACAGAATGGCTGTGTGACTGGAGGGGAATAATGAGAAATAATTTGGAGGGGGTACATATTTACAGTGTGAGGGTGGAGTCAGGGGTCAGTCCACAAAGCTTTTATTCCCTGGCTTCATAATAGTGTGTGTCAGGTCTGTGTAGGAGATAATTATCTTAATATGTTTGGCATGTATGAGCAGTACTGGGGTGTCTAAGTTATTTTATGTTATTTTGAACTTTGTCCCTTTATTTCTACACTTGGTAGGGGCAGTGTATCATTTTTATTGCATTTGCAACCCACTATTTTAAGTAACCTATTTATGATTTGTGATTAAAAGGTTGAAACATGAGAAGTTGAATTGAATGTTGAAGTGGAAACTTGAATGAAGCAGTTATTAGTGAGAATTTTGTTCTTGCTTTCAAGTTTCACAGAACTTTAGTACATATGTGGGTATTCTGTGTTTTAATCCTCAGTGCAAGATGGTTGCAAGTGACCGACAAGAAAAGGATCGGGTAGATGCACGGAATGCATTGGAAGAATATGTCTATGATCTGCGAGGGAAATTAAGCAGTGAGGATGAGTTGGCAACATTTGTTAATGAAAATGATGGTAATTCCATTTTTCATCACTTGGATGACATGGAGAAGTGGCTGTATGAGGAAGGAGAGGACTGTAAACGTCAAATTTATGTTGACAAATTAGGCCTGCTTAAGGTAAGCACATGTGGTGGATATTGTATTTCCTACAGTCTCTTCAGAAAATTGTCAGCAATGCCACTACAAAGAAACTTAATAAGAATTAGAAGTGTGTACCGTGCTGTATGTCATAATTTGTAGTCAACAAATACTGTTAGGGTGATTACATCACATAGGATGAGATGGGCAGATCATGTGGCAGACATGGGGGAGAAGAGACTGGCTGACAGGTTTTGGTGGGGAAAGTTGAAACAACTTTGAAGCCCAGGCATAGATAGGAGGATAATATTAAAACTGATGTTAAAGCTCTGGGGTGGGAGGACATAGACTGGGTTTATTTGGCTTGGGATTGGGAAGAGTTGTTGTGTACATAGTATTGAACCTGCAGGTTCCATAAAATGCAGGAAATGTTTTAACTGTCTAGGGTTCGTCTCTGTTCATTAAGTCATGAGGTATTCATAACATTAAGTCTGTTACCTTTGTAATGATGTTTTTAAGAGTGTACATATAGAAATACTTGAGCATTTGTAAGTTACTTACACAAGTGTGGTGGTGTGCAGTCGTTCATTGACAGGCCACCATTTCTCTGATATCAGGGGGGGGGGGGGGCCACAACCCAACAACAAACCCTCGGCGGTTTTGTGCTTATGAACAATATTTCTTTTACTTTTTTTAAAATTTTTGTGTTTGGGAGGGTTTTTTTTTTAAA
>Ga0131853_10020161_pt1 | contig 12119 bp, 7 predicted proteins | sample TergutLab28metaG_FD_92764 | JGI IMG/M metagenome (GOLD analysis project Ga0131853, IMG submission 92764) | Labiotermes labralis P1 segment gut microbial communities from Petit-Saut dam, French Guiana - Lab288 P1 (version 2) (version 2) | ecosystem: Host-associated > Arthropoda: Insects >...
CTTTTTTTTTTTTCTTGTGTTGGGCTTGGTTTGTGTCTTTTTTGTTCCTCTATTTATTGAAAAAGAAGTTGTGGGGGGGGGGGGGGGGGGGGAGTGCAAATAAATTTAACATAAAATGTCTGTCTTGATATTCTCTGCAATGTTTGTCTGAAATATTTCTCATTTTAATAAGAACTGAACAAGATATAATCATGAATGTTTATTGGTCTTTATGTAAAGTACACATTATTCATGTCTGATTTTAATGCAACTTGAATTTTCTTGATGGATTTTCAAAACATACTCAAATATAAAATTTTATGAAAATCCATCCAGTGGGATTGGAGTTGTTCCATACAGACAGAAAGACATGACAATGCTAAGAGTCACTTTTTGCAAGTTGAACAAACAAATGCCTAGTTCATATGTACCTGCATTTACAAATGTGTGTGATCAATTAAAAAGTAGCTTGGATAGATCGCAGTCTGAACAATCTGTGCATTAATAATCTGGAGCATTCTGTAGAAAATATGTGGATATATGTATTTTTCTTTATATTTCAGAGTATAGCATATTAATTGCTTGGTCTATCTTGTTGCTTAGTATTTCCAGTACATTAATTTTACATATCTGTAAACTTGTAATTTCATTTATATGTGAGAAAATTTTGTACTTCTTCTGAAATAGTTGTTTGAGATTTACTGGAAACTTGAACGTCTGTGATGAGCTTGCCATTATGGTCCTTGATTGCCGAAATATTTTCTCTACTCCCTTTACGTCGTTTAACATACTTGTAGAACTCTGTCCAGCATCTACCTTCGTTTTGTAAGACCAAACGTAAAAATCTCCCCTGAGCCTTGTTTTTTGCTACCAGTAACTCCTTGGATAATCGTTTCAGATCTGCTTGGTAATGCTGTCCAAATGTTCTCTTATTGTACATTTTCCTCGCCTTTACCTTTAGCCGCTTTATTTCCTTATTATTAGCATTCAGGGTCCCAGTTTTTACTCAGAATTTTTTGAAGTACATAAACTTTGTTCATGTTTGTATCGTGCATCAATGACGATTAAAACACTTTATTATCCAACAGATGCACAAATATATAATTCATAGATACAATTAGAATTATTATAAAATATTTAAAACAAACTTATCCTTATAACCTTTCCATATCTTCATAACTTTCCCATATTGCGTACATGTTAAAACACGAGATTGGAAGGGCCCCATGAAATTCTAAAATGTTGGTATAAATAAATGATCTCATAGTGTACACGCACCCTTTCCCCTTATTTTAATCCATACACCAGCGACTCTGCACAAGAGGTGTGGGTAGCCTCACTTGTTAAAACGGCCTAAAACATCTTCACATCTCAATTCTGTGCATATGATATAAAGTAAAAAAAGATACAGTTGTCCCTGTGCGCACCTTGAAGGCAGGTAGAAGGAGCAGATGTATAACTCTGCTCGTTCTTAAACCTCAGCACTACGCAGAATTTAGTTCTTACATTCACGTGCAGGCCAATACACCCCTGCGGAAAGAACCCTTTGTACCCACTGAATAACACAATTGATGGGCACGAGAATATGAAGTTAAGTTAAGAATTACAATCCGCGTTATTTTAATACCTGTACCATACATCTTTTATTATTTTGTGCAAGGACCAACAAATGCACCATCAATTGACTAATTTTCATACTCCTCCTACATGTTTCGACACTACTGTGTGATCCTTAGGGAGTTCGTAGGTAGTTGTTGGTCATTGTACAAAAAACATACAATCTGCGTGTCGTGTGCATGCGTATTAAACGGTGACACTAAGGCATTTGAACTCAACCTCTACTGGAAGGGGCTTAGCATCTACTGCAAATCGTTCACGGACGGTACCACTGCTGTCAATGTAACATATACCATTAATTAAGGGAACAGTACTTTGAGAACAACATAGCTTTTCTACTGTTTTGTCGGCTTCAACTGAGGGAAATTCCTGAAACTTCATACAACGCACATTCCACGCATGTGCTACAAACTATACAAGTGGTTGAGATTAGTGTATAATTAGGGACACTTTACTTGGAAAATAAAGTAACTTTTCCGCTGTATCTCTGCTTCCACTTGAGAGAATTTTCTGAAACTCCATACCGCGCACGTTAGACAAATGTGTTACAAGCAATGTAAGTTTGGTTGCGTTCCATAAAAAATTAAAGGCACTTTGCTTCGAAAACGAAAGACCTTTTCGGCTATATCTGGGCTTCTATTTGAGGGATTTCCCTAAAAATTCATAATTTGAACATTCCCGCACACGCTACAAACGACATAAATTTGGTTACGATCGGTTATTATTTAAGGGCACCGTAACAGAAAAAAGTGCCATCTCGGCTCCCATTGGAATGATTTTTCTGAAACCTCACACCACACATTTTCCATGCATGCACTACAAACGCTGGAAGTTTGATTGCGATCAGTTTGTAATTAAGGGGTCTTATTTGAAGAACAACGTACCTTTGCATCTATATCTCGGTTTCTATTGGAGAGATTCTCCTCAAATTTCGTGCCTGCCACATCACACACATGCACTAAAAGCGACGTACGTTTGTATGCGACAAGTCAAAAATAAATGGGACTTGGAGAACAAAGGACCTCTTTGGCAGTATCTTGTCTTCTATCGGAACTTCCCTGAAACTTCACACCACGCACTTGGCCGCGCATGCGCTACAAAAGAAGTAATTGTGGTTATGGTCGGTCAATAACTAAGGGCACATCATCTGAGGAACAGTGTATCTTTTCGGATGTATCTCCCTTTCTACTGGAGGGATTTTCCTGAAAGTTCATAATTCGAACTTTCCACTCATACACTACAAACCTGACAAGCTTTCTTGCGATCGGTCAATAAATAAGGTTATTTTGCTTGGTGGAAACGGGACCTTTTCATCTGTACCTCGGCTTGCATTGTTCGTATTTAAAAGAAACTTTATGCTTCGCACTGTTAACACATGCGTTACAAACCATTTAAGTTCGGTTGCGATCAGTCTGTCACTAAGGGCACTCTAATTTGAGAATAAAGCAACTTATCGTCTGTATCTCGGCTTCCATTGGAGTGATTATCCTGCAGGGTCATTCGTCTCAACCGCTACACGTGCGCTACAAACGCTGTATTTTTTTTTTTTGCGCTTCGTAAAAAATTAACGGCTCGTTACTTGGGGGAACAAATTAGGTTTTCCGCAGTGTCTCGGTTTCCATTGGAGGGATTTTCGTGATACTTCATGCCTCGTACTTCACGTGTATACTCTACAAACGCTGTAGGTTTGGTTGCAATTGATCAATAATTCAGTGCACTTTACATGGACAGCAGAGTAATTTTTCGGCTGTATGTCCATTTCCACTGGAGAGATTTAACTGGAAGTTCATAGCACGCACTTTCCATGCATGCACTATAAACGCCGCAAGTTTTGTTGAGATCAGTCAATAATCAAGGGAGAACAAAGTACCTTTTCGTTTGTATGTCGGCTTCAACTAGAGGGATTTTCCTCAGACCCCACATCTCCTACCTTCCATGCATAAACTAAAAACGTAGGTTTGGTTGCGATTGGTCGATAAATAAGGGCACGTTGTTCGGAGAACAGAGTACCTCTCCGTCTGGATCTCAGTTTCCACTGGAGGGATTAAACTGAAACTCCGTACTTCGCACTTTTCAAGTATGTTCTACTAACGATGTAGGTTTGGTAAATAACAACATTTTACCTGGGGAACAAGGCTTCTTTTCGCCTTATTTCGGCTTCCACTGGAGACATTTTCCGGAAATTTCATTCCACACATACTCTACACACGATTTAAGCTTTCTTGCTATCGGCTAGTAATTAAGAGCACTTTTATTGGAGAACAATATACCATGCCGGCTTTTTCTCGAATTCCATCAGAGGGATTTTCTTGAAATTTTATTCTACATTTTTATAAGCATGGCTGCGATTGGTCAAAAACTAAGGGCAATTTACTCGGAGAAGAAAGTGCCTTTTCGGTTTATCTCGCCTTGTATTGGAAAGATTTGACTGGAAATTCGCACCTCACACTTTCAGCATATACGTTACAAAAAAACTGTAATCTTGGTTGCGACTGAACAAATGTTAAGGACAAGATACTTGAAGATCAAAGTGCTTTTTCTTCTATATCTCAGCTTCCACTGGAGTGATTGAACTGAATATTCTTACATCGCATTTTCCACGCATGCGCTAAAACCGGTGTAATCTTTTTTTGCGATCGGTCAATGATTAAGGACACTTATTTGGAGAACAAAGTCACTTTTCGGCAGTATCTCGGCTTCTTTTGGAGGAATTTTCCTGAATCTCTACCACGCATGCACTACTATTGCTGTGCCTTTGATTGCGATCCGTTAATATTTAAGGGCACTTTACTTGGAAAACAAAGTATCTTTTCGACTGCATTTCGCCTTCCGTTAGAGAGATGTTCCTGAAACTTCATACTTCGCACTCTCCGCTCATGCGCTACATATTCTGTGAGTTTGATTAGAATCCGGTCAATGGCACTTTACTTGGAGAACAAAGTACCTTTTTTGGGCTGTACCACTCTTACTATTGGACGGATTTTCTGAAATTTCATACCACGCAATTTCCGCCCATGCGCTACACACGGTGCAGTTTCGGTTCTGATCGGCCAGTAATTCTTCTTCTTCGTAGACTGACATTTTTCTACCTACTCATTGTAGGCGTAGTGTGTTATTAGCTGCACCTGATCACGCTGACTCACTTTGTAGGAATCATCCCGTGACAGAGACCTTTACCTGACAACACACAACACTCTCAACAGACAGGCATCCAAGGCCCCTTGCGGGAAGCGAACCCGCAACCCCAGATGCCAACAAACATCCTCCCAACTGGACTCAGTGGTCACTGTGATCACCCCGGTTAGTAACCCGTACCATGGTTGCATCTGTAGTTGTTGCCTACTCCGCGTTTACTTTCTCTTTGGTGCTGCTATTCCAAAGAGTTTAAGAAGTATCTTACCGTAAGTAGGTAAAGAAGTTTGTGTGGTTTTGATGTCAAAAGGTTTTGTGTGTTTAGTAATCATTGTTTGCAGTGTAGTTAAGCACTTGATGACACAATTGACGTGTAGCTACTGGAGAACTGCGTTTATAACTTTGTATCTTCGTACGAGGTTCGGAGTGGACTTTCTTTGAGTGATGTATACGTTGTTGGCCCATTTAGGATAGTTGCTCTGTGTAAGAAGTGGTAAATGTGTAGGCACTAAATGAATGACAAAATATGTCCAACCCAGGCGGCAGCAGGAGAAATGGGGCCACGAAAATTCGCCTAACAAGTAAGCATTATGAGTTTAGTCGTGAAACTGAATGTAGTGTGAGTTTTCCGGATGTTGGTGAAGACGTATGTGTTTGTTATGCATAGGCTCAATTCAATATGGCTACTTACATCAAACCTTGGACAGTTGCCTCATTAATTAACTGTTGACTAAATGAAAATCAATTTTATTGCATTTTTTTTTTAAATTGAGGTTAGTATGGTTTGTAATATTTAGTACATGTCGCCTTATGGATGTTTCAGAAGCCCACTAATCCTTATGTATTCTTTTTCAGTTCTTTGTGCAAGAAATTTGGCTAGGAAAGACTTATTTAGTAAGTACTGCCGTGTTTAGTTGTAAATGGTGCTTGTCCGTCTTGAAGACGTTTGGTTGGTAATAAGGAATTGTAATTCGTAATTTATTTTACAGGACTGCCCGATCCATTTGCCAAGATCAGTGTGGATGGATCGGGCCAATGCCACAGCACTGACACATGCAAAGCAACTCTTGATCCTAAGTGGAATCAGCATTATGACCTGTGTGTATTCGTATGATATGTTGTAAATCTTGATTTATTCATGTCAGTGGAAGTGCATACAGAATATCTTAACATTTGTGTAATTTTATTGCAGTTACATTGGCAAGGGTGATGGCATTACAATCAGTGTGTGGAACCATAAGAAAATTCACAAAAAGCAGGGTGGAGGGTTTTTGGGTTGTGTTCGTATCATGTCCAACACAATTCAACGCCTCAAGGACACAGGCTGTAAGTAATTTTGCAGTTTGCATATCACATTATGTGAAATACAAGTGCAGATGTTGGGGAGGCAGTAAGATTCTCAGAAACATTGGTATGCTACCAGGCAGTGTAATGTTACATTCCAATAGACATGGTCTTCATAGTAACCACCATGAGAACTTCATTTACACTATTTTGAATTTCCTTACAAACTAGTGTCTGGTAGAATGTAGCTTTGTTCTTCTTTATGGTACTTTATGTCAGCACTGTAAATCAGATGCTGTTGTGGCATGTTGATCCTAATTCATCTTGGTAGGCTTTACTGTTGATTTCTTCATAAAACAGAGGACTGAATAAGACTGGTATATCACTTTAACTGTTCTTAATCAAACTGTGTGAAATAAAACATTCTGATTTACTGCTTGGATGAGAGAAGTAATCAATCATTATTTAGTGGAGTGTGATGTGGTTAATTTGTCATATTGAACAAAGTTGGAATGTAAGAGGATTTTGCAGCACTTAGTTGATTCTGCCTTTGAAGAAGTGTGTGATGATTGTATCATTTCAAATTCTTTTATATAAAAGAAACAAAAAAGGTGATAATATGGCCACTCTTTGCAGTTATTTGGTCTTTGTGTTTTTGAATATAGATCAGCGGTTGGATTTATGTAAAGCAAGTTCAGATGACTCTGAACCCGTGAAGGGTCAGATTGTGGTGTCACTGCTGTCACGAGATGGCCATGGAGGTATGGCAGGAGGAGGTCATAATGCGGTGGTGGATCCACTGGGTGATCTTAGTTGCCCTGAAGATCTTCCAGAGGGTTGGGAAGAACGAAGGACCTCGGCCGGAAGATTGTACTATGTAAATCATCATACACGAACCACACAGTGGGTTAGACCTAATAGGTGAGTGTTTGTGCAGTAACATTCTGTTAATCTGGCATGCATGGGGCTGGACAGATGCTGGATTATCAGATGGTCCTGTACTGACCTAAGTTCTTACAAGTAATATTGTGTTTCTGCTGTTACACGTGAACTGCACAACTAAACAGAGGGGTATTCCATTTGGATACCTCTTTCATCCGCTGAATTTCACCACTTTCAAGCCTCCTAATTCAAGTTTGTGTGGAATCATTAACTGCCTCAAGTATTGTATTATCAGGTTTTCCTGATTATCAGGTGATGGATTAAAGGAATTCTGCTGTCTATTAATTGACTGAATATGTGGTTTGGTAAGCATTAGTATACTGAATAGACAGCATAATTGATCATTCACTGCAGAAATAGTATTTTATATAAACTGATGAAAAAGATAACACATTTAGTATGCATTGTGAACTTATAACTATGCAGTTTGGGGATTAATTTATGTATATATTTACATTTTTCTTTTTATTTGTAATGATAACTCTCTAAGTAATTGGAGCTAGGCATGTGTATTGTGGCATGGAGCTAGATCAGACATTCCTACGTATATTCTCAATTATAGAGTGCAGCATGTGAGCAGCCCCACCAGTGGTGTGAGTTACATGGTTACCAGGTTGTTACATCAAACCACATTTGCAACAAATACCAGTTGCCATGGTCATTGGGTTATGATGTCACATCCTGGTTATCATGATTACAGCCTGTTACACCTCAGTTGGCATGTTTGATGATTTCCATGGTTACTTATTCATGACTTTACAATAGAAGAACTTGTGTGGTGTGTACTCATATTAAATTGATTTATTAGAGCTGTGTTGAATAGGTTTGTTGTTTTTTATGTAAGTGCATCACCTATAAAAGTAAAAATATGTCATTGCTCATAACGAATGATGGTAATGATGAAAAAGGGATCACTCGTTTTGGTCAGCATAATCGAAAAAAAAATTGATATATCGTGTGTTGAGATTAATGGCTGTTTGATCTTTAAAATGCAATAATAAATCAATAATGGTTACTGTAGTGAGTTTATATGTCATCATGAACCAAGCAAAATGAGTACAGAGGGTATGGATAAACATGCAAGTACTGTGATGGTCTGTCTTATATGGGGATGTGGCTAGTGTATGCAAGATTTATCCTAAATTAATGATTACAAACAAGGTAAATTGTAGGGCTTCGAGGTTACATCTGACAGATTTGTTGCAGTCAGAATGTATGTGTAGTTAAGAAGCTCTTCACAGAAATGAAATTGGACGGCAGTACCAGTAGTAGATATGTAGGGCTAGAAATCTGTGCAGTGGAAAAGAACACGTATGAATTCTGCTCAGAACTCTGTTATATCTTTTCTTTGTCTTCATGAAGAATGGCATAATTAGGATTTGTGCAATTGTTTCGTGACTTCTGTGTGAACTGTGTGTCTGTTTTAACAGGTTTTTGTGCATGTTATTTTGTTCCAGGCCGCATTACAATGGGATTATTCCAACACATAGTGCACCCTCAGGTTCGGGATTATCTGGCAGTGGTGAGCAGAATGGCGGTGTTTCTCTAGGTGTGAATGTAATTAATACCCAAACCACAAGGGATACATTGCATAGCAGGAACAGCAACAATGACAGTGGTAATAACAACAATAACAGCAGCAGCAGCAGCAGCAACAATAACAATAATAATAGTATTGGCGGCAACACAAGGTAAGGTTCTGATTACAAAAGTCTGAATGTTCAAGATAAAACTGGAAATTATTTGAAAGTCCTAAAAAGATATGCAACATTCACAAGTGCTTGTAAAAAAAGTATCTGTTTTGGTGCTGCTTGGTTTCTGAAAGAATGTCACTTTTATTGGGAGGTCCACAGGCCTTACTTATTTTACTTGTAGAGGTAGCCTTCCCAAGATCAAGGTAAATACAAAACATCTGTGGAATGATACTGATGGCAAAAGTGACGTATTTGGAGAGGGGAACCTGTCCCAGGACGACTTTGTCCGTAATAAATCAGACATGGTATGGTCATTTGGACAGAGCAGCAGACAATTTTTTGGAAGCAGTGTCAGTTGGCAATCTAGGCATAGATGGAAGGATAATATTAAAATGGATTTTCAAGACGCAAGATGGGGAGGTATGGACTGGACTGATCTGGCTATGGACAGGGCCATGTGATGGGCACATATGAGTGCGGTACTGTACCTCCAGGTTCCATAAAACATGGAATTTTGTGACTAACTGAGGACTTGTTACCTTTTCAGGAAGGACTCTGTTTCATCTAGTTAGTTAGTTAGTTAGTTTAGTAAGTTGGCAATGAATTAACCCTTTGATGCCTAACGACCCCTATAGGGGTCGTACTGCACCACTAACCTCTAAACGTTTCATTTTATATATTTATTCAACAAATATAGGTACTGAATATTTTAAACATGATATATACTCTCTGTTCTTTTCTCTTCAAAATGCAGTTTGTTTCATAATTAACATATTTGGTTCCTGTATTATTCACATTTTATATACAGGGTGTGCTAAGATTTAAAAAAAATAATTCCGGCGCCAAACGGTTAAAGATTGTACAAGTTTTGAGGTTTTTGCAGTGTTGTACCTGAGGATTCTCTTTTCTGGGATGATGCTGTGTCACAGGGTAATAAGATTATGATGTTTTGAAGGAATTTACTGACTTCTCAGGGCTTACTGGCCTGGAACATGAAGGCAGTATGATCCTTTGAAATACTGGGATCTGATTACCAGTGCAGCAGCATCATATCCCAGACAAATGGAATCCTGAGGTAAGGCTTTCTTATCCAATATCTTTCTTTTGTAGGATGACGAACATTGAACACAAAATGCGAGTAACTGTTAGCCTGGAAAGCCTAAAATTCAATTTTACTCTTTACCTTTGAGACGTGGAATGTGGGTATGCAGGTGGCCTGATCGTTGTACCTAATATGAATGACAGAAATGTGAATGCTGTTTGTAGATTGTAATGGTTGAACTTATATTTACAGCAGAGAACAGCGCGAACAGCGGCGCAGTGTGCGGGTTCCAGACGAACTTCAGAATGGTGGTAATCGTCGAGAGAGTTCAGGGAATCAGATGTCTGCAGCAAGACGACGTTCATCAAGACAGCGCAACTCACTGCACCAGCTGCAGAATGGAAACAGCTCAATTGGCCGTGTCCACCAGCCTGCTGATCTTCCTCCTGGTTATGGTCAGATTTGTTGATGGATTTGATTCCCCCTGTTACCTAAACAATAAATGTAACTCACCTTATAGAATTGTGCATAAAAGGTTTGGTTGCATAAAATAGCTAATACAAATGTATTACGCGGTGTGCATAACTTCAAAGTAGTTCTTGCCCAACAGGCAGAATATGTAAAAATGATACAGAGGAGTAGCTAACCAGTAAGTGTAACTTAGCCTGTAGAATTGTGCATTAAAGGGTTGGTTATATCAAATAGCTGATATGAATGTAATGCACAGTTTGTGTAATTTCAAATTGATTCCCTGTGATTTAAAAAACTGTGTTAAATGGGGTGGTGAATGTGGATGTTGGCATAAAGTTTATGGCATATACTGTACTCTTTATCTGTGTTTTGTCAGTGCAGATGTGGGTGTATATTTTAAAAGGGGTATACACATATGTAAAATCAGTGTTTTTCATAATAGTGCTTTCATAATTTGATGGAAAGTAAAATTATTTTTTATTTTTCTTATGATCTATTGGTCATTTTTCTTTCTTGACTTATTTCACTTCAGATTAATTAAAAAGTTTGTCCACCTCCTTACCCATTGTGTTGCTAACTACATTCATTTGTAGGTTCCATAAAATCCTCCTGTTGGTTCTTGGTCATATTTTCAATATGTTTTTGTTGATAATTTAAGTTCCACTGGCGATTTTTCTTGAGTTTGTTTTATCTCTTCCCCACATCAGTTCATTGTCAAAATATCAGTGTTTTCATGGAACGTTTTTTGACAGTGTGACAAGAATGATGTATCCTGTTGTTACGCAGAGTTAAGAACGACACAGCAAGGGCAGGTGTATTTCTACCACATCCCTAGTGGGGTGAGCACTTGGCATGATCCTCGCATTCCTCGTGACCTTGCAGTGGGCTCAAGTGACCTACTGGCTGAACTCGGACCGTTACCTCTTGGTTGGGAAATGCGTCAGACTGCTACTGGACGAATCTATTATGTCGACCACAACAATCGCACAACGCAATTTACAGATCCTCGACTCTCTGGTCCTGTCATATCCAACCTCATAAAGTGAGTTGTTTTCACTGATACACCTGCATTATGTGGGCCCGGTAGCTCAGTTGGTATAGTGACTGACTACGGGCTGGATGGTCCGGGATCGAATCCCGGTGGGGACGAGATTTTCCGCCCGCCCAGACCGGCCCTGGGGCCCACCCAGCCTCCTGTAAAATGGGTACCGGGTTTTTCCCGGGGGTAAAGTGCGGCTGGGGTGTGCTGCTGACCACTCACCCCCTTCTAGTGCTGCGGTCATGGAAGAGTAGAGCTATACCTCTACCCACCCTCTGGGCCACACCGGGCCTGTAACGGGATCACTTTAGCTTTTACTTTTACACCTGCATTATAGTAAATTATTAGTTTGTGTTAAGGAAATGAATTGGGTGTTTTTATTGAAGATTGATGTGTTTCTGTTATATGTATTGTTAAATTGATATTACAGTTGAGTGTTTTCTTTGCCTAGAACTGATGTTGTCATCATCATAATCATTGTCTTTTTATCATAATCGTCATCATGGGCAAAACTTGGGGGGGGGGGTGCAAGGGGCACAAATGTCCCCCTCCCTCCAATATTTTTTCTACCTAAGAATAGTTTTGGCTGTTGAGTTTTAGGGGTGTCAATTAAAAAAATATAAATATTTTCAAAACAAGAATTTGGGTGGTGTAAAGACAGCAACAAATGAGAAACCTGCATTTTGTGGGACACAGAATAGTGGCGTCTGAGTTCCTAATACCTACGGTTGATTTTGCATGCCCCCTCCCTCGCTCAATGTTCTTGGCCACGTTACACCCATCATTGTCATCTGTATTTTGTGTGTGTGTGTGTGTGTGTGTGTGTGTGGGGGGGGGGGGGGGGGGGCTTGGTTGTCCCGGGGTACAGGAAGGGGGGGGGGAAGGGGTTTTAAACAAATTTTTTAACCGTGGCCCCCAA
>Ga0131853_10020163_pt1 | contig 12119 bp, 11 predicted proteins | sample TergutLab28metaG_FD_92764 | JGI IMG/M metagenome (GOLD analysis project Ga0131853, IMG submission 92764) | Labiotermes labralis P1 segment gut microbial communities from Petit-Saut dam, French Guiana - Lab288 P1 (version 2) (version 2) | ecosystem: Host-associated > Arthropoda: Insects >...
CGACGGTGTCGACGAGTGCGCCGGCCGGCCGCAGGGCGCCCACCGCGTCGCGTACGGCGCCGCCGGAGGTGATGACGTCCTCGATCAGGGTGACGCGTTTCCCGGCGAAGTCGGGGCCCTCGGCCAGCTTGGCGGTGCCGTACTCCTTGGCCTTCTTGCGGATGAAGATCGCGGGGATGCCGGTCTTCGCGCTGACCATGGTGGCGATCGGGATGCCACCCATCTCCAGGCCGCCGAGCAGTTCGGTGCCCTCCGGCAGCAGCTCGACCATCCGGGCGGCGACCCGGTCGAGCAGGGCCGGCTGCGCCTCGAAGAGGTACTTGTCGAAGTAGGTGTCGGAGACCTGGCCCGAGCGGAGCGTGAACTCGCCGTGCAGGCGGCAGGTGGCGTCGATGTCGGCGGCGAGGCCGCTGTCGGTCGTGGGGGCGTCAGTCACGGGGGCTACTTTAGGGTGCGTGACGGTCTCCCGGCTCCGCGGCATTCCCCCGACGATCTTCACCGAGATGTCCGCGCTTGCCGCGGCGACGGGTGCGGTCAACCTGGGTCAGGGCTTTCCCGACGAGGACGGCCCGGCCGAGGCGATCGCCAGCGCCGTCCAGGCCCTGGAGTCGGGCGCGAACCAGTACGCACCGGGCCCCGGCGTGCCCGCACTCCGCGAGGCGGTGGCGCGCCACCAGGAGCGCCGCTACGGCCTGAGGCTGGATCCGCGCACGCAGGTGGTCGCGACGACCGGCGCGACCGAGGGCATCGCCGCCGCGGTCCTCGGCCTGGTCGAGCCGGGCGACGAGGTGATCGTGCTCGAGCCGTACTACGACAGCTACGTCGCGATGATCCAGATGGCCGGCGGTGTACGTCGCAGCGTCACGCTGGCGGCGCCCGACTTCCGGCTCGACCCGGCGGCCCTGCGCGCCGCGGTCACCGACCGGACCCGACTGATCCTCCTCAACACCCCGCACAACCCGACGGGCACCGTGCTCACCCGCGCCGAGCTGACGGCGGTGGCCGAGGTCGCGATCGAGCACGACCTCGTGGTCGTCACCGACGAGGTCTATGAGCACCTCACCTTCGGCGCCGAGCACGTGCCGCTCGCGACCCTGCCGGGGATGTTCGAACGGACGCTCACCCTCTCGAGCCTCGGCAAGTCCTACTCCTTCACCGGCTGGAAGGTCGGCTGGGCGAGCGGGCCGGCCGAGCTGGTCGGAGCCCTCCTGGCCGCCAAGCAGTGGCTGACCTTCACCTCCGGCGCCCCCCTGCAGCCCGCCGCGGCGTACGCGCTGGACGAGCTCGCCTCATGGCCGGGCGTTCTCGCCGAGAGTCTGCGCGCCAAGCGCGACCAGCTCGTCGAGGGGCTGCGCACGATCGGGCTGCCGACGTACCTGCCGGAGGCGACGTACTTCGCGATCTCCGACGTCACCGAGCTGGGCTGGCCCGACGGGACGGCCTTCTGCCGTGCGCTGCCGGAACGAGCCGGCGTCGTCGCGATCCCGCTGCAGGGCTTCTACGACTCCGGCGCCGGACGGCATCTGGTCCGCTGGGCGTTCTGCAAGCGCGGCGAGGTGCTCTCCGAGGCGCTCGACCGGGTCGCCGCGGCAGACCTTCAGTACGCCGGCGGGTAGCCGGGGTAGCTCGGGTTGGCCGACGGCGCGTTGCGCCGCGCGAACCAGGGGTTGGCGCCCCCGACGTAGAGCAGGACGATCACGGTGATCGTGCCGGCGAGCCACGGCAGGCCGACCAGGCCGAACGACGCGAGCACCGCCGGAATGATCGTGATGGCCGCGAGCACGGTGAGCAGGATCCGGGCACTCCTGGAGCGGCGAAGCACGCCGATGGCCAGCACGATCGCGACGACCGAGAGAACGATCACCACCACGCTGGAGACCGTCAGCACCCGCAGGATGCTGTTGACGTCGCTGGTGGAGTAGCTGCCGTTGTGCACGGACTGGTTCTGCAGCAACTGCCGGCGGATCTCCTCGCGGTCGGCGAGGGAGACGGCCGCGAAGACCAGGCCCGCGATCAGCGCCAACGCCGAGAGCACCATGGTGACCACGGCGGCGGCGGTCACCGTGCCCGGGCGGCGATCGACCGTGAAGGTCGGATGCTGACCCGGGCCACCAGGCCAGCTGGGCGCGGGGTTCGGCTGGTAGGAGCCGTAGGGGTCCGACATGCCCGTCAGCGTAGTCGTACGGCGGTCGCGGCGCTGGCGATCCGCACGCCTCTCACCGACGCGGCTGGCACCAGGCGCGCGCCTCGGGCCGCGCGAGCAGCACGATCGTGAGGACCGCGGCGGCGGCGGGGACGACGAACAGGAGGTTGACGGCGGCGGCCAGGACGAGGAGCGGCAGGGAGACCGAGACCAGCACGATCAGCGTCACACGCGCCCAGGCCGCGCCACGCCACGCGAAGGCCGCGACCACCATCGCCGCGACACACCAGATCACCACCAGGCCGACGACCACGCACAGGACGGCCACCAAGCCGCTCTGCGTCATGCCCTCGGCGCGCAGATTCGGATTCTGCTGCAGCGCGGTGCGCCACAGCCCCGCTCGATCGTTGAGGGCGTAGATGAGCGTGCCGACCATGGCCAGCGCGGCCAACACGCCGAAGACCCAGGTGAGGATGACGGAGGCGACGACTCCGCCGGGACGGTGCTGGGGTCTCGGCGGCAGCGGTGACGCCCACGGCATCTGCTGCTGGGGCCAGTACATCGGCTGCGGCGGAGGCCACCCGCCCGGCGGCGGCGTGCGCGCGACAGGCGGGGACGCAGGCGGCGGGGATGCCGGCGGCGCCTCGACCGGCTCGCCGCTGAACCACTGCGAGGCCGGCGGCATCCAGAGCAGCAGCGCGGCCACGGCCACCATGGTCGAGAAGAGGCCACCACCGCCCAGCCCGGCGACCAGCAACGGCACGGCGAGGACGCTCAACACGATCCGGGCGCTGCGCGACCCCTTGAGCGCGTGCCAGCCGAGGACGGCGCTGGCCGTCGCGCAGGCGGCGGCCACCAGCGCCAGCACGTGCATCAGCGTGAGGATGTCGCCCACGCTCAGCCCGCTCCCGCGCACGGCAGGATCGGTGACGACGCTCTGGATCGACTCGCGGGTGGCCAGACTGTGCAGCGACGCCATCTGGCGGTAGGCGGTCACGACGACGGCGATGCCGCCGAAGATGATCAGCCAACCGGCCACGGTGACCTGGCGAGGGCGCTGCTCGTTCATGCCTCCATTTCATCAGGCGGCACCGACAGCCACGACAACGGCACCGCTGACGTGGCTCTCGGCAGCCGCGCTCAGGCCGTCGTGGTGATCGTCAGCCCGTCAGCGGCCTTGTCGATGGTGACGGTCTCGCCGTCGTGGACCTCGCCGCCGATGAGCATCCTGGCGAGCTGGTCGCCGATGGCGGACTGGATCAGCCGCCGCAGCGGGCGGGCGCCGTACGCCGGGTCGTAGCCGGTCTCGGCCAGCCAGCTCTTCGCGGCGTCGGTCACGTCGATCGTGATCCGGCGCGCCGCCAGCCGCCTGCCCAGCAGCCCCAACTGGATGTCCACGATCTGGGTCAGCTGCGCCTGCGTGAGCGCGTCGAACATGACGATCTCGTCGAGCCGGTTGAGGAACTCCGGCTTGAAGCTCCCCCGCACGACCGCCATCACCGACTCGTGCTTGGCATGCTCGTCCAGCACCGGGTCGACGAGGAAGTTCGAGCCGAGGTTCGAGGTCAGGATCAGGATCGTGTTGCGGAAGTCCACGGTCCGGCCCTGACCGTCGGTCAGCCGGCCGTCGTCGAGCACCTGCAGCAGGATGTCGAAGACTTCGGGATGGGCCTTCTCCACCTCGTCGAGCAGCACCACGGAGTACGGACGCCTGCGCACGGCCTCGGTGAGCTGGCCGCCCTCGTCGTACCCCACATATCCCGGAGGCGCGCCGACGAGGCGGGCCACCGAGTGCTTCTCGGAGTACTCCGACATGTCGATGCGCACGATCGCGCGCTCGTCGTCGAAGAGGAAGTCGGCCAGCGACTTGGCCAGCTCCGTCTTGCCGGTGCCGGTGGGGCCGAGGAAGAGGAACGAGCCGGTGGGACGGTTGGGGTCGGCGATGCCGGCCCGGCTGCGGCGTACCGCATCGGAGACGGCCCGTACGGCGGCGGCCTGGCCGATCAGCCGCTGACCGATCACGCTCTCCATCTCCAGCAGCTTCGCGGTCTCGCCCTGGAGCAGGCGCCCGGTCGGAATGCCCGTCCAGGCCTCGACGACCTCGGCGATCTGCTCCGGCCCGACCTCCTCGCCGACGAGCTTCTCCGTCGGCTCGCTGGACTCGGCCGCCTTGGCCTCCTCGATCCGCTTCTCGAGCTCGGGGATGGCGCCGTAGAGCAGCTTCGAGGCCTCTTCGTAGTTCTGCTCGCGCTGCAGCTTCTCGGCCTCGATGCGCAGCGAGTCGAGCTGGCGGCGTAGCTCGCCCTCGCCCTCGAGCGACGACTTCTCGCGCTCCCAGCGGGCCTCGAGGGCACGCAGCTCCTCCTCCCTGTCGGCCAGCTCCCGCTTCAGCGCGGCGTGGCGCTCCAGGGAGGCCTCGTCGGTCTCGCGAAGGAGCGCGAACTCCTCCATCTTCATCCGGTCGACCTGACGGCGCAGCTGGTCGATCTCCTCCGGGCTGGACTCGATCTCCATCCGCAGCCGGGAGGCGGCCTCGTCGATGAGGTCGATCGCCTTGTCGGGCAGCTGGCGACCGGTGATGTAGCGGTCGGAGAGCGTCGCGGCGGCGATGAGCGCCTGGTCGGTGATGCGCACCCCGTGGTGCGCCTCGTACTTCTCCTGGATGCCGCGCAGGATCTGGATGGTGTCCTCGACGCTGGGCTCGCCGACGAAGACCTGCTGGAAGCGGCGCTCCAGGGCCGGGTCCTTCTCGATGCGCTCGCGGTACTCGTCCAGCGTCGTCGCGCCGATCATGTGGAGCTCGCCGCGGGCGAGCATCGGCTTGAGCATGTTGCCCGCGTCCATCGAGCTGTCGCCCCCGGCGCCGGCCCCGACGACGGTGTGCAGCTCGTCGATGAAGGTGATGACCTGGCCCTCGGCCTGCTTGATCTCCTCGAGCACCGCCTTGAGGCGCTCCTCGAACTCGCCGCGGTACTTCGCGCCCGCGACCATGCCCATCAGGTCGAGGCTGAGCACGCGCCGGCCCTTGAGCGAGTCGGGTACGTCGCCCGCGACGACGCGCTGGGCGAGGCCCTCGACGACCGCGGTCTTGCCGACGCCGGGCTCGCCGATCAGGACGGGGTTGTTCTTGGTCCGCCGGCTCAGGACCTGGACGACCCGCCGGATCTCGGCGTCGCGGCCGATCACCGGGTCGAGGCGCCCCTCCTCGGCGGCGGCGGTGAGGTCGACGGAGTACTTCTCGAGCGCCTCGTAGGTGTCCTCGGCGTCCTGACTGGTGACGCGGCGGTTGCCGCGCACGAGCGTGAGCGCGTCGCGGAGGCCGGCCTCGGTCAGGCCGGCGTCGGCGAGCAGCTTCTGGGCGCTCGACTCCACGGTCGCGGTCGAGATGAGCAGGTGCTCGGTGGCCGCGTAGTCGTCCTTCATCGAGGCGGCCAGCGACATGGCGCCGGCGAGCACCCGGGTCATCGCGGCGGAGGCGGACGCCTGCTGCACGGTGGTGCCGCTGGCCGTCGGCAGCGCGGCCTGCGCGGCCTCGGCCCGGCCGGTCAGCGCATCCACGTCGACGCCCGACTTGGAGATGAGCGAGCGCGTGGTCCCGTCGGTCTGCCGCAACAGCGCGACCAGCAGGTGCAACGGCTCGACGGTGCTGTTGCCGGCGCTCGTCGCCGCCACCTGAGCCGCCTCGACGGCCTCGCGGGCACGCGTCGTGAACTTGTCGGCGGTGAACTGACTCATCGTGTTGTCGTTCTCCTGGAAGGTCACCTGGCGAGCACCCAGTGTGCTCGTCACCCGACCCAACGCGCCAGAAGTTGAGTCTGTTCCACTCAACTTTGGTTTTTCTTGACGACGCGGCCGGACCAGGCGTGGCGGCATCAGGTGCGCAGGCTGGGGTTGGCCCCAGACCGTCCAACCGGTGTGACACTTACGTCCGGCGTTACACTTAGGTCATGCCAACCACGAGGCCCCGCCACGCGGTGACCGAGACACCCGAGGTCTCCGACGCGCTGCACGCCGCCGCACGCCGCTGGCCGCAGGACCGCGACAAGCCCGCCCGTCTTCTGCGGCACCTCATCGAGGAAGGCTTCAAGAGCATCGAACCGCGGGCCGCGACGCGAAGCGACGACCGTCTCGTGGCGATGCGCCGCATCAGTGGCTCCTACACCGGGCTCTATGAGCCCGGCTACCTTGATGACCTGCGGGCGGAGTGGCCCGAGTGATCGCACTTGACGCAGGGGTGCTCATCGCTCTCTTCGACGCGAACGATGCCCACCACGTAGCCGCCGAAGGACTCTTCGCAGACAACGCGGCGGAGCCCATGACCATCGGCCCCATCAACCAGGCCGAGGTGTTGGTGCGGGCAGCGCGGGAGAACCGCGACCAGCAGATGCTGGCCGACCTCCGCGCACTCGGGATCACAACGACACCGCTCCCTGACGACGCGGGTCCGCGCCTCGCGCGACTTCGGGCGCATACCGGCACGAAGATGCCCGACTGTTGCGTCCTGTTGACCGCCGTGCAGACGTCGGCCCGAGTCGCGACGTTCGATGAGCGGCTCAGGAACGCCGCAGGCGCGCTTGGACTTGACGTCGTCTGAGGTACCGGCCGGGCTCAAGCGTGGTCTCGCCGTCGGCCGGTCGCCAGGAGTCAGCGGGATCGACCGCGACCACTACCCCTTCGGCGGCTCGGTGGAGCCTGCGGCCGAGGGCGCGTCGTGCTCGGGGAACTGGGCACCGGGGTCGGCCACCAGACACGCCTTGCAGAACCCGACCCCGAAGGGCGTCAGCTGGATCGAGCGCCGCACGACCTTCGCGAACGTCACCGAGTGCAGGGCGCCCAGCACGTCGGGCTGAGCCTCGAGGACCTGATACTCCATCGGGTCGCGCACGCCCTCCTTGCTGAACCACACCAGCCCGAGGCGGCCGAGATTGTTGAGGTAGGCGGGCACCCGTTCGCCGAAGCGCACCCCCGAGCGAGCGCCGATCATCGAGAGCCCCGGAGCGATCAGCGTGCCCGAGCGCAGCCCGCCGGTGCGTACGTCGACACTGGGCTGCGGGCCGTCCTGCATGAGGTGCAGCAGGATGCGCGCCTCGTCGGGTGCGAGCTCGTCGAGGATGCGCGCGTACGCCGGGTGGCCGACCTGCGGGCTCCACACGTCTCGGGAGCGCTGGAGGAGATCCGCGCCGCGGCGCCGAAGGGCCTCGGGAGAGTCGTCCTGTACGGCGGCCGCGGCGCGCTCAGTCGGGGGGTGGTCGGCCGGGGCGTGCCGATCCTGGTCGGCGGTCGGCCGGACGACGTGGGCGTCGTCCTGGTGGCCCTCCTCCGGCGTACCGGGCAGGACGGCGCGGATCAGGTCGCTCACCATGCCCACGGCGTCGGCCGTGTCGCGGGCGAGTGCGGCGCGTTCCTCGCCGTCCACCGCGGCGTGCGCCAGCCGGAGACCGGTGCGGACGTAGGCCCTGGCCCCCCACGCGCTCGCGTTGACCGCGGCGACGCCGGTCACCCTCGCCAGCCCCGGCATCGCCCTGGCGACCGGCACCAGGGTCCTGCCGGTGTCCTCGACAGCCGGAGTGACGACCTCGCCGGCGAACCGGGCCGCGGCGCCCCTCAGACCCTGCTGAAGATCACCCAGTGCAAGAAGCCGCCGGCGAGACCCATGACCGCCCCGTGGGCGTACAGCATCCACTCGTCCTCCTTGATCGCCGATCGCATCATGTCAACGAAGTCCTCGGGCGGGAGTTCCGCAGTACGTCGGGCGACGAGCTCCCGGATCCGTTTCGCCTGTTGACCACTGAACTCCGGATCCTGGAACGGCACCAGGGTGCGGTCGGCCGCCTCCTGGGCCACCGAGGCACTGATCCTCTCGAAGCGATCGGCACCCACCACCATCTTGACCGCCCCGCGGTAGGGTCCCGCGGCACGGTCGACGGCCGGCCCGATCGCCGCCAGGATCAGGGCGCGGGTCATGTCGCCGCGGGGACCGCTGACCAGATGGTCGCCGATGCGCTCCAGGGTGATCACGTCGTGGGCGATGATGTCGGCGTACACCTCCGCCGCGGCCGCCTGGCGCCGGGCGAAGAGGCCCTGCACCTTCACCCCGAGCACCCGGCGCGGGGCCGGCGGCTCGAAGATGAGCCACATGCCGAGGGTGTTGGTGAGCCACCCGACGACCACGCCGAGGATCGGCAGCAGCCAGTCGTGGTGCAGGAGCGAGACGATCACCGCGACCGGGATGCCGAGCAGGAAGCCGAAGACGAACCCGAAGGCGACCATCAGGTCGAGCTCGCGCTGGCCGAAGTCGCGGAAGATCCGCACCACCAGCTCGGGGTGGCGGCGGAAATGGTCGATCACCATGACCTTCGGATCGAGCAGGGTGTCGATGTGGACGCCGAGCTCGGTGGTGACCTGGCCGACGATGTCCGGCAGCTGTGCGCGCACGCGTGCGACGATCACGGCGCGGACGGCGTCCGGCAGGTCGCGCCACAGGCGGGGATGCTCGCGCATCATGATCTCGTCGACCAGCCGCGGCACCTCCGGATCGAAGGTGGCGACGATGTGCGCGGCGATCCTGTCCGGCTCGAGCTGCTCGTAGAACTCCCGGGGCGTGCCCAGCTTCGCGATCGCCTTGTCGACGGCGATCGAGCCCATCTTCGCGGCGCGCGCCGGCACGATGCCCTGCCAGCCGAGGCCGCCCTGGGCGAGCCCGGGCAGCTCCTGCATCTTGCGCGGCAGCAGGCGGGCCAGGTCGCGCACCACCGGCATGTCCACGCCACGGAAGCGCAGCGGTGCGAACAGCATCCACAGGCCCGACCAGTTGATCAGCCACCCGATCGCTCCGGTGAAGAGTGGAATGGTCGCGAAGCTCCACCAGTCGACCCCTGCGGCCCAGTGCCGCAGCCATTCAGGCCACAACGGCGTACCCCTTCGCGCATCAGGCTCCCCGCGCCGAGGGTAGCCGGTCCGGCGGCCGCCCTCAGGGCTGTATCACGACGGGATCAGGATGGGCCGCGCCGCCAGACCACCACCGACGAGCTTGGCGGCGGCGTACGCAGGGCGGGAAGACGGGAGGGCTGCTGGGTGCGGCGCTCGGCCAGCACCGCCCCCAGACGGGTGCGAGCCTCCTGCACCTCCTCGGTGAGCTCCAAGACCCGCAGCCGCAGCGCGGTGACCTGATCCTCGAGGGCGAGGATGCGGCGCACGCCCTCCAGTCCGATGCCCTCGGCGGAGAGCTCCGCGATGGTGCGCAGGAGCTCGATGTCCTGGTGGCTGTAGCGCCGGCCGCCCCCCGCCGTGCGGCCCGGCATGATCAGCCCGAGCCGCTCGTAGGTGCGCAGCGTCTGCGGGTGGAGGCCGGTCAGCTCGGCGGCCACCGAGATGACGTAGACCGCGGCGTGCGGGTCGGGCACGCCGCCTCGCCCGGTCATCGTCAGGCTCCCGCCGTCTCGAAGAGATTGCCGCGCAGGGGCTTGTCGGCCATCGCCTCTCGATAGGCCTGTACGGCGACCCGGGCCTCCTCCGGCAGCGACGCCGGCACCTGGACCTCCACCGTGGCGAGCATGTCTCCGCGGGTGCCGTCGGAGCGCTGGGCGCCCTTGCCGCGCACCCGGAAGGTGCGCCCGTTCGGCGTACCGGCGGGGATCTTCAACGTGACCGGCGACCCGGTGAGCGTCGGGATCTTGATGTCGGCGCCCAGCGCCGCCTCGTCGAACGAGACCGGTACGTCGATGGTCAGGTTGTCGTCCTTGCGGCCGAAGAGCCGGTGCGCGCGGACACGCACAGTGACGAAGAGGTCGCCCGCGGGGCCACCGCTCTCGCCGGCGCCGCCCTTGCCCTTGAGGCGGATGCGCTGGCCGTCCTTGACGCCCGCCGGGATCCGCGCCTGGATCGTGCGCGAGGACTGGCCCCGGCCGCTGCCGTGGCAGGTCGGGCAGGCCTCGTCGTAGATCAGCTGGCGCCCACCGCAGCGGGGACAGGTCTCGTTCATCGAGAAGCCGCCCAGGTTGTTGGCGATGAAGCCCGCGCCCTCGCACTCCGGGCAGACCCGGGGCCTGGTGCCCGGCTTGCCACCGGTGCCGTTGCAGGTGGGACAGGGCGCGTCGGAACTGAGCCGCAGCGAGATGGTGACACCCTCGAGCGCCTCGACGAACCCGATCGTGGCCGTCGACTCGACGTCGGGCCCCTTGGCCGGACGCGCCTGCGTACGGCGCTGGCGGCCGAAACCGCCGTTGCCGAACAGGTCGCCGAACATGTCGCCGATCCCGCCGGAGCCGGCGCCGCCGCTGAAGATGTCCTCGAAGTTGTAGCCGCCGCGACCGGCCTGGCCCCCGAACCCGCCCGGGAAGCCCTGGCCGGCGCCTGCGTAGACCGACTTGAACTCGTCGTACTTCTTGCGCTTCTCGGGGTCGCCGACGACGTCGTACGCCTCGGCGACCGCCTTGAACTTCTCGTGCTTGGCCGTGTCACCCGGGTTGTTGTCGGGGTGGTTGGCACGCGCCAGCTTGCGATAGGCCTTCTTGATCTCGTCGGCCGTGGCGTCCTTGCCGACGCCGAGCTCCTTGTAGAAGTCCTTGTTGGCCCAGTCGGAGCGGTACTCCTCCGCCATGCGTGCCTCCCTTCCGTCGAATCGGGGGTTGTGGCCCTTCGAGTCGTGGCTTGTGGCCCCTCGAGTCGGGGGGTGTGGCCCCTACTCGGGGTCTACCACCAGCACCTGTGCGGCCCGGACGACCCGGTCGCCGATGCGGTAGCCGGCCTTCGCGATCACCTTCACGGTGGTGACCTCGACATCGGGCTCGGAGCCCAGGTGCGAGAGCGCCTCGTGCACCTGCGGGTCGAACGCCTCCCCCGGCTCACCGAACCGGGTGAGGCCGAGACCGGTCACGATCCGCTCGAGCTGGTCGGCGACCACCTTGAAGCCGCCCTCCACCTCGCCGTGCTCGCGAGCACGGTCGATGGTGTCGAGCACCTCGATGATCGGGCTCAGCACCTTGTACGTCGCGTTCTGCCCGGTCAGCTCGCGGTCTCGGTCGACACGCCTCTTGTAGTTGACGTACTCGGCCTGGAGCCGCTGAAGATCGCCGGTGAGCTCGTCGATCTTGATCTGCAGATCGGGCTCGGCCGACTCCTCGGTCTCGCTCGCCTCGGGGTCCGGCCCGGGGGCCGCCGCCTCTGCCTGAGTGGCATCGGCAGCGGCCTCCGGGACCTCGGCGACCTCCGAGTCGAAGGCCCGGTCGTCGTCGTAGGACTCGGTCACTTGGCCTCGCCCTCGGGGCCCTCGTCGACGATCTCCGCGTCGACGACGTCCTCGTCGGCCTCGCCCGTGGCGCCGGTGGTGCCACCGGCCGCGGACTGGTCGGCCTCGGCGGCGGCGTACATCGCGGCACCCATCTTCTGGCTCGAGTCGCCGAGCTTGGCGACCGCGGCGGAGATGGCGTCCTTGTCGGCGTCGGCGTCCTCGAGCACCTTCTTCAGCGCGTCGAGATCGGCCTGGACCTCACCCTTGACGTCGTCGCCGACCTTGTCGCCGTTGTCGCTGAGGAACTTCTCGGTCTGGTAGACCAGCGAGTCGCCCTGGTTGCGGACCTCGACGGCCTCGCGGCGCTTGGCGTCCTCCTCGGCGTACTGCTCGGCCTCGCGGACCATCCGGTCGATCTCGTCCTTGCCGAGCGCCGAGCCACCGGAGATCGTCATCGACTGCTCCTTGCCGGAGGCCTGGTCCTTCGCCATGACGTGCACGATGCCGTTGGCGTCGATGTCGAAGGTGACGTCGATCTTCGGCACGCCGCGCGGCGCCGGCGGGAGGCCGGTGAGCTCGAAGTTGCCGAGCGGCTGGTTCTGCGCCCACATCTGACGCTCGCCCTGGGCGACCTTGATCTCCACCGACGGCTGGTTGTCGTCGGCGGTGGTGAAGGTCTCGGTGCGCTTGGTCGGGATGGTGGTGTTGCGCTCGATCAGGGTGGTGAAGACACCGCCCTTGGTCTCG
>Ga0131853_10020165_pt1 | contig 12118 bp, 13 predicted proteins | sample TergutLab28metaG_FD_92764 | JGI IMG/M metagenome (GOLD analysis project Ga0131853, IMG submission 92764) | Labiotermes labralis P1 segment gut microbial communities from Petit-Saut dam, French Guiana - Lab288 P1 (version 2) (version 2) | ecosystem: Host-associated > Arthropoda: Insects >...
CTTCCCCATTGAAAGACTCCTTGGTATTCTCTTATTTCCTCAGCATAAGGTACTAATTTTACATATAAAATATTTGCCAGAATTTTGAATGTTATGCATAGCAGTGCCACTACTCTACATTTATTGCACTTCATCTTGTCCCCGTCTTATGAACTGGACATATTATGCCATATTTCAACCCCTGTGGTTTGATCTCTACCTCCTGTATTTTTAAAATGACTCCATAAATGACCTTATTGAGCTCTTTTCCTTCCTGTAATCAATTCGGCCAGGATTTGATCGTGTCCAGTTTCTTTTCCATGTTTCAATTTACTAATTGCTATCTCTGTTTCTACATCATGTGGTCATTCAACATATGGTTCTGCAGTTTGTATTCATATTGCCTACACTACTCCACTGTCACCATCCAGTCCATCTTGTGATTCAAAGTACTCAAAATATTCGGACCATCTTTGCACTACTTTTCCTTTGTTGCTCACAGTATTACTGCTCTATTTAGTAATGTTTGTGAATCCTTTTATTATACTTTTCACTTCTTGATAAAACTTATTTGCTTCATTGTTATTATAAGGAATTTCCAATTGCTCCAGCTTTGATTTATACAATACTCCCTTTTTTTTCTAAATATTTAATGTGCTTCTTTTCTTTTATCTTTATATTCTTGATCATTTTGTCTGGTATTTCTGTTAATCATTTTCTTGTATGCTTTCCTTTTATGTTATAATATTATTTGACTTTTTCAACAAACCAGCTGTTTCTCTGTGGTCTTTCTTCTCCTATTACACTGGTAGGCAAAAAAAACTTCTCCTCTCTGGGCAAATTAAGGGTGATCCATATAGATGGACGTTGCTGAATCCATTTATGGCAACCAAAATGCTCTTATCACCCACCACTTTTAAGGGAGATAGGTTTGAATTAAAAAACTACATATTTAATACAGAGTGGGCCAAAAGTAGATATACAGAGGTTGCTACACTATATACTATATACTGTATGCCTACTTTTGGCACACTCTGTATAAAAAAATTAATGTATTTTTAAAATTGTTGTGTCCAGTTAATAACATGAAATTTGTATCTATGTACAGTATCCTACTTACAAATAAATAAATATAACACTTAATTTTTTGTCTTTTGTCTCATATATTCTTCTGTTGGTTTCTCTCATAAAAGCATCCAGCAGTAATCAGCCAGCATAGTAGGGTTTAATTTGCCACCTTATCTTTTTTTCTTTTGGAATGTATCCTGATGGAACGTTTCACCATGCTCGTCAAAGATGGCTCCCTTATTTCCCGGGAAAATGTACAAGTGGGATTGCAGGAAATGGAATTTCATGGTATGAGGAAAGTAGCTTCTCCACAACTTCTGCATAGTTTTCTGATTTTTTATTTCCCAAAAAGTTGCTGCTTACATTTTAAAACGCATCGCACGCTATTCTCTTGGCAGCATTCAATTTATTTTTGAAGTTGGGGTCTTGAAAAAGCTGTTGGACTTGAAGACCGATGAAAATGCCATTGTTTATCTTGGCCTCACTTATTCATGGAAATTTTTGCCTTAAATAGTCGAATCCTTCGCCTGCTTTATTCATCACCTTCACAGATATTTTAGTTAATCCAAGTTGTATGTGAAGTGGAGGTAAATATATTTTCAGCTCGTCGACTAAAGCTCGATGTGCTATGTTGTTCTGACCCAGAATCACTTCTCCTCCGTGTCCATTGCTTTATATGGTCATGCCTGTCCCATGCTTAGCTCATAAACTTTCCTCACAAGTGATGATAGCAGCTTCCTTTGTGGTATTAATGTCAAATCTCCACAAATATAACAGAAGTTGTCTGGTTTGTTCTGGCAAGAATGTGACATATTTTACTTCAGAAAAACACTCTGGGAACAAAAACAGGGAAACTCTTATGTACACACTCAAGAGAGGATACATTATTTATATATATAAGTTGAAAAAAATTCATCATTAGATGATACGAGTGCTCAATATTACACTGAAACCAGACGCATGTGCTTCTCACCATCTTCACACAGTAACTTTTACACTTTGTTTTGTCACTATTTTGCTTCCTGCACGTGTGTGATGGAGAGAAACTAGTGCTCCAACTCTTTGCTGACAAGCAAAGTCAGTTAGACAGGCAATGATTTTCCCTATCAAGTCTTGTCATACCAGATATATATTTTACTACAAATGTAGTTTTTGACTTTAAAGGTGGGTGCTGAAGTAGTTTGGTTGCCGTATTTGTATTCAGCAACATCAAGTCTATTAACATCACCCATTTTCTTTTACAGGCAGGAAATTGATGCCAATCAGCTGCTTCATTTATTCCTTTTCTGATTTTGATCCATTTTTCATTTATGTCAGACAGTTCTTCTAATTGAGTATTTTGTGTGTTGGCTTGTATCTCCTTGGTGAATTCTTTTACTTCTTTTTATTTTATGAATATCCCATTTCCTTGTGTCACTTTTCATAATCTTCTCACTTCTCTTAATTTTCAATCTAATTTTGGCCCTCAATAAAAATGGCCTAATTCTGTTTTGCACCTATAATACTTCTCACATTACCAACATTCATGCAGTATCTTCTGTCTACTGATATATGATTTATCTGGTTACTTATTTTGTTCTCAGATGATCACTAGGTGACTTTGTGACTGTCCTAATGTTTGTACCATGTTCCCATCACAGCTAAATCCCTTCCCAGTTCAAAGTTACCTTTCATTTTCCATTATCATTTGTTTCGTTGTGAAGGCAGTGCCCTCCACATGCTGGATATAAATAAAATTCTTTTCCAGCATTAGTGTTGACATCCCCTAGTACTGTTTCATGTCATGGGTGGTAACTGCATCACATACCTTTTCCACAGAACTGTAAAATTCTTCTTTGGCTGCTTCATCTATTTCTTCAGTTGGGGTGTATGTTGGTCATTGTTAATATTGTCAAAGTTACAGTTTAACCTTAATTTTACAAATTCTTTCATTTATAGGCTCAAAATATAATAAATAATCTGTAATATGTGTACTAATATAAAATCCTATTCCAAAGTCATGTTCATCACTTTTATGCCCAGTATATAAAATGTAGTTTATTTTTATCACATTTCTTTTTCCTGGCCATCAGATTTCTTGCAGAGCATGTATATCTGTTTTATATTTATCCATCTTTTTCACAAATTTGTTTCTTAGACCTGCTCTGTACAATGTGTGTACATCTAAGTCGCTGTCCTGATATCTAATTCTTTTCCACTGCTGAGGTCAATTCCACCCAGTCTGACTGTTCAGAAGCCACAATTTAGGTTTCCTAACACCTTCTTTAGAATGCCAGGTTGTCAGTCTGTCACCAAAATCCCAATCTGGAGGGCCAGTCCACCACATTTATAACCCCTGGGGCAGGGAGGCCCTGCACTGTGTACCCATTTTGGTCACAGTTTATGGCCTGTAAGGGCTGCAGTGGGAATGTTCTTTTTCCCAGTCACCACATGGGGAAAGAGTGTTATTCACATATTTCAATTATTGTAGCTCAGAGTAGTCTGAATAGTAGTGGTGGTACTGAGATATATCAGGTTTCTTGTAGCTCAGAATGATTACAGCTCCTCTGAAGTATTTCATTTAAAATGAAGTGTAGTTGTTTTGTGTTTATTTTATATTTGTCAGTCATGGTTATATAATTATGCAGTTTTCAGTAACATTTTTCTCTTTTTCAGTTTCCTTCAGTTTACTGCAAGAATCGTCGACGTGCTCTGGAACATACACTGGATAGGTTAGAAATACATTTTAATTACATTTATTTGCGCCATTAATTTTGGAAGTGATGTAAGACAAATTCTGAAGAATTTGAGGTTGTTTCATTTGTGTACATAAATTGAGAAATGTATTGTTTTGAAAAACATGTTCAAGAAGTTTAGTTAAAAATCTGTGTGAAGATGTAAGGGCAAGTCTGCAAATGTGCTCATTTTGAGAATGAGGCATGTTATGTCAATTGTTTGCTCTTAAATCATGTTGTTTTCTTTAAGCCTTTTAATGAATTACTTAATTTTAAATGGCTTGTGATAAGTAGGTGTTTCTAAATAATGAAAAGCATCTTGTAATGTCAGACACTGATTCAGGTAAATAAATATGTGGCCAAACTCGCTTATAACATCATCAAAGGGACTGAAAAAACTATGTCATTATAAATGAGTGTCATTATCAGCAAGGTATTTGGTAAAAGTAAAAGAAAAATACTTTAAGACAAAATACAGGCCTGTAGGCATAATACTTAAATGTTTATGCTATGATATATTTTAAAATTAAATTACAACTAATATTTAGAAACAATAAAAATTAATATAATTGCAAATTTCCAAAGAGGCTTACACTAAAAAATACATTAACTGACATTTAAAATTTAAGAAGAACAAAACTTGTCATGAGAAGAGGACTGCTTACTGGTAGGGGAATGTCGCCTAATATGGGAAGGTGCATTATTTCATACCAGGAGGTGTTGCAATCTCTGCTTAAGAATGTAAGTGATCAAGGACATGAAGCTGTTCTTTGTAATCAAAGTATAAACGGTCAGTTGCTCAGGACTTCGGTACTGACTGGGTGTCTCTGTTTTGGTGTGCTGTGAAATTTTTGCTTATCGCTATACTGTGACTCATAAGCTGTTGAAAGTAAGCTATTTTGCTGAATTAGTTTGGTGCTCAGTTCTCTGTTAAGTGCAATCTTAAACCCTAGCTTTGTTTCATAGGTACAATTGTATTTCCTGTTTTATTCACCCTTTTTCTCGAGCACCTGTTTGCGCCACTTATGGGGAGGTTTGATGAACCTGGGGCTCCCCATATTAGGAAGTCAGTACCTTGTGAATTATAGCTACTGGGTTATATAATATTACAGATGGCTCAAAGGAAAAAATGAGATCCCAAAAGAATGAAGGCAGCTATTGAAGCTATAAGGAGCAAGGAAATGGGCAGCTACAAAGCATCCAGAGTTTTCAACGTACCACAAACAAGAGTAGAGCATTATGTTAAACACTGGCAGAAAAGCTCAAGTGAAACAGTAAACACAAAACTGGGTAGGAAGCTAGTTCTTCCTTGTGAAGCAAAAAATGATCTGTCTGAGCACTGCCTTTTGTTGGAAAGAAAGTTTTTTGGCTTGACAATGGCAGACTTCATGCGTCTTGCTTACCAACTTGCTGTAAGAAATGGAATTAAATACCATTTTTGCAAGAGAAATGAAAAGACTGGAAGGAAGTGGTTGAAAATTTTCCTGCATCATCATTCACAAATTTCAATTAGAAACCCTGAAGGTCTTTCACTCTCAAGGGCGAGGGTTTTCACTCCTGAATCAGTAGCTAAGTTTTTTTGAAATCTATGAACCTGCATTGGACACCATTGAACACAGCCCTGCAAGACTTTACAGTTGCGATGAAACTGGCATCACTATTGTACCGCACGAACACACGAAAATATTAGGCTTGAAAGGCAAGCGTCAGATATCTAATCTTCAATCCGCAGAACGGGGATCTCTTGTGACAGTCGTCAAGTGTATGGTCAAACTGGACACTTCATTCCTCCGTTATTTGTATTTCCAAGAAAAATTGGGAAACAAGAACTGATGAATGGCACACTGCCTGGATCAATCCACGCGTGCCATCCCTCAGGATGGATAGAGAGCGAGATTTTTTCCCATTGGTTTCTTCATTTCATCAAACATACAAAGCTGACAAAAGAAGATCCTGTTATCTTGGTACTGGATGGGCACTATTCACACACCAGGAACCTGGAGGTCAGTACTTTAGTTCGAGAGAATCATGTTGACATCATTTGCCTCCCACCTCACAGCGGCCACAAAATGCAACCCTTGGATAAAGCTTTCATGGGGCTCCTGAAAACATTCTACTGCCAAGAAATTAAAAAAGGCTCTGTTCACACGCAGGGCGAGTCATCACCATCTACCAAATTGGCGAACTATTTGGAAATGCATACAAGCAAGCTGCAACAGGTGAAATAGCAGCTAATGACTTCCTAGTGGCAGGCCTCTTTCCTTGTGGCAAGAACATCTTCAGACCATATGATTTCCCTCTGTCCTCAGAGGACAAAGATGCTGCTTATGTGAACCATCCTACTTTGGTAAAGACCAGCGATCAGCCATCATTCAGTTTTGCTAATTTTTCGCCGTTCACTTCTGCTGAGGCTCTCTGGTAATCAGATATCAGTCCTGTGCCAAGCCTGAACTTAAAGCCAAATCCTTGTGGTGGAACAGCAAAGAAAATAACGAGTTCACCTTACAAAAAATTTGTTGAGGCAACTCAGAAAAAGAAGATAAAACAGACCACTAAATCCAAAACCATTCGGCCTGCGTCAAATGCTCTTCTTGGTCCTTCAAAAAGACGGAAGAGAAGGGTTTGCCGGGATCCAGCTCCGTCTGACACTCCATCAGTTTCAGACACTGACCTAGCTGTTCCTTTCGCTGATGATTTGATGGAAGGAGATAAGGAACAAGACGCTGATTGTGTGTTCTGTACTGGTCGTTTCTCTGAAGACCACAATGGAGAAGACTAGATATAATGTGCGAAATGTTTCAGTTGGGCGAACACACTTTGTGCTGGTGTGGAGGGAGATTTTGTTTGTGAGCCTTGTCAGGGATAAACACTGTTTTGTTCTTATTTTGTAACCTTTGTATTTGTAATTTTTTTGTATTTTGTAACTATTCCTTGTGCTTTCTGTGAAAATTATTCACCTCCCCAAATTAGGAACATGTGTGCGCCTAATTTGGGGAGATGAAGCTTTTATGGAAACGAATTTTACACCAGTTTTTCTTTTCATAATGTATGATATATACGTAGCAACTGTCTCTTCATTAATCAAATTAAGTTTTACTTGTGTTTTGAAAGGTTTTACAACATTTTCCTGAGTTTAATAGCAGTTAAAAAAGAAAACCTCCCCATATTAGGTGACTTTCTGCTACATCATAACTTCTCTGTTGCTAAAACCACTTAAGTTGCGTGTCATCTACATGACTTTGTGCAGCCTTCTGAAATCGCTTTATTCTTGATCCATTCCATTAAAACACACTAATAATTTTGGTCCTTCAAATGTTCAATATCTGTGCATTAAGGACATTTAAACCTATGTAATAAAAACCAACAAACACACTTATTTTCTTTTTCCAAATTTTTGGATCATAAAATTTGCGAGACCAAATTCCTGGCACATCATCTTCCTTTTTTCAATTTTCTATTTGTCATATCACTTTACCTTTTCCTTCAATGTTCAGAACATCCCTTTTATTCGTGACTGTAGCTGTTAACTGCTGGAATAGAAATACAGAGAGCAACCTTATGCACAAAGTGAATTACTGCTACTGTCATCATTTTAGGCCTGGAATTTATGCAGCTACTTGAAAGTGTAGAGGGCTTGCCTTTTCAAGGACAAGGAATGGTGGAATTGTCAAAATTGGCTACTTGGAAAATTATATTGTTAGAGATGACTGGTAATGTGGTTATATCAAGGCAGATGCTCTTATGCATGTCAAACGAGACAGAAGAACGCATGATTTATGGGGAATTAGTTGGTACGGGAGAATGTGTAGTGCTACTGTATCCTTGATGTGTTCATTTCAAACACACATAATTCTTCAGAACTAAAATTCTGCGTCACTGATTACTACAAACGATTTACAAAGTTTATGTGATTAGTAAAGATAAAGAAATGATAATTTTTTGTACTGAGTAGTGTAGTAGTTCATTGAGAGCAAGGGGGGGCTTTGGACCTTGGGAGGAATATGGTTATTACATTAGGTAAGCTGCTTGCTTGCATCTTTTCGTGTTAAGTTTTGGTCTGTTACAGCAACAATACCACAATAAGTAACACACTATTGGTTCTTTAGCTTCTCCACTTCATACAAGATGCTTTGAGTATTTTTAACACAGACGTTTTTCTTTATTATGATACCAATAGAAAGTAGCACTATTTATGGCTTTTAGGAGCATCCTGCTCTTCCCACATTATATGTATATCCAGTATTTAGCACTATAATAATGAATTATTTCCTGTCATTGCATAAGTCGGTAACTGAAAGAGTGAACGCAATAATAAGATAGTCATGTAGTGTGTAAAAATGGAACCCAGGAATGTGTCCAGAGTGTTAGCAATGCTGAACATTTTTTCCCCCACAGTCATAATTAGTTACACAAAACTGTGTAATTATTTTTTCTTATATTTTAATGTGATAATTTTTGTGTGTTTTAGGTTTCATAATGATGAATGTGGAATGGCTCCGTTCTTTGTCTTTGGCGACTTTAACTTCAGAGCAGATACACAAGGAGTTGTCAAAGTCAGTAGAAGTTTCTTTTGTTTTCTACTCTGTAATGTTGGTTTTGGAGTGGATGCTTTGATTCAGGCAGATTGAGTAGCAGTACATGTTGATTGATAGGTTAGTAATGACTTGAATAAATAAGCTGTGAAATCCTCTTTCAATTTTTTTTTTTAATTCAACAAATCCTACTCTTAAGGAGGAAAATTTCTTGAAAGGGTATGGAACTGTGTTATTATATTGTAATTCTGTAGTGAAATTGACATTCACTTTACTAGAGTAGAGTGCATTACAGTCGAGTAGAGTACATTAGGGCAGGCACTGCAATGACGCGTCTTAACCATTTCTGATATTTTGTGCAACCCTTTGCTTAAGCATGCAGTGGCCCCACACTTGAAACAAAATGTAGTGTGTTGTTGAGCCTACCTTACCTTAACATCCACATGTTCCTTCCAGGTCAGCTGTGAATCCAGGATCACTCCCAGATTTTTGACCGACATAGAGTGATGTAAGGTTGTCCCAAATAAACGTGGTTCAAAGAACCCTGGGAGTTCTTTCTTCTCGTGAATGCAACAAGCCCAGTTTTGTCGGAAGCCACTAAAAAAAAAATTTGGAAGGTTGTCCATCCAACCAGGTCTGCATGGCAACAATGACCTCGGTGTCAGATGAAAAATGGCGACCTTTCAATTGTTTTTTCAGGCCAGGGAACATGTGGTAGTCTGACGGGGCCAGATCCGGAGAATAGGGTGGGTGATCAAGACATTGGAAGCCCAGGTAGGTCAGTTTCTTCTGGATTGCAAGTGCCTGGTGAGCCGGGGCATTGTTGTGCAAGAACAAGACCAGCTTGGTGATCTTGCTGTGGCGTTTTTCCTTCAAAATGTCCTTCATTTGCACCAGCAGAGTTGAGTAATACTCCGCATTGATAGTTTTGCCCTTTGGAAGATAATCAATGAGGAGAATGCCGTCTTCATCCCAAAAAATTGAGACGAGAACTTTTCCTCCGGATTTTTGCACTTGGAATTTTTTGGGGTGGGGTGAGCCATTATGCCGCCACTCCATTGATTGTTGTTTTGTCTCTGGGTCATAGTGATATAACCAGGTTTCGCCCATGGTCACCAATCGCAACAGGAGATAATTTGGATCGTGCTGAAAAAATTCGAAAATTTTCTCAGACGACTGGCACTGTTGACGCTTTTGATCCGCGTTCTGACATTTTGGGACGCACTTCGTGGAGAGCTTCCGCATGTCCAAATCTTCATGAATGATGGACCCAACCCGCTCATGTGAGATGCACAGTTGCTCAGCTATTGATTTAGCAGAAATCTGGTGGTCTTCCAAGATTAGCTCATGAATTTGATCAATAATCTCTGGGGTGGTCACTTGTTTTGGGTCATCCAGGACAAGGCGCATCACAGCTGGAAAAATCACCATGTTTAAACTGGGCCACCCAGTTTTTGATGGTGACATATGATGGTGCATGTTCGCCTGATGTTTCTTTCAGAATGGCATGAATTTCCTTCGGCGCCTTACTTTGCAGGAAAAAAAGGATTGATGACAGCTTGCATCTCGATGTTGTTGAAATCGCGTGCGTCGCCTCACATGCTTCCTTTCAGCCCCTGTAACAAGAAAAGACTTGAAATTCAGCACATGAACAAACCCCTCTTTCCAACGACACTATCGTTTCCGTCCGACATCGGGAAATAGGTTGGGTTAGGACTTATCAGCACCCCCTTGTATTTATTTTTATTCTACAAACACTCCTGAGGTGAAACTTTTCATGCATCTTCAATTTTGCCTGCTTTCTACACAGTATTTTCCAACAAAACAAATATTTCTCAAACTTTTCTTTGAATTCTGTACGGATTTTCACAGATGACCAGTAAATGGGTTATATAATTTTGAAATGTGATGAACTTCTTTTCAGTACAACACTCTATTAATTGCTCAGTGTTTTTACAGAGAACACAACTGGTCTTGCAACGTACAGGTGTATAAATGATATGCACACTGCAGCAGTACTGTGTGAGCAAAAATGAAGGGAAAGTGTCCCAAAAGTGACTAAGGTCACTGAGAACTCAAGTCAGAAAGTTGTAACTAGCTTACATGTGTTATGTCCGTAATTAACAGTGCTACCATCCTATGATAGTTCTAAGAAATTAATTGATGCTTGTTATGTGGAAAATATTAGCTGTATGATATATAAAAAAAATGCTGGTTTTTTGGACACCCATTGTGATTGTCACAATTTAAGATAATAAAACATACATTTTTGATAATTTCATTGAATGTGCACATATTTATGCATTGCAGGTTGACTGGAATTTACAGAGGGCTAAAAGAAAGTTGCTTTGTGTGTTAGTAGATAAATGAAAATCTTTAGTGGTAATGTTGATCTAGTATATGGCAGCCATAATCCTGTGGAAAGTGGTGGGGAACAAGGGATGGAAGGAATGAGGGACACTCATGTGGAAGTTTTTGTCTGGAAGTGTTTTATGTTGCGTGAAAGAATATGAATACTTGTATGAACACTGAAGACTATGGATATATTAAAATATAAATACAGATAGGGTTATTTGCACTAAATTAATGTGATCTGAAACCTTTGGTGGAACCTAATCAGGCTGTCATGTGAAAGAGAATTTTGTCAACATTCACAATTTTTTTATCTGCATAGATTTTCATATCCAGTGACACTGTATCCAAAGCTTTTGATACAAAATGGCTAGAACCTAGAGTCAGGCTGGGACGCAATCTGGCTGGAGGAGATACAGAGAGGATTTAAAGCCTGGCTTGCCAAATTGCCACTCTTGTCTGAAGTTTGAATTGCAAGATGCCTCACCACTGGGGCGTCTAAAGAAGAATACAACCTACATACCTTTTGTGATGTAAGCAAGATGGCTTATTCTGCTGTAGTTGTTTTAAGGAGCTCAAACAACAGGGAGGTAACTGTACAACTGATTCAAGCCAGGGCTTCGGCGGCACCTATACAAAATATAACTATACCCAGACTGGAGCCACTGGCCCATTGCATCGGGGCATGTGTTACTTCTTCATTTGGAGAAGAGATGCATATAAATCATATTTCTGTCTTCTATTGGACAGACTCCCCTATGGCTGTCAGTTGGATAAGAGGAGAAGACGACTGGGGAGCATTTATCAACTTTCTTGTGAAGGAGATATAAGCCTGACTTTGAAGGAGGGGTGGAGACATATACCAAGTTATCTCTGTCCGTCCAACCTACCCTCCCAGAGTTGATCTAGAAAGGTCTTGTTTAGCTGCAGAAAGTGGGCTGGACCATCTTGGTTGGAACAAAGTGAAGAAGACTTGCCTAAAACCGAAGTTCAGTTAAATGATGAAGAAATCTTGAAGGAGAAAAGAAAGGGTGTTTTTTCTTCCTTCCTTCCTTCCTTCCTCAGTACTATACTAGAAGAGAAATGGTATATGTGGCGCTTTTCCCAGTACTCCCAGATGTTGAGGGTGATTAGATGGATGAAGTGATTCATCAGAAACCGCAAGATGAAAAATGAGAGATGGGAAGAAATATTTGTAGCAGAATTGGAAGGAAACTTCTGAACGTTGCACAGCAGGAAGTCCTCACAGAGGATGGAGATTTCAAATTGAAACTAAAAACACTGTGCATTTTTGTGGATAAGGATAGTCTTTGCAGGGTGAAACAAGGATCACCCAAAGAGATGAGAGCGAGGATTTTCAATAACCAGTGGTTTTGCACTAGAACCATGGGGGGGGGGGGGGGGGGGGAAAAAGTTGGTTGAGGAAAGGGATTTGTAAATTTGTATGTGGGGGGTTTTTAAAAATATCTAAAA
>Ga0131853_10020166_pt1 | contig 12117 bp, 3 predicted proteins | sample TergutLab28metaG_FD_92764 | JGI IMG/M metagenome (GOLD analysis project Ga0131853, IMG submission 92764) | Labiotermes labralis P1 segment gut microbial communities from Petit-Saut dam, French Guiana - Lab288 P1 (version 2) (version 2) | ecosystem: Host-associated > Arthropoda: Insects >...
AGTATACACCGTGTTTAAAATATTCAGTACCTATATTTGTTGAATAAATATATAAAATGCAACTTTAGAGGTTAGCGGTGCGGTACGACCACTATAGTTGACATTAGGCGTCTAAAGGTTAATATTCAACTATCTAACCAAAAACTCTTGCACTAAAATTTAAACATAATCGACGCACATTATCCTTCTTACAGGTCTCGACGCTCCCGGTGTGCCATCATCAGGGGATCCACTGCCAGTGTCAAACCTGTGAGAGGCCTATTAATTTACGTCACCAATTTACATAATCCCACCTGCCTAGAGTCGAAATCTTTTCCCATGGTAAGTAGATGTCGGGTTTGTGTGTAAAAAAATTATAATGAGCGCAGGAGTGCTTCGCGCGCATTACGAATTTTTCTATTTCATCATAAAGCATAAATTTCATCCCAGCAAACTGTGCACGTAAAAGAATTTGGGACTGGAAGAGAGTCCTGGTGTCAATATGCGTGTAGGGATATAGAAAGTGTTAACACAGAGAAGGGTGCAGAAACTAAACTCAAGATGTCAGCACGACTCTTATTAAAACCCACCATTTGTCGCGATTCTGAGCCAGTTCTATCCACTTGCCATTCTTACGAAATATAATGCAATGCATGGTTTTTGGCCGATGGAGGCGCTGGCGGGCTGATCTACAGGGTGTGGTAAAGTGGCGGGAGGTGTGTGTTTACTTGCTTGGGACTTCAGTTTCACGAGGTCAACCATACTGACGGAGTCGTGGAAAACGAGTAGACCAAACACTACATTGTCGCTGCCTTAGTAACTCGCTCCTCGTCTACCATTAGAGAATTCTACCGGCCAAAAACCGTACACTGCGCTATACTTCCCGCTGGCTGAACTTAACAGTGGCACTGTATTTGAGCGAAGTCAGTTTCTCACGAAAACGACCGAAGGCTCCCGAACGGCACCAAACCCGTAAGAACCACTGGAGACGGTGACGTCAGAAGCGAATATTCGCGCAATTTGCGCGAATATTCGCTTGACATGCAAAGCATTTAATTTTGCTAGAGAATCGAAGTGTTATGTGTAATTTTAGGTATTGTTGTATCTTCGTTATAGTGCACCGTGATTGTGTGTAAATTATCATTCCGCAATATTCAAAACGTGTTCCGCGTTACACGGATCAATAGAGACAGCAGATTCGTGTAATCTATGTCAATGCGTCCAAATAAAAGTTTCACCCAGCCTTCCCAGTTTATCTAAAAAATAACCAATTTTAACACGTTATTTTCCGGAAATATAAATCCAAGTTACAATTGTTTACTACACAGACGTACCTTGGTCGGTATTCGCGCGATATGGCACAAACCGATCCACATACAAGTAGTTCATCGGGGGTATTTGATCGTATTCGCGAGAACCTGAATGCTCCATTTGTCTTCCACTGTAAATATGGCAGATTATGCATGTTACTGGGCCCGGTAGCTCAGTCGGTATAGCGACTGACTACGGGCTGGACGGTCCGGGATCGAATCCCCGTGGCGACGAGATTTTCCGCCTGTCCAGACCGGCCATGCGACCCACCCAGCCCCCTGTAAAATGGGTACCGACTCTTTGCCGGGGATATAGTGCAGCCGGGGCGTGCTGCTGACCACTCACCACCTTCTAGTGCCGCGGTCATGGAAGAGTAGAGCTATACCTCTACCCACCCTCTGGGCTAAACCGGGCCTGTAACGGGAAAACTTTACCTTTTTATGCATGTTACTACATAAGTAACTGTGTGGTAGTAAAATGAGCTATTGGAAACTATCATGAGCCAGTTCTATCCATCTCTCTGTATTTTTAACATCTATTTTGATAACTAATATGTATTTTTTTTTATACAAAATGAACATCTATCCTTTACTTGAACTGTACTAGCAGACTGGTCTTATTATTGACATGGGCTTTGTTCACTGTGGGGTAATAATTGAATTTCTGTGTATTGTTTAGACAAAGTAGATAGCTGAGAAGTTATTTGCTATAATGCACATTCAAGATAGCTATAGCTACTCGGAAGGATGCAGCTACACACATGGGCTTATTCCGCTGCTTTATCGCACATCGCTTTGCACGGAATGGGGTCGTTCTCATCACTGATGGGAGCCGAAGCACGCCAAGGCCACCCTGGCAGATTAGCTGCACTTAAGAGAACGGAGAGACTATGATGAAGGCCATTTGGTGGGGGTGGAAAGAGACGTGCAGCCTGATTATCAGGTCACCGTGCACCTGAGTTAGTACTCAAACATAAAACTTTGTGAGAAAAATCACTCTTGTGGTTGGTATTTTACCGCGATTAATAGAAACGAGGTAACAGGGGAGTGGAGAAAATTACATAATTAGGAGCTTTATGATCTCTACTGCTCGCGAACTATTTTTCGGGTGATCACATTGAGAAAAATTAGATAGGTGGAACATGTAGCACGTATGGGGGAGAGTATATATATATATATATATATATATATATATATATATATATACTGGGTTCTGGTGAGAAACGTAAGGGAAAAAGCCACTTGGGAGAACTGGAGTTAGATGGGAGGATACAATTGAGCCGGATTTTCAGGAAGTGGGATGTGGGGGTATATACAGCTGTATGCAGCCGGTACATGCAGCTGTATGTAGCCGGTACAGCACAGACAGTACAGTGTCTCTCTATCTTACGAGCTGAACTACACAGAGGAATGGCTGTTCGATTCCCCACAGAGACAAGAGATGTTTCTCTGCTCCTAAACTGCCAACTGCCAAAACTACTCTAAGTTTTCCCGTGCCTCGTATTCAAAGCGTATTGATGGCACGGGGCATGCACTGGGCGACACACCTCCACCGAGTGTCGAATTTATGAGTATGTTTGGATCTAGTCCTCCATTTCACCATTACTTGCATGGCGTGTAAAGGAAAATATTTACCTTGTACACTGAACTGTATTAAAATATTTCTTAACTTGAGACCCATTATATTTTTTCCTGACAGTACATTTTGTTACATAATTGCATTTACCACCTCTACTTAATTACTCATTATTTGCGTTGAGGTTAACAAGTTCTATAAATTAATGGTTATACAAATTATTTATTCCTGTATTAATTACTTACCACCTCATGAGGGCATATGAGGGAATGGAGTAATACTCCAAGCACTCCTACCTCTTGTCCCTAGAATGATATATTGTATAAAATTCCTAAACTGTTATAGGATTGTTACATGCAAACAGGTAGGGAGGCATAAAGTAAATATGTGTGACAGCCACTTTATTTTTGCAAATTATGTTCACCAGCACACCAAAAATTAGTTTTGAGATATTCTCTCTGAATTATCAACAGACGAGCACAAAATTTATGATCATCCTATACTTTTCTGTGCTTGGTGAGAAAGCAGTTAGGAGTATGATCTTGAAACAATGATGTCAGGTGATTTAGACGGCCTCTCCACTGACAGGCCTAAATTGCTTTCGTTACTCTGTCCAGAACATGCAATGGTATAACAACTTTAGTTTAATCTGCTGCATTTCGTCAGTCTTCGTCCTTTTCTTAAAGAACTTTACAGCAAGGGCTCTGACGTCATTTATCACTGCCGATAGTTCCAATATTTTGGAGCAACCAGCAGTCAGGGGTCACTTCATAAAAGGTCGTATCATTTACGCAGCCGTAAGACGTAACTTCATACGTATCTGTTTAACGACACTGGCCTAGAAAACAGATGACGTTTGGAATAATAAGATACAGTGATACCTCGGCTAACGAGTGACCCTGCTAACGAATTTTTCGGCAAACGAAGATTTTTTTCGCTGTTTTTCGGACTCGGCTAACGAATGTTTTAGTGGATGCGCGCGTTAACATAAAGCAGCAAACATGAACGGTCGGGCCATTCCAGGAGTTTATCTTTTCCGTCTGTATGTGTGTTTCGGCTAACGAAGATTTCGGCTAACGAATGTGATTCCGAAACGAATTATCTTCGTTAGCCGAGGTATCACTGTATATTCTGAGGGGATGATTACAAAACAACACAGAAGTTTGCCTTAACCTTTTGGCGCCGGAATTATTTTTTAATTTTAGCACATCCTGTATATGAAATGTGAATAGTACAGGAACCAAATACGTGAGAATTATGAAACAAACTGCATTTTGAAGAGAAAAAAACGGAGAGTGTATACCGTGTTTAAAACATTCAGTGCCTATATTTGTTGAATAAATACATAAAATGGCTCTTTAGAGGTTAGCGGTGCGGTACGACCACTATAGTTGACATTAGGCGTCAAAAGGTTAATGGTTGGTTGTCATAGTTACCACACGTCTGCAGTGGCGGTTGTGTCCTTCCCATTCGAAACTGATAAGCTGAGACATCAGTTACAACACAAAATTACGGTTTTGTGAAATGTGACGCCGTGTGGTTTGGTATTCAAGTATCGACATTTTGTAGAAATCTGTTACTTTTAGTTCCGTACTTTGAAAAGGAAACTGACAGTTTCCTTTGAAACAGTGGGTTGGAGTGGTCAGAGTCCTTCCAAATTTCGGCATATATGTATCAAACTACACGGCGTCACGATCCAGAAGACAATAAATTAATTCATAAGCTGGTGACTTCAAATCCCACATCAGTAGACCAGCAGTACTGCAGCCCAATTTATCGCTTAACTAACAACTGTAGTTGATAGAATACCGTGAAATAGTCCATGAACCTCGTCAAGACCAGACAGCCCGGCAAGTAACACAAAGAAAACCGCGGTGTGTAGACGACGTCATGGGTGGCCCACGTGGAATAGATTTCAATCGAATTGCAGAAACGTGAATATATGACACGCCCTATGACGTCATTTCCGTAGGCTGCGAACGTGATGCTTTCTGACAATCTGCGGACGAGCGAGAGATATAAAAATGGAATTGAATACGTTGGTCAAAGGCTGCTGTACCGACGAATACACTGTAACGTCTTCCAGTGCCAAGGCGCAGTGAAAGTCCCGTGTGTGTGCCGTCTCATGTACCCCATTAACCTTTAATGTACCCGACTAGAGCTACAATCTGTTAGCAACTAACACTCTACACTTGTCACGCTACAACAACTATAAATTATTTTATTTTTGTTTCGAAAACGGCAGCATAAAAAAAATTAAAACAGTAACTTGACCCTGTAGAGCAATGTTTCTCAACCGCCGGGCCGCGACCTGGTGTCGGCCCTGGCATCAATTATAGCAGGCCGCGAGAGGTTCTTCTGGAATTTGTCAATTTATTTTTCTGAACAGTTTTCATGAATAAATGTTTTATAATGGAAATATTCTGAGGAGAAAAATATTCGTGAATGTGTCGAAAAACATTCGTGAATGTGTCGAAAATATTCGGGAATGTGTCGAAAAACATTTGTGAATGTGCCGAAAAATATTCGTGAATGTGTCTAAAAAACATTTGTGAATTTGCCGAAAAAAATATTCGTGAATGTGTCGAAAAATATTCGGAAATGCGTCGAAAAACTTTCGTGAATGTGTCGAAAAACATTTGTGAATGTGTCGAAAAATATTCGTGAATGTGTCGAAAAATATTCGTGAATGTGTCGAAAAAATGTTCGTGAATGTGTCGAAAAATATTCGGGAACGCGTCGAAAAAATTTCGTGAATGTGTCGAAAAACTCAGACCCAGATGCTGGCCTCAGGAAACTACAATATGCTACAAGATTTCATTAGTCCAGTGATTGATAACTATTTTAAATGTAACTTTATATTTGTCAACATGCCACACCGTATACATAAGTGTACTAATAATTTTTATGATTATGCCATAATTAATTATTAATACTTATGTTAGTTTAATGTATGAACTTAAAAAATGGAAAGTATTTACGAGTAAATTTGTTGGGACCGGTCCCTCGTCTTATGAAAAAAAGGATTTACCGGGCCGCGGTCTCACAAAGGTTGAGGAACACTGATGTAGAGCATGAACAAGAGAAGGGATAAATTATTTTTGACGAGGTCGTGGTACAGATTGGAAGACGCTACTTCAAGAAGTAAAGAAAACTTTACAGCGTTGTTTATCTCCGAAATGTCTTATTTAATGTCCGATCGTCCTTCTAAGAAAGTAGGTAGGAGTCCAGGTAAAACTTTGGTAAGGGAACAAGGTAAAATAACTTGAAGGGCATCGGAAGAAATAAATGAAACAATAGGAGCTGCGCTCTTATGGGTAAAGTTCACCCTAGAACAGGCCACGAAGGCCCAGAGAGTGAGTAGAGGTATAGCTGTACTCTTTCTTTAACCTCAGCGCTAGATGAGGGTGGGTGGTCAACACCACGTCCCAGTCGCTTGACCCCTGGGAAAGAACCGTTACCCATTGTACGGGAGGCTGAGTGTGCCCCAGGACCGGTCTGGAAAGATGCGGAAAATTTCGCCCCAACCGGGATTCGATCCCCGGACCATCCATCCCGTAGCGAGGCGCTATACCGACTACGCTATTTTACAGTGATTACTTTGGTTATCCCTGACATTTTGTTGTCTGCATGCTGCTTTTAAACTTCGAAATTTAGACATTTTCTGGAAAATTAATTTAGAAAAAGCTATTGAAAAACACGAGAATAATTTTGACTACAATGTTCTGGCGTTTCGGTTATGTTACTGGAAAGGGGAAAAAAAACACACATCGAAGCAACTGAGAATGTAACTTTTGTTTCCATAAACATTAATTTAATTTTCCACCAGTTCGGCCGATGGATAGCCGCCAGATGCCAGCGACAACAATGCCAATACGAGCGAGGCAATGTTTGTCGGCTGTTTGTTTACTGAAATATGTCGACGTGATGGCGATAAAACGTTATTGGACCCATCTTTATACGAGAAATGTCTGTAATTCTCCCTAGTTTCTCTTAACAGAGACGGAATACGCAGATCCACTACAACAAAACAGGGTCACATATTACTTTCCTAAGTCAAATGTAACAATAACCCATCTTCAACTGCCATTTTCCTAAAATCCATTTCAATATTATATTTTGTCTCCTTCTCAGAACTCAAAGTTAGAATCATCTAAGAGATTATTTTTTTTTTTATCAAAATTTGTGTGAGTACATTCCTTTTATTCTACTCTTAACCAAATTTGAAACAAATCAATTTTCACAACTGTAGCTACAGTAACAATGCTATGCCGATCCCAGTGGCCGCGCGGTCTAAGGCAGAGGTCTGCGGCCGCTCGTCTGCTGAGATTTTGGGTTCGAATCCTACCGGAGGCATGAATATTTGTGTGTTGTGAGTCGTCAAGTAGAGGTCTCTGCGACGACCTTATCACCCGACCAGAGGATTCCTACCGACTGTGATGCGTCGTTGTGTGTGATCTAGAAACATCTTGAATGGGGAGACCTTGGCCCACTGGGGGAGTGGGGGGGGGGCTGTTGAGCCAAATAAAAAAAAAAGAATGCTATAAGTACTGCCGGACACAGCAGCGAGCAACGTAATGTAGAGAACACAACATGATACCGTCTTTGTACTCCAAGCACTATACATATCTCTGTTCACCTCCACTACTGTCGCTCACATCTCAACATAAACTTAATGATTTTACGTCGTTGTCCTGATTCCAGCAACCGAACCAACACAAACGGCTCTTAAGACCTTTGACAAAGTCGCGAACCCATCCTCGCTCCGTGATATGTTTCGAAACCGCCAGCAAACATCAAGTATGGCTTGGCTTTCTACAGCTATATAGAACAAGCTACCTCATAAACACGACTATAATATTACACTTCTTAAATGGAATATAATAAAAAGGACCAGTTCCTAAGAAGAAGAAGAAGACCCAGCATTGTGTGACACCATTCAACACGTGCTGCCATCTCTCTAAGGCATACGCACATATATTGAACAGAACGTTTGTTGTAGCCCATAACGGAAATTCCACACTTTCTGACTCCAAACACGGTAACTTCCTACATGTCAACTTTGCGGTAGGTGTGCGGTAAATTAAAGAAAATGTTACCCAGACAGAAGCCCAGTGTAATGCGCTCCGTCTTCCTCCAGATAGCAGCACGGAGTATAATTACTATCGGGTTTGCGAATAAGAAACTATTTTGAAACACTACAAAATTGACCTTTTGACGCCGGAATTATTTTTTTTTAAATTTTAGCACACTCTGTATATAAAATGTGAATAATACAGGAACCAAATACGTTAGAATTATGAAACAAACTGCATTTTGAAGAGAAAAAAAAACGGAGAGTATATATCATGTTTAAAATATTCGGTACCTATATTTGTTGAATAAATATATAAAATGAAACTTTAGAGGTTAGCGATGCGGTACGACCACTATAGTTGACATTAGGCGTCAAAAGGTTAAGGGCCAGGTTGCAATTTGACCTTTGCTATGTTGCTAGTGGTGTGCCGCGATAGCTCAGTCGGTATAGCTACTCGCTACGAGATGGAGGTCCTGGGATCGAATCCCCGTTTTGGCGAATTTTTCTTCACCTGTCTTGACCGAGCCTGCGACCTACCTAGTCTCCTATGCAATGGGTTCGGGTCTTTCTCGGGTCGTGGCCTTGACCACCCACCCCATCTAGCGCCGGGGTTAAAGAAAGAGTAAAGCTATACCTCTACTCCACCTCAGGGCCTTCGTGGCCTGCTATAGTGTGAACTTTATCTTTACCTTTAACTATGTTACGTGTGAGATTTGTAGTAAGAAATCAATGGCTATAAGATAGTGTTTCTCAACCAGGGGTCCGCAAGTTGGGCTTAAGTGGTCCGCAGTCTAAGATACTTCGAGGGAAGGGATCAGCAGGAGTTGTGACATTCTGAGAATTCTTCGGTATAAGACACTTCGTTTTCGATGGAAAGATTTATATTATCTGAAAATAAATTTTATAAATCTGTCCCTTCCTTTCTGAACACTCTATACTATCTACATTAATACTTCAAAAATGTAGACTTAAATTAATCAGTACTCCAGTCAGAGTAGGCGGTATGTTGAACGGGATTTGAATGCAGTATTTCATAAATAGCGAGCAAGAGTGCCAGCTATTTTAACTAATATTTCAGTTGTTTCAATATGTCACCAGATACCAAACACTATTTGGCAATTTCAGTCAAATTGACCACAAGAAATATAAACAAATTAATAGTCGTGACTCTAAATGTTTGCATAAGCGACATTTACCGCAGTGTTAACTAGGACATATTGAAAACAACTGAGATATGCTCGCTTCAGATTAGGGGCTCCCACAGGGTGTCACAGAAACACAGATTGGTTCCAGTAATATCCTCCCAATTAAAAATGGCACACCCGGCTTCCGTTTCTGGAGAAGAGAGGAGGTAATATTTTTTTTTGTTGAAACACATTTTAGGGCCCACTGTTCAAGGGCGATCCTGAAGAGGAGGTCAGGTCTAGCGGTGAGGTATATAATGTCTTCCTATCACCCTCCTCTAGACCGGACCTCCTGATTATGTTTCACCACTACCAACATCTTCGTCAATGATACATATTTTGGAGGCAAAGGTTTTTTTTCTAGAAGAAAGAGTATTCCGCTTCTAGGTCTTCCTATACTTTTTCCCCCCTGTGGCGCTGCTGCCCAACGCGAGTCATGTCCTCATTCACGAGGTTGCTAGATCACAAACAACGACGCACCACTGTCGGTAGGACTCCTCTGGACGAATGATCAGCCCATCGCAGAGACGTCCACCTAACAACGCACAATGCTCACAACACACAAATATCCATTCCCCCCAGAGGTATTCGAACCCACATTCTCAGTAGTCTTGCGACCGCAGACCTACACTTTTACATCTTCCCATATATCATTTCGTATTTGCTAATATCTCCTCCTCCAACCACCTATACATTGGGCACCGAGTCTCTTTCCCGGGGGTAAAGCGGCCGGAACGTGGTTTTAACCACCCCCATCTAGGGTCAATTTTAAAGATGGAGCCCAGGTATATCTCTACGCCTCCTCTGACCCTTAAGGGCCTGTTAAAGGGCGAAATTAACTTCAAATTTTCTACTTTTTGCAGTGATATTTGGTATCTCAGATAATATTTGGTATCTCAGATAATATTTGGTATCTCAGATAATACAGCGTTGATACTTGAAGAATTATAAATTAGGAATTGGAAAGATTATGGCACGAAGTGGTAGTGACATATTCTCAACACCCTCCCAGTATTTCTCTGCCAGTACTGCGAAAAGCAGCCAGAACAACAGTCTCTCTGCCACACATTACAACCGGACATCTTCAAAGTTTAGACTCTTAACCGCTACATTAACCTGCTCGACGCAACTACAAGATGCCGACACGATTCAGTTTCTTCTGACAGCATCACTGCTTCGGACGATAATATATGAAAACAAACTAACATCAGTCTTTTTTGTATTATTTCCTCAAGGTCTCAGCAATTTTTTTTCTGACCAAGAAAAGAATGATTTTGGCTCTTTTTTTTTTGTAAATAGGACAATTTTAATGTTTTAAACATTTTGCAATATTGAGATTTCAACGACCATAATATGAGAACTTGCATAAAACCTAAGTGAAACGTCTTAATTGTAAACTGTATTACCGACAGCTGCATTTGAAATACTGGTGTAACTTTACAAGGTATTGATTACAGGCTGTCTGAGGATGACACGATAGTGTCGAAACATGTAGCAGTGTGATAATTTGTGAAATAATTGTGTGCTTTTGTTGGTCATAGTACAATTTGAAATACTGGTGTAACTTTACAAGGTATTGGATTACAGGCGCCCTGATGATGGCACGATAGTGTCGAAACATGTAGCAGTGTGATAATTTGTGAAATAATTGTGTGCTTTTGTTGGTCATAGTACAAAATAATAACAGATGCACGGTACAGGTATCAAAATAGAAAAATACAGGGAACTGAGTTGGAACAGGGATGTCTCAGCCAGTACAGTCTTATGTTTATTGGACCGTGCATCATTTTGATAGTTGAATAAAGAGACACCAACTTGATGTCACTTGATTTATTATTTAATTATCTAATGCTCAACATGTTTCGGATGTTAGTACATCCATCCTCAGGAGCTTGCGATGTACTAACATTCGAAACATGTTGAGTACTAAATAATGAAATAATAAAGCAATTGACATCGAGTTAGTCTATCTTTATTCAACTATCAGTCAGTACAGTGTCCAGGCTAAGAGCTGTATAACCCTCATGGCTCAATTCGTGGCACAGGTATTAGATTTATCTTTCCAAAGCCTCCAGACCGTTTCCTGTTCCTACCAATCATCTTATTCAGTGCTTAATGGCAGCTCTGTATTAGTAGGTAAAGCGAACGGAGCGTGAAGCTGACCAATGAAACCTTATCTTGTGCCGAGTTATACCTAAAATTTCTTTAAGTGCTCACGGAAAACCTACCGCTCACTGAGCTGAATATTTCGTGACAAAGGCTTTGTGTATCTACATCTTCTTGAGTATCGATATTTCCAAAACAAACTGCACTTAACACCAGACTGCCTTCTTCTTCGAATGGGCTAGACGCTCCAGTCGGTAATTTCATGTGCAATACATTTATACAGTCTCTTCGAGCGAAGTTAGCTGTCACATTATTAAGCTGTAGGCGAGGTTAGCTGTCACATTACGCATCATTAAGCTGCAGTTAAACTCCAAACAAGTAACATACACAATTTACATAACAAAAGATGATATTTCGGTCAGAATTCCAACGCGAATTACCGACAGTTTCCTGACTAATTATTGTCCCGGTGATCAGATTAAGAAGAATGAGATGGGAGGGGCTTGTAGCACGTACGGGAAGGGGAGAAGTTCACACAGGTTTTGTTGGTGGAAACCTTAAGGAAAGAGACCACTTGGAAGACCCAGGCATAGATGGGACAAGAAGTTGGGTGGTGGCATGGACTGGGTTGTTCTGGCTGAGGGTAGGGACAGGTGGAGGGAAATTGTGAATGCGGTAATGAACTTTAGGTTTTCACAAACTGGGGTTGGAGGGGAGGGGGAAGTTTCTAGACTGGTTGAGGGCCTGTTAGCTTCTGAGGAAGGATAGATAGATGGATGGATAGATAGATAGATAGATAGATAGATAGATAGATAGATAGATAGATAGATAGATAGATAGATAGATAGATAGATAGATAGATAGATAGATAGATAGATAGATAGA
>Ga0131853_10020168_pt1 | contig 12116 bp, 10 predicted proteins | sample TergutLab28metaG_FD_92764 | JGI IMG/M metagenome (GOLD analysis project Ga0131853, IMG submission 92764) | Labiotermes labralis P1 segment gut microbial communities from Petit-Saut dam, French Guiana - Lab288 P1 (version 2) (version 2) | ecosystem: Host-associated > Arthropoda: Insects >...
AGTTTTAACGGCTTATGGGCAACACTTCCATCAACTTTGTTCATGGAAGAGTGTAACAAGCACACTTAAATCCAACGAAAAGATTCTGAGGCCCAAAGAAACAAAGTTAGCTACAGTCCCTGTAAAGTCGTGTAATAGGGGCACGTGCTGCGAATTTCTTACTCCTGTTGGGATGAAGGGGGTTGGGGGAGAGGGGTTGGAAGGGATGAGATTACAAGCTCAGAGATTTTTTTCCTTAAATCTTATTATTCTTTTCCTAACACACGCGAATTCGGTTTTTCATCCCGGCCCATATTGTTCCTCTGTTCTTTCGCTAGGCACCCCCCCCCCCGCCCGCTCCACCCCGCCGCAACTACCCAATCTCCTAACAGTTCGCTCGATTCGTTCCACGGGGGTGCAAATACTACGTATATCGCGGAAATGCTGACGCATGTTTTCCACCCACCGACACCACCACTACCATCACCCCCGCCACCCAATTTTATAATCTACAGACGTATATGACGCTGCATTTCATGCAAAAAGGAACCAGGTTACACCAGTGCCGCTCACACTAACAGCTACAGTATCAGGACACTGCCACACTTATGTCTAAGACTTCGCGTGTCAACCACTCAAGGACACAAGACTGCAAAACCTTCTTATAATAAAACCAACTAGATGCATTAATTTCTCAAATTTATTTTTGGAATAGGACTCATGTTTCGGACAGTATCTCTGTCCATCATCAGGAGTCTAGCACTGTACATACAGCAATACATACAGGTTATGCTGACTGCTTGCTAACAAGCAGTCAGCATAACCTGTATGACCTATACTTATTGCTGTGTGTACAGTGCTAGACTCCTGATGATGGGCAGAGATACTGTCCGAAACATGTAGAGTCCTATTCCAAAAATAAATTAGAGAAATTAGTGCATCTAATTGGTTTTATTATAAGAATATATCACAATGCACGGTCCTCAGAATGTCAAAATACTGCAAATCCTGTCATTCATAACGTAATTCATAAAATTGCCATAGACATTCTTGGCTGTTTGTTGTGTTTAAATTATTTTTATATAGGGTGATAAACCTTCCAATGCAGGCCTCGGTACACTGAACGGGCGTAAATGCGTATCAGGGAACAACAATTTTGAAGCACATCTACCTTAATCAGTTGATGGAATTTTAACTCCAGCGTCATTCAGTGATTAAATTCATTGATTAAGAATTCCATTTAATACCTTAATTACAGAGGATCGTATTATGGCCTTAAGCGCAGCGGACCTTATTATGGCCTTCAATATAGTTAGTATGGTCTTAATTACATTGGTTGGACCTTACTATGGCCTTAAGTGCAGCGGACTTATTATGACCCTAATTACAACAGACCTTATTATGGCCTTAATTACACTGCGCCTAATTATGTCCCTCAGTGAAGCGGACTTCATTATGATTTTAATTACTTTAGACCTTTTATGACCTCAAGTAAAGTGACCTTATAGCCTTAATTACAATGGAATTTGTTATGGACTGAACTTCAGCGGACCTTATTTTGGCCTTAATTACAATGGGCTTTATTATGGCTATAATTACACTAGACCTTGTTATGGCCTTAAGTTCAGCAGAAATCGTTATGGCCTTATTTGCAATATCCTTTATAATGACTTTAATTACGCTGGACCTTAGTAACGTCTTAATTGCAACGGACCTTTTTATGGACTTAATTACAATGGACCTTATAATAGTCTTAGGTGTAGTGGACCTTATTATGAATCAGAAGGCTGTAGATGCAAAATTCGCCTCTAGAGATCTTTTCAAAACCTCTGTCCCATCATTCCCACTCTGACACTAAGGTCACAGACAGCCGGAGTAACGCATTCAACACAAGACATTCTCTGACAAGAACGCCTATTAAAATGCATCCCAACCGATCGTTGTTCTGTCTCTCCGTACGTGTGGACAGTTGCAGGAGCCAGAGGTCCAGCAGGACCACAAACCGGAGACCTAGCCTCGCTGAATTCCCAACAAAGATGCCCGCCACTGCCCATCACAACAGATCACAAGGTAGCGTATCCTGTAGCGTAGTCTCTATACCAACTGATCTGCCTCGAATAAAATATATTAGTGGTTACCGACTGTAAATATAATTAAAGTTTCCGGATTTGAGCACCCTTTCTTGGGGGAGCACATTTGTAGCCCCACTTAGCAGGTCAGCGAAAGCGTAGGCGAAACACTGTGATGTGTGTTGATGTGTGGAGGGTTGCCAGCTTCAAAGGCACTGCAGCCCGTAATGCGAATTGCTACATTTGTGCGCTGTATCGGGCTATCGAGGTTAAAATGTGACTTACCTATTGCCAACTTAAAAAAAAAGTATCCACCCCAGTGTATCACAATTGTGTTTCCTAAATACAATAACATTTTTTGCACACGTCTTAAATTTTAACGAAATGAGGGTTTTATTTCTCTCTTGCAAAGGCAAGCATTTTGTTTTGACTAGCTGGCATTCCTCACCCCACATTTCTTCCTTCATAATTAACAATTCCCTTCAGTGCCGGTGGTGAAAGAACAAGACGATGATTTGTTGGAATAAGAGAGTAATGCAACATTTATCACGTGTAGACATGCAGCCAAACTTCTTGCCCATTATTTTTGTTAGGTGAGCCGGTACAGATTAGTAACCGTAGCAAATAGATTGCGAGCCCACGTCGGGTCAGGCAGGGTTAGACTGCGTGCTGAGATATATCTTGCCAGCACTACATCGAGACCCACTCTAGGACCCCCCCCCCCAGCCTCCTGTCCAGTGGGTAGGGGGGGGGGAATGCAACCAGGCAGTAAACATGACCACTCGTAAACATGCCTAATAACGGAGCGTATTTCACCATGAAGATGGATGAAATATGTTCCACCGAAGCTTTTATAAAAACAGCCATACTACACAGGTTACAAAACGTGACAATCCGTGACACAAGACATGACAGTCAGTGACGGAAAAAAGACAATCCGTGACACAAAACATGACAGTTCATGACAAAACATGACAATCCGTGACAAAAACATGACAATTCGTGATACAAGAAATGATAATCCGTGAAACAAGACATGACAGTCAGTGACGCAAAACATGACAATCCGTGGCACAAAACATGACAATCTTTGACAAAAACGTGAAAATCCGTGACACAAAACCACTAAATTGTTCCTGCCAAAAATGTATATAACCAGAAAATGAGACTTGTTCCCTTCCTACATGAATATTTTAAAATATCCTTCGATCCATCACATGCGGTACTTCTGTCTGTCTGTCGGTCTGTCTGACTTCCAGCAAGCAGCTGACACCTTCCCTTTGTGTTTTCCATATCATCCTCCTCCCCTCCTTCATCCCACCCCAACCTTTGTTCTAATCACTTGCTTTAGATTCCGTTCATCCTGGATATGTTATGTATCGAATTTGAAAATTCTAAAGCTATAAATACGGGTATTCAGTTACGTATCCCTCCTCCTCCCCCCTCACCGACCGTGACCCATCCTGTCATTAAGTCACCCTCAGATAAGAAAGAAGTAATCACATTCCTTTTGTGCACCGACTTATCGTTTAACGATTTTCTCTGCTTCTTCGACTCACGTTTTTCACTTTAAATGAAACGTCAACTCATGATTTATGAACATTTGCACTGCAGTAATAGTGCTGCACTAAATACAGTCAAGGATACATAAGTAACTTCAGGGTCTCACTGTTTCACAATTTAATTTCAACCTCCACATAATAAACAGCTGCGATCACAAAACTAAAAAATCTGACATAAATTCGTATACCTAAAAGTATCTCGTAAAATTGAAGCATCAACCCTTTACAGCCCAGTGGTCACTATATGTACTACCAAGTTTAACATTCATAAATTCTATGTTCTGGCCACGCCGTGTATTTATGTATTTTGTATGGATCTCAGAATAAACAACGACTTTTGCCCCATACAACAGTAAGTGACTGGCTTTTTATAACCGAGGAGTGTGTTTACGTGTTTACTGCGCGGTAGGATTTGGGCCTTTATAAGAAACAACATTTCATATTCCAAGGGTTAACAGTGCTGTGGCACAATAGCATTGCATGATTTTGCTTCACTTGTTAGTTACGTACAGACAGACTTCATGCCAGAGGGGCGCAGTGTATGCCGGATACATAAAATGCACGAACTGCATTCCTTTGTGACTTTATCTACCCGCGCACGTCAGCAATAAATCTCTAACAGTAGCCAGCGGAATTCTTTCTCTGAGACATGGTGTCGCCCGTCACATTAACATTCAGCAAACAGTTCATTGTTTGTTTGTGTGTCTGTTTTTGTCACGATAGTAATCGTATCGGAAACATACAAGTTTGTTGACACCAGTTTTTCAAAAAGAGCTTAATTTTGTCTGACTGAATGGATTATGACCGATTGCGGTGGCCGCGCCGGCTAAGGTGTGGGTCTGCAGCCTCTCGGTTGCTGGGATTGCGGGTTCGAATTCCGCCGCGGGCATGGATTTCCGCCTCTTTTGACTGTTGTGTCGTTAGGTAAAGGTCCTTGCAAGGGGCCGATCCCTCGTCCAGAGGAGTCCTACCGTGTGTGTGTGTGTCACTGAGTACGATCAGATGCAACGATAACTTTCTACTCTTACAGTGAGTAGGTAGACAGATGTCACAGTAAGAAAGAAGGTAAAGACTGGATCTTGAGAGCCTAATTTAAGGATGCTATGGGCAAATAAACGAACCGGGATAGCTCAGTTGATGCAGTGACCAGATTATGGTCAGAATCAGAGAAATCTTAAGCCGATTCTGGCAGGGTAGAGACAATTTATCTTTTCCACGACGAATGGAGGACTGGAAGTATAGTTCCGTTGATTCTTCGTCTCGGCGCGACATGGACGTGAGTGATCAGCTTCAAGCCCCAAACGCATTACCCCTGGTACCCGTTTAAAAAAATGCTGGGTAGACCCAAGAGATGGTCTGGACGTTTCGGAGAAGAGATGAGGCTCTTCTGTTGCGAGGAATGAAATCACGACGATCTTTGGATGTACAGCCAGTATTCTAGCCACTATATCGACTGAAATATGAAAGCTTCTACGTTAAAGTTAACGGATATGTGTCATGTTTTCCTTATATTCTGTGTTACAGATAAAAGCCTTACTTTGTTAAACAGTGCGCACTTTCTTCCTATGTACAGATTTACAGGTGTTCATCATCATGTTCATTCAAGTTATCGTTTTCTCTTACGTGATACCATGTAGTTCTACAGAAAAGTATCAAGGTAATTTGCTGCCTGTATATTAAGGGCAGAATTACAAGTAATTCACCTTAAATATTTCGGCAGAACTTTACGATGTGTTTTCGTACAACTGCACAACAGTCCTACACACAAATATGTACAATCATACAGCAAACGTACTATATCCTTCGACCGTTTCCGGCCCATAATTAAGGCCGAAACATGTCGTAGGTTTGCTCTGTGATTGTTTACTGTTGTCTCTAATTAATGTGCAGTTGTAGGAATAAATACTGTAATATCATCTCACTGGACGGACCATATATATATATATATGTACACATACTATTAAATTACGGCATAAGTTTCTTTTACCGAAACGTCGGTACCTATCCATCAAGTTGCACAACCCCAAACCTCAAAAACCGTAATTTCAAAACACACATTGGGCCCATTTTTGCGTCTCTAGTCGAAACATAACTAAAAGTATTAAGATCAATTAGAAGTTTCTTTGCCACTATATTTCGCTGGTCGATATTTTTCCAGCATTCATGTGTCATCAGGGACTTTCTTTATAAAGCTGAAGTATGAAATGCTATAATTTTTGAGAGAAATGTTTATAAAATATTGAGAGAAGAACTTGAAGTAAAGGCGATATGGAAGACCAAGACGTATATGGCAGGATAATATTAAAATAACTCTGAAAAACAATATATGAGGATTTGGAATAAATTGATCTGATTCATGGAGAGGAACCAAGTGATATGCTTCAGTAAACACGATAAAATCGTGGATCCATAAAAGTTAGGAAATATCTTAACTAGCTCAGCTGCTAACAGCTTCAGAGCGAGGGCACAGGCTCATGCGGTTATTTACGTCTTACAGAAATTGATTTGGAACGATGAAGACGTTAAATGTCGAAGACACTTGTATTAGCCAACATCATTGACTTAAAGGCTAAAAAGATGTATTTCAACACACTATACTGGCAGCCATGTATCATTGTGACTAATATTATATGGGGCATACTACACTATAATCACGCCTCATGGTGTCTAAAATTACTGCCTTTGGTAAGCTAGGAATTCCGTGAAGTACTATACCATTTATTTTTTAGTAATCTTTTAAATCATAGAAAAGTGGAATATGAAGTCAGTACAGTGCAGCTCAAAATGTGTCTCAAGAACTCTCCAAAACCGGGAGGGAAAAAATTGTTTTCATATTTTAGATAAATACAACAAACTTGCTCACGGGAATGATATGACGTCACATGAATGCAATATGAATGTAAGAAACCATAATCTTTAATTGAAATGAAATGCTAAGAGAATTACTTTTCTTTATACATTATATATTACAGAGGGAGAAGATAAGGCACATGGTTTATTACATGCGATTAGGCAGTGTGTGTGTGTGACTGTAGAGTGCCGTGTGGCACGCGCGCTTCCGGCCCTAATGGCTCTGGGCGGAACACACATACAGAGTGATAATACTGGAAGGGAGGATCAGGGCAAAACAACGCCACTGCCGCCGCTCGGTCCCGGAGAGCTTCATCCGGTACAGAGGAAAGTAGGGCCCAAATATGACAAAACGGACACCAACAGACAGAGAGCATAACAAAAAGAATGGCAAAAAAAAGGACACAGGGAGAAAGCCATAAGCAGTAAAACAAAGGGAAAAAAAATGTCCGAAAGAAATAGAGTTACAAAAAAAAAGATATAGAAACAGACACAAAGAGGAAAGAAAGACAACAAGGAAAGAAGGGCGGAAATAACGTAAAAGACACCAACAGCAACAAACCATAACAGGAAGGAAGGACAATAAAAAACACAAGAAGAAAGCCACGAAGTAGAATGACAGAGGGAAACGTAGATAAAGTTATGGAGAAAAAGACATAGAAAGAGATAAGAAAGTATCGTTCACCCTATAACCTTCCATGAAGGCCCAGAGGGGGAGTAGAGGTATAGCTTTACTCTTTCTTTAACCTCGGGATAGAGAGGGGTGGATGGTCAACGCCACGCCCCGGCCGCTTTATGCCCAGGGAAGAGACCTGGTACACATTGTACAGGAGGCTGGGTGGGCCCCAAGGCCGTCGGTCTGGACAGGTGCGGAAAATCTCACCCTCACCGGGATTCGATGCAGTGACCATGCAGCCTGTAGCGAGTCGCTATACCGACTGAGCTATCCCGGGCCCACGGAAGATATACAAGAGGAAAGAACACGAGAAAGACATTCTTGGAGAAAGAAATTACACGAATACAAAGAAACGTACCCATTAAGGAGGAATGGAATGCTACATGCAAGTTCGCAGGGCCACTGTGTTGTAGATTCACTTTTACAAACACTACTTACTTACTCGATGGTGCAGAGTCCTTTTGAGAAGCTAACTGGTTTGCAGCTAGTCAAGAAATTACCCGCATTTTATGGAACCCGAAGGTTTATTACCGCACTCACAAGCGTCCGCCATCTGTCCCTATCCTGGGCCAGCCCAATCCAGTCCATATACCCACATCCCACCTCCTGGAGATCCATCGTAATATTATTCACCCATCTACGCCTAGGTCTCCCCAGTGGTCTCCTTCCCTCCGGTTTCCCCACCAAGACCCTATACGTCCCCCTCTTCTCACCCACACGCACCACATGCCCAGCCCATCTCATTCTTTTACAAACACTAACTTAACAAAATTTGCACATTTTCCCAAGGTATGTCACGCATTCCGGCTCCCACGATATATCTCGCTAGTGTCTTTCCCTAGTTTTAAGCTCGCTTGTCCACCATGTTGCCATCACTGACACCAGAAACTTATAAGTTACGATGTCGATTTGGCCTCAACCGGCTTTACGCTCCTCCCAAGTTTCGTGAACATTTGTTGACCGATTCGAAGGTTAAAATGCGAGGACGTACACACAGACCACGCAATTATGTCGTTAAAATTATGGAGTAGATAAAGCATAGAATCGTTAAAAGACAATTCTATGGCTGTTAAATGACGCTTGTGTGCAACAAAATGTTGATACTGGTACTAGGATACACAGTAATGCTGCAGTAACTCTTCTTGAAATTCTTCTAGTGTCCGTATTATCGATTAAAATGTACGGCAGCAGGCCTATACAGCCGGCAGAGGAACAATGGATCTCACTTCCAGGATCATGATAAATGAAAAAGGAACCGTTTCTAACAGAAGCTAGAAGTTATTGTCGCCATAAATCACTTCCTGCTGATTTGGATGTCAACTACAGCACATTGTAAAAGTTTATGCAATTTCTAGTGTGTCCTTATCTCCACAGGAAAGTGGAATAACTTTCTAACATATTTAACATCTAATATATGAAGGGTGTGCCCGGTAGCTCAGTCGGTATAGCGACTGGCTACGGGCTGGACGGTCCGGGATCGAGTCCCGGTGGGGCGAGATTTTCCGCACCTGTCCAGACCGGCCCTGGGGCCCACCCAGCCTCCTGTACAATGGGTACCGGGTCTTTCCCAGGGGTAGAGGCGACCGGGCGTGGGGCTGACCCCCCACCCCCATCTAGTGCCGAGGTCCTAGAAAGAGTAGAGCTATATCTCTACTCACTCTAAAGGCCTTCGTGGCCTATATAAAGAGTGAAACCTACCTACATATAATATCAAGGACGCAGAACAGGCGAACAGCCCATTAAATAGTGTGTATATGGAACGGAGAACCGTCTTCGATCACATACGGGGGCACAAACATGGAATTGGCCCTGGTATCTCTACATGACCTTTCAACCAACGGATAGAGAGATTTATTTCATCTTTGTGTAAGCGGGGAGAGCCTGAAACAGATCAATCCATTCTAAATACCACAATGTCGCCCTTAAGAATGGACGGAGCTTAACTTCCATTCGTTCGTACATATCTCCCAAATTAACAGTAAAGAAAAAACCTCCCTTCACCACGAGATACGTGTTTTCACAAGGGTGAAATAACATTGTGTAGGATCGTAGATAGTTAAAGAAGTTTCGGAATAAAACCGTCTTCCTCAAACTGCAAGACCTTACCAGAACAACCCTACAATTTATACTAAGTCGGACTTAAAACTTACAAATACGCTGCATAAATAATATATGACTTGTGTAATTGTATTTATGCAGGTGAAGCTAAAACTGCCCGTACTAACAACCATGCAATGTCATTGTGTGGGTGACTGGAGGTAGAGCTCCATTCATTCTCAATTTCGGTGTCACATTGAAGTGACCACAAACCATCATATCTCAACCGCTTTATATCCGCGGATAAAAGCCATAGGCAAGCACTGGACAGGAAGCGGGTCGGCTGCAGACACCAGACCCGCAGTGAAGAAGAGGAAAATCTGCACTTCTGCCAGGAATAGAAGCCGCATCCACCGTGTCCACCAGCGTGTAATCCAGCCACAGCCCTAGCTGTTTTTTTTTTTTTTATTTTCCAAATTTTGAGCTTCACACAAGAATTTCGACGTTACAATTATCGGAAAAGACAGCAGCGAATTATGCTAGTAACACAATCTTGCAGGTGCTGCGGAAGCCATCTTGGATATAGCTTCCGCTTTGCGTACGCCTGAACCCTGAGCTCTCCCACAGATTCCTCTCATACCCTAACACAAGGTTACCTCTCTACTTTCAGTAACTTGCTCGATTTTCGCTGCAAGCAGTTCCTTTGTAAGCTGCCTTCACGTCTCGGATAATAGGAAATTGCCATGGCTAAGAAACGTGGAGTTGAAATCTCTCGCTTTATTACTAAAGGCAAATGTATTTAATTATAACACAAGGTCATGACGTAATGCCTTTTAGGTGTAAGACCTCAGGTAGGGAAATAATCCTTTGTCAAAATGCACAAGGAAGGTAAAATATAAAGTTAACAGTCAGCTTAATTAAGCTGGAAATGATTAAGACGTAGGGGGCAATGTGACGCAACAGCCTAATTCGGGCCTAGGCCGCCTCATTGTTGAGGTTTCTAGATCACACACACACACACACACACACGATAAGATTCCTCTGGACGAGTGATCAGCTCGTCGCAGAGGCCACTACCTGCACAACACACCCTTAGACCCACGAATTCTTAACCTTGGAAATACGCGCAGAAGGTCGGCCAGTTTCAAACATCTATTGTTTAAACACTGGAGAAATGTCCCTGACAGGTACTGCCTAGGAGGCTGAGTCGACCGCACGGCCAACGTGGAATCGGTGGAAAAATAAACCATAGTCGGAGTCCGAACACAGATTCCCCTGCCTTCAAATCCGTGGCCTAGCCATCATATTCACTGATCTAACTTGTCACCCATATTTCGAAACTGATTATACAGGGTGACGCAACAGCCACTTGACCAACGCTGTTTAACATGTTGCCTCTACATGTCAATTGGCTACTGCCACATTAGATATTAACATTTGTTTCCTACCACAGAGTTAGCCGAGAATTCCCGAGCACATTACAAAATTACCCCGTACCGTTACCAATATGTACGGTTGACAGACTCTTAAAGTGATATACAGATACCGCAAAGGGTATTTTGGACGCAATTAGATAGCTAGGCTCCCAAATTTTGGGACGCACTTGCTGCCACCTTTAGATGCAATTCAGGACTTTTGTCGCTCGCAGTGTGGCTGTCATCTGTTACTCTGCACTGAGCTGCAAACTGTACGATCGGAATTTGTCTCGTTATTAGCAGAAGGAGAGGAGGAGGAAGAAGAAAGTCGACTAATACCTGAATATTCCTGGAGACGTTGAGTACATCCGCGTAAAATCGTCGGCGAACGAAATATGGACACGTCATTTACAAATGGACAAAACGCAAAACCGTATATCGTGGCTCAGATTTGAGATCGTAACGGGACTACCTATGAGGACAGACGTGGCGCCGTCTAGTCTGGTACAATTAAACCGATGTTTAACGTGATATCTCAGTGTCATTGGCTTTCGCGACACTCTGTGTAGTCAGCTGCGGTTAAATGGGGAGTAATAACATTGACATCGGTAGGTTAAGGTTTGTGGCCACCCGATGCCCTGATATTACAATTGAAGGACTGCGTTGGATAATTAACCTGGGGAGGAAGGTATCAGGATCCTCTGAAACGACGGTTCCTCTGTTCTCATGACTTAGGCAGCAGGTACATCTAAAACGTCGGTACGTCTGTGCCCATGACTGAGGCAGTGGGTCTCTCTGAAACGTCTGTACATCTATTCTCATGGTTAAAGTCGGGGCAAGAGATTTTCCTGTTATTGCAGGTGTCCACGCCGGATATGAGGCCCAACCAGCCTCCTATTTAAAAGGATACCGGGTTTCTCTTCCAGGGGTAAAGCAGCCGGGGCGTGTGAAGCTGACTGCTTTTATCGATCCAACAACAACGTTAAGAATGAGAGGAGATACAACTTTTCTCCCCCTAACGTCTTCATAAAGAGGAAATGGGGAATCAGTAGGTACGTCTGAAACGCCGGTACATCTATTTTCAGAGTTGAGGCAAATGATCTCTGAAACGTCGTATCTCATAAGGTTCCACTCTTCTATACGTTCTGTGAAGCAAAGATCTAACGAACTAGACCTTTAAAAAAATACATCCAACCTAGTGGTAAGAATGGTGGTCGCTCTGACTCTGCTTTACCCTAATCCATCACTTCGATTATCCTGTTGGTGCTATTATCTCGAAAATGCATACACCCACCCAATCGAGGGGCCCCAAATCCAGCTCCATCACGTGTCCACTTGTAGGACAGCCGACTGATCTCCGCTCTGATGTGTGAACGCAGCAGATGTCGCACGTACACTGTACCAGTATCTGTAGCGGGGCGGGGGGGGGGGGGATTTCACGGCCCAGTGGGGATCGGGTATGTTACTTGGACCGTACGTCCTCCCGCAGTGCCCTCGGATTTAAGGCGATCTGTTTTTTCGGGGCAAT
>Ga0131853_10020169_pt1 | contig 12116 bp, 12 predicted proteins | sample TergutLab28metaG_FD_92764 | JGI IMG/M metagenome (GOLD analysis project Ga0131853, IMG submission 92764) | Labiotermes labralis P1 segment gut microbial communities from Petit-Saut dam, French Guiana - Lab288 P1 (version 2) (version 2) | ecosystem: Host-associated > Arthropoda: Insects >...
GCCCGATACCGTGGCGCCGGCCACGGTTTGTGCGGATGGTGTGAAAACGCGGTCTTCGTGAAGAACGGATTCCAGCATTTGACTTGTCTCCTTCATTATTCGTACCGCAACGCAGGCGGCTGAAATCCCTGGCCTCTTCGTGCAACAGGAATTTGTGCGGTGGCTTTCGAAGTTGCAAAATCGAAGTTGCAATAACGCACACACGGACTATTGTTACCCTGGATCACTTACCCCAAACTTACATGCCGCATCGGGATGCAATGCGAGGTTGAGCGGCAACAAGGGCCTGCGCGGCAGCGCGAGCGTCCAGGGCTTTTCAGTGAATCGTCGGCGTCGCCCATATCCCCGCCAACGATTGGGCGGGCGTCGATATCCAGTGCGCGGCATCGGCGTCGTACATGGTCCAGTAGTCGCCCTCCGGCGCTTTGTGCGTCACCGAAACAGCCTGCATCGCGACAGCCAGCGCACCCGCGAATGTGCGGTCGTCCATTACTGCCATGCGGTCGATCGATTGCGCGTAGCCATACGCGCCAAGGCGTTCCCATTGGTCGTGCATGAACGCGAACACCCACCGGCTGAAGCTGAACACCACGTCCTGGCCAGCCTCGGGCATTTCGCACATGAGTTCGATGAAGCGCAAACGCGGTACGCCGTTTACGCAACTCAGCGCGCCTGCACCATCGCAGGTGAATCCGAAGCTGACCGCACAGTTGAGCCTCCCGTCCTTGTTAAGCATATAACTTCGTAGATCGAACGTATGCAGCGCAATGCATCGCCACTTCTCGGTGCGACCCGGAACGTCCGGAAAACGGACGGTATTGCGCAGCGTCGCGTAGATCGACGCATGCAGGCGCGAAACAAACACCGCGAGTCCGCCCTGCCCGCCGCCCTTGGCCCAGGCCGGCTCGACAACGCAAAAACCGTCACACAGATAAACGGGGCGAACAACGATCCAGAGAGCGAAGGGGGCGGTGTAATCGGTCAGCATCGGTCGGCATGGGTCGGGCAAACAGGATGAAAGTTAACCTGTACAAGGTTCCGGAAAAACACAATCAATACGTAGTACGAATAAAATAAAGCGTCTTGTTTATCTCAGTTGAGATAAATTTCTCCAGACGAAAAATAGCACAGTCTCCCGCGAACCGGACACCGCCCGCGCTCACGACGCGCTGCCAACCGGGCGATTCAAAGTCCGCATTGTCATTTCGCAAACCGCTGCACGATTGCCGCGCCTGATATACGCTTGCGAACAACCGGGGTCGTACCGCCCACATGCGCATTGCATCACTTCATCGGCTTTCCCTACAGAGGAGCAACGTCAATGGAATACACCCGATTCGGCTCGACCGGGCTTGAGGTTTCGCGTCTGTGTCTTGGCTGCATGACCTACGGAGAGCCGGGACGCGGCACGCATCCGTGGACCCTCGGCGAATCCGCCGCTCGGCCGCTGATTCGCCAGGCGCTCGATGCCGGCATCAACTTCTTCGACACCGCCAACAGCTACTCCGACGGCACCTCCGAGGAAATCGTGGGCCGCTCGCTGCTCGACTTCGTCAAGCGCGACGAGGTCGTCATCGCGACCAAGGTGTACAACCGCATGCGTCCCGGCCCGAACGGTGCGGGCCTCTCGCGCAAGGCGATCTTCATGGAGATCGACAACAGCCTGCGGCGTCTCGGAACCGACTATGTGGACCTCTATCAGATCCATCGCTGGGACTACAACACGCCGATCGAGGAGACGCTCGAAGCGCTGCACGACCTCGTGAAGGCGGGGAAGGTCCGCTATATCGGCGCGTCGTCGATGTATGCGTGGCAGTTCTCGCAAGCGCTCCATACCTCGCGGATGAACGGCTGGACGCCGTTCGTGAGCATGCAGAATCACGTGAATCTGCTGTATCGCGAGGAAGAGCGCGAAATGCTGCCGCTGTGCGCCGATCAGGGCGTCGCCGTCATGCCCTGGAGCCCGCTGGCGCGCGGACGCCTCACGCGCGACTGGAACGTCACGAGCGAGCGCGAACAAACCGACGCGTTCGGCAAGAAGCTCTACGCCGCCACAGCCGAGGCCGATCGCGCCATCATCGAGGCCGTCTCGGCGATCGCGACGGCGCGCAACGTATCGCGCGCGCAGGTGGCGCTGGCGTGGTTGCTGCAGAAGGAAGAGATCACCACGCCGATCGTCGGGGCCTCGAAGGCGCAGCATCTGGAAGACGCCGTCCGCGCGCTGTCGCTCGAACTCAGCGACGAGGAGGTCGATGCGCTCGAAGCCCCCTATATTCCCCACGCGGTGGCCGGGCACATGTAAGGTGCCACGGGGCGCCGCCTGCCGTTACAGGCCGGGCGCCCCCTTGCTAATTAATGCAGATCCGTAAGCAGCGACGCCCGCGCGGCACCGTCGATCGTCTGGGTCGGCACGCGATAGTTCGGATGATCGCAACCGATCTTCAGCGCCGCGCCGTCGCGTAACCGCGCCTTCATCGCGAGCGTCAGCTCGAAACGCACGAAATGCACCGCCGAGGTCTTTTCGGCGTTCTCGCGTTCGAGGTCTTCGTCGGCAATGGCGTAGACCGGCTCCTCGCCGTCCACCTGCATGAACACGCGATCTTCGATGCCAATGAGCCGCGCCAGCGCCGCGCGCCGCTCGACCTCGTTCTCGTATTCGATCTGCATCGTCGCCTTGAAATTGCTGCCGTCGGGCACGAGCGGCAGATAGGCGTCCAGTTCGCCCTGAATGCCCTCTTCATCGAAGATCTTCTCGATGTGAAGCATCTCCTGGATCTGATAGCGGATGGTCGTTTCGTCCTCGAACAGGAACGTCAGATGATTGCCCAGTTCGACCGCGCGCTGCTTCTTGTGTTCGATGATGCGGTTGCGCATGTCCTTGCGCGCCTTCGCATAAGCCTCCAGCGTCATCAGCGAATTTCTCGCAATAGTCATCGTCAGTGCCTCGTGAATGAAAGGATGAGCGGCGCGCCCGTGTCGAATGCGTCGAATGCGTCAAATGCCATAGGCGCGGCGCAACAACGTGAGCGGATGCGCGAGCGGCGGCTCGCCAAGCTGGTTCTCGTCGATGCCTTGCGCAATGTGATGGCCCGCCAGCGCGCAATCGGACGAAATGAACGCGGGCTCGCCCTGCGCCATCTGCTTGAAGACCGGCGTGCCGATTTTCATCGATATCGCGTGAAATTCCTTCTTCACGCCGAACGTGCCCGCATGCCCCGAGCAGCGCTCGACCACGTTGACCTTGGTATCGGGCACGAGCGAGAGCATGTCGGCGGTCTTGCGTCCGATGTTCTGCACGCGCGCGTGACACGGTACGTGATACGAGACGTTGCCGAGCGGCGTGCCGAAGTCGGTCTTGAGCAAGCCGTCGCGGTGCCGCGAAACGAAGTATTCGAACGGGTCCCAGAACGCCTCCGCGACGGCGCGCGCCTCGGCGTCGTCGGGGAACATCAGCGGCAGTTCGTGCTTGTACATCAGCACGCAGCTCGGCACCGCGCCGATTAGCGCATAGCCGTCGCGCGCGTATTGCGCGAGCACCGGCATGTTCTGCGCTTTCTTCTGCGCGACGCCTTCCAGGTTGCCCTGTTCTAGCAACGGCATGCCGCAGCACGCCTCGCTCTTCACGAGCACCCAGGGGATGTCGTTGTGATCGAGCAGCGCGACGAGATCGTGGCCGATGCCCGGTTCGTTGAAGTTCACATAGCAGGTGGCATAGATCGCGACCTTGCCCGGCGTGCGCTCGCCGTCGCGCACCTCGGTCGCTTTCGCCGCCTTCGCCGCGCTGCGGAACTTGCGCGGCGCGAAATCGGGCAGCCAGGCCTTGCGGTCCACGCCGAGCGTGTCTTCCATCAGACCGCGCATCGCCTTCGTATGATTGACCGCGTTGACGGTCTGCGTGACCACGGGGATGCCCGCCAGCCGCCCGAGGCCATCCGTGTTCGACAGCACGCGATCGCGCAGCTTGACTTCGTGCTTGCGGTAGTGAGCGGCCTTCGCGCGCAGCATCAAATGCGGGAAGTCCACGTTCCAGGGATGCGGCGGCACATACGGACACTTCGTCATGTAGCAGAGGTCGCACAGGTAACACTGGTCGACGACCGCGCCGAACTTCGATTTATCGACATCGTGAGCCTCGCCCGTGTCGGTCTCGTCGACGAGGTCGAACAGCGTCGGAAACGAGCCGCACAGCGACACGCAACGGCGGCAGCCCGCGCAGATGTCGAACACACGGGTCAGCTCCGCGTCGATCTTTTCCTGGTCATAGAACGCTTCCGATTGCCAGTCGAGCGGATGCCGCGTCGGCGCTTCGAGACTGCCTTCCTTGTGGGGCATGAGGTCTCCCGTTCTGGATTCTGATTATGAGGGCGGCCCATGCAAGCACACGCGCCGCCACACGCGCACCACCGGGTGGTGTGCGTGCGGGCGCGTCGGACCGCGAGAGGCGCTGCGGCGTGTACAGACGACACCCGCCGCGCGATCAGTCCACGAGTGCTTCTAGCGCCTTCGTATAGCGGTTGGCGTGGCTGCGCTCGGCCTTCGCGAGCGTCTCGAACCAGTTCGCGATTTCGTCGAAGCCTTCTTCGCGGGCGGCCTTCGCCATGCCGGGATACATGTCGGTGTATTCGTGCGTTTCGCCTGCCACTGCCGACTGGAGGTTCAGGCGCGACGAGCCGAACGGCAGGCCGGTGGCCGGGTCGCCGACCGCTTCGAGATACTCGAGGTGGCCGTGCGCGTGGCCGGTTTCGCCTTCGGCGGTCGAGCGGAACAGCGCGGCGACGTCGTTCTGGCCTTCCACATCGGCCTTCGCTGCGAAGTAGAGATAGCGGCGATTCGCCTGCGATTCGCCCGCAAAAGCGTCCTTGAGGTTTTGTTCCGTCTTCGAGCCTTTTAGCTGAGCCATCTAATGCCTCCTTCCATTCGTCGTGATATGTAGGGACGCAGCGCGCACCGCCTTTTTGCGGTGCAGCAGGACACCGTGGCGGCGACGCTGCATCTATCAATCTAGGAGGTCAGAAAAGGCTTCCCAATTGTGATTTTCAATCCCTTTGATAGCCGTCGCCCTAAATGACGCAGCGTGCCTATTTCTGTCAGTGTTAAACGACCTCTTTCCATATGCCGAAATCGTACTTGCGGTCGGCGCGCTACGTCCTACAGTGATTATTTCCACCCCCGACATGCTCTAACGGAGCTGACATGCGACTTACGATTCTGATCAACGGTCCTGACCCAACCGTCAATCATGACTACGCCGTCCTGTGGCTCGACACCGACCAGCGCCGCTGGTCGCGCGAGTCGCACGATGGTATCGATCTGCCCGAATGGGGCGAGATGCGCGACACCGACGGTGTGACCGCACTCTGCGCCCCGCTCAATGAATCGCCGCTTTGCACGCTGCGCGGCCTCCACGTCAATCGGCGCCAGGAAATCAGCACGTCGCACGGCGACGCCACCTGGTCGTGCGAAGCTTCGCACGCGCCGATGGAAGGCCAATGGCGGCTGCAGGCCGTCGACCGTCTCGCGGTCCACGCCGAACACGCGCTGTTCGCGGGCTGACCGCGCCGCCGGGCTCACGCGGCCCGAACGACGCATCGTCCCCCCGCTTCGGTTCCGCCCGGAACCGCTTTCGTTACCTTCCCTTATTGCTCATTATTCACACGCATCCGGCGCCGCTCGAGCGGCGCCGGATGCGTTGCGTTCACACCGCGCGTGGTGCTCAGCCCCCGGTCGGGAACCCCAGCGCGGTCGCTTTGGTGCGCAATTCGGCGAAGCGGTCGGCCGTCGGGTCGGTCGTCGGGTTGGTCGTCAGTTGCGACTGCGCCTGATCGACCGACGCAACCGAACTGGTTCCGGAAGGCGCCGTCGCGCCCGCGCACAATCCGCCGAATGGTCCCGCGGCCACCGTAAACGCCGGCGTATCCGTGCGCGGCGCATCGGTGAAATCGAGCGCGTAGGCGAGATTGAAGGTCGCCGGATCGCTGCCGCGCACGCCGAGCGGCGGCAACCCGAAACGCCATTGCAACAGCGCGTGGATCGAGCTGGGATCGAACGGATAGCGCGTCACCGATCCCGCCCGCACACGCGGCCCGAGCAGCGCGAGCGGCACGCGAAAGCCAAGCTTGCCGTCGTTGCCGAGCGCCAGTTCGTTGTTGCTGATCGGCCGCGTCGGCGGTACGGCGTGCTCGAGAAAACCGCCCCATTCGTCATACACGACGATCATCAGCGTACGGTCCCAGGTGGGACTCGTGCGCAGCGCCTCATACACCTGGTCGAGGAACGCCTCGCCGTTGCGGATGTCCGCGTGCGGGTGATCGTCCGAGGAAACACCTTGCGCCTCGCCCGCGAAAGCCGGATCGACCATGCAGAACTGCGGCAGCGTCCCCGCTGCCGCATTCGAGAGGAAATCCGAGAACGGATGCGAAATGCCTACGTAGCTGTCGCCCCACAAGGCCGTGAACGGCACGTCGTTGAAGTAGTAGTTGCAACTCATGTTGGCCGCGCTCAGGTTGTCCCAGATGGTGCGCAGCGAAGACGTGTCGTCGGTGTCGGCGAGACGGTCGGTGGCGCCGCTGTGCAGGTAGATCCGGTTCGGAAACGTGCTGGTCAGGATGCCGCTGAAGTAGAAGTCGCCAATGGTGTAGTTGCTCGCCACCGCGCTGAAGAATTGCAGATCGGACGACGCGTAATAGCCGATCGGCAACAGGTCGCCCTGGTTCTGGCTCGTGCCCGGCGTGAGAAGCCAGCCGTTCATCGCGCCCGAAGCCAGTTGCGTGCGCGCGCCTTCGAAGCTGTGATTGGGGTCCTGGTACGCGCACGCCTGGTAGCCATAGGCCGCATTCGCCGAGAGCGGAAACGGCGCGTGCGTCGCACCGAACGCATCGGTGAACTGCTGGTTGGCCGGCATGCCTTCGGCGCCGGGCACCCAGCTCAAGAAGTGGTCGAACGAGCGGTTTTCCATCGTGACCAGCACGATGAAGTCGATGCCGGAACTCGCCGGATCGGGCAACGCGGGCCGTGGGAGGCTATAGCGATTGCCGCCGTCCGGCGAGGGGATGTCGACGATCGACGACGCGGCTGCGGTGCCGTCAGGCGCCGATCCACCGCCGCCGCCACCACCGCCCCCGCAAGCCGACAGGGCAACGCTGCCGGCAACGGCGGCAACATCGGTGAGGAAACGGCGGCGATCGTAGTAGCGCTGGGGGTTGGTCTCGTCCATGACTACTCTCTCTCCCTGGGTCTGTGAATGCGGCGCTGGCCAGCGATTCACGCCTCGCAGCCGCGAAGCGAAGCGCTCTCGCCGTTGCGCACGGCGAGCCGGCGCTACCAGCGCAAAGTTCACGCCTGTAGCGGCTTCGTGGCGCTGCTGCGGACCGACCGGGAAAGAGAGGGAATGTGAGACAGACGGCGGGCGCTGCGGTAGGTGCGCCTCAAGGCGTGCCGAAACCGCCTTCGGGGAGAAGCGGCGGGAGTGGCGCGATGCCCCGTATCCAGGCGTACTGGGCGAGTTCGGCCATTTCGCGGTCGCCGCGGCTGTCGCCATAGGCGTAAAGCGTAGTGGGCGCTCGCTCACCCCACCAGGCGCGCAGACGCGCCACCTTCTCGGGCCCCCAGCAGTTGCGTCCGACCAGACGCCCCGTGTAGACGCCGTCGCGCCATTCCAGTTCGCTCGACAACACCGTGTCGATGCCGGCCGTGCGCGCCCACATGCGCAGATAGACCGACGGCGAGGCGCTCACGAGCACCACTTCGTGGCCGAGCGCCTGGTGCTCGCGCACGCGCGCCAGCATCTCGGGGCGCACAAGCGCGGGCAGTTGCGCAGCGACGAAACGCTGAGCCGCCGCCTCGATCGCGTCGCGCCGTACCGGCCCAAGCATCGCGTACATGAAGCGCGCCTTCGTGGGCCCGCGCTCCGACCAGCCCAGCGGGACGCCCGCCAGTCGCGGCAGGCAGCGCAGCACGGCCAGCGCGAAGCGCACCGGTCCGCCGGTGGCGCGCAGGAACGCGCGGAAGCTGTCCGTGGTGGTGATGGTGCCGTCGAAATCGAAGGCGGCAACGACGCGGTCGTTCATGAATCCAGAGCCTGCAGGCCGAAATAGTGAGGGAAGCGCCGCCGCCGCGTGCGGCGAAAGCGGCGTCATTGTCGGCGCAAACGCCGGAACCGGCAACGGGCCGCAGCGCCTGCAGTGCCCGCAATCTCCGGACGATCGGTCGCGAGGCACCGGCCACTAGTGGGGCACACCTGGCCCGGCGCGCGCGAACTGGCGCAAAATCGGGTTCGAAATCGGGCTTGCCACGGCTCTGCTGACGGCAACCACGACGATTCCGGACCGGACTGGAGACAGCAGGACACCTCATGAGAACCCTGACCGATCAGCTCACCCACTACGCGGCCTATCACCGCGATACGCGCAACATCGCCACGCATTACGTCGGCATCCCGCTCATCGTGCTCGCGCTGGCCACGTTGCTGTCCCGGCCCGCTATCCCGGCCGGTGCGTTGCCGTTCACAGTCTCGCCGGCCTGGCTGCTGTTCGGCGGCGCGACGCTTTATTACCTCGTGCTCGACGTGCCGCTCGGGCTCATGATGGCGGCCCTCTCCGCCGCGTGCGTCGCGATCGGTACGTGGCTCGCCGCGCAATCCACCGCGGTGTGGCTCGGCAGCGGCCTCGCGCTCTTCATCGTCGGGTGGATCTTCCAGTTCGTCGGCCATATCGCATGGGAACATCGCAAACCGGCCTTCGCCGACGATGTGATCGGTCTGATCATTGGCCCGTTGTTCGTGCTCGCCGAAGCGTTGTTCGGTATCGGCTGGCGCCCTGCGTTGCGCGCGGCGATCGAGGCGAAAGTGGGCGCGACGCGCATCAATGCGCCGCGCGAACGCTGATCATCGGCGAGCGCAGAGGCGCATTTGTATCGCAGTCCTTGGTAATGATGGATCGAACCCGAGTCCCGTCTACCGTCTACCGCGACAGCCGCACGAGCCGCGCGCTGTGCAGCGCCGTCAACGCAACGGCCATCCAGATCGGCACATAGGTCGCGAGCTGGCGCGCGCCGAGATGTTCGCCGAGCAGCACCACCGAGACGATCACGAGCAGCACCGGCTCGACATAGCCGAGGATGCCGAAGAGCGCCATCGGCAGCAGCCGGCTCGCCTTCAGATACGACGCCAGCGCGACCGTACTGATCACGCCGAGCCCCGGCAGAAAAATGAACGCGAGCCACGGCCGCGCGTCGACGACCGAGAACGACGCGCCGGCCCACACGTAAAAAATCGCAACCGGCAGCAGCAGGATCATCTCGACGGCGAAAATCACGAGCGAATCCGCGTGGATCCTGCGACGCAAGACGAAATACGGCGGATAGCCTGCGCAGACGAGCAGCGTCGGCCAGGAAAACGCGTGCGTGGCCCACAGTTCGTGCACGACGCCGGCAGCCGCGCACGCCACGGCGAGCCACTGCAGCGTCTCGAGCCGCTCCTTGTAGTAGAAGCGCCCGACCAGCACCATCGCGAGCGGCAGCAGGAAGTAGCCGAGCGAGACTTCGAGCAGGCGCCCATGCAGCGGCGCCCACAAAAACACCCAGAGCTGCGCGCCGAGCAACGCGGCGCTCACGACGAGCGACAGCGCCGTGAGCGGTTCCGTGATCATGCGCCCCACGAGCGCGCGCAATTGCGTCCAGCGCCCGCGCATCAGGAGCAGCGCGAGCGCGCCCGGCGCGGTCCAGATCACGCGCCAGGCGAAGATGTCGAGGCCGTCGAGCGGTTTGAGCAGCAACGTGTAGGCGGACATCAGCGCAAACAGCGCCGATGCGCCCGTGGAAAGCGCAATGCCGCGCCCCGGTTCGTAATGGTTCATTGATAGGTGATCGTGACGGCGAAGCAGCCGGCATTCTAGTCCCGATTAGTCGCCGATTAGCCCTGTTACCGGCGCACCGGCATGGCGGGCACGCGCGATGCGCCAGGCACGCGGCGCAATCCTGAACTAGAGTAGTTAGTTTCCTGCAACGGAATTGCCCCTGCCGCCATATCGTGTCTGCCGCGTGCGCCGCAAGGCCCACGCACCCCGCCCTGCTATCCCTGCCGCCCAAACGACCTGGAGCCAGCATGAGCCGTCCCGCGCCCCGCCTAGCCTGCACCCGTCTGACGCCCCCGCTCGCCGCCTTCGCCGCCGATGTCCGCGATGGCCTCACGCACACGCCGCAGAAAGAGCTGCCTTCGAAGTATCTGTATGACGAAGTCGGATCCGCGCTGTTCGAAGTGATCACCGCGCTGCCCGAGTACGGCGTGACGCGCTCCGAGGAGCGTCTGCTCACGCGCCATGCCGCCGACATCGTCGACACGCTGCCCGCCGGCGTCACCGTCGCCGAACTCGGCAGCGGCAGCGGGCGCAAGACGCGCCGCATCCTCGAAGCGTTGAGCCACAAGCGCCCCGCCTCGTCCACGGCCTATTGTCCGATCGAAATTTCTCGCACGGCGCTGCAACTGTGCAAACGCGAACTGGCCGACATCGAACGCGTTTCGATCGTCGGCTACGAACGCGACTATCTCGCGGGACTGGCCGAAGTGAGCCGCCAGCGGGCGCCGGATGAGCAGTTGCTCGTGCTGTTTCTGGGCAGCACGATCGGCAACTTCTCGCGGCTCGCGGCCACGCGCTTTCTGTGCGAGATCCGCGCGATGCTCGCACCCGGCGACGCGCTGCTGCTCGGCACCGATCTCCTGAAGCCCGTGGACACGCTGCTCGCCGCCTACGACGACGCCATCGGCGCGACCGCCGCGTTCAATCTGAACCTGCTCGCGCGCGTGAACCGCGAACTCGACGGCGACTTCGATCTCGCGGCCTTCGAGCACGTCGCGCGCTTCAATCCCGACGCGCGCAGCGTCGAGATGCATCTGCGCGCCAAAACGCCCGTGCGTGCGCGCGTGGGCGCGGCCGATCTCGGCGTCGCGCTCGAAGCGGGCGAGACGATCTGGACCGAGAGCAGCCACAAGTATTACGCCGATGAAATCCCCGCGATCGCAGCCGATGCGGGCTTCGCCTGCACGCGCCAATGGGTCGAAGAAGAGTGGGGGTTCGCCGAGAGCCTGCTCACGGCGCGGTGACGGCGAAATGACGGAGCGCGGCTCGCCCGGCGCCTTGCGGGCGAACGCGACGCTCAATGCTGCTGGAAACGGTCGTAGCGTTTTTCGGTGAAACGCTCTTCGCTCGCGACTTCCGTGACGTGCGCCGCGGGCGGCCCGTGACGCAGCCACGACAGCATGCGATCCACCTGATTGGCGGGCCCCTGGATCACGGCCTCGACCGAGCCGTCCTCCATGTTGGCGACATAGCCGCGAATACCCAGCGCGTGCGCCTGACGCACGGTCGCGTGCCGAAAACCCACGCCCTGCACCGTCCCGCGCACGCGCACGTAATACGTTTCGAGGCGCGAATCCAGATCCGGTCCGGTCATCGTTTCATCTCCTGTGAGTCACTGAATCCATCTGCGCGGCATTGTAGACGCCGCCGCGCGCCTGCGTCGCCTGCCCACCCCGCGCGCCACGTACAATCCGTGCCACAGAATCGCGTCAAAAACGCATCAACCCAAACAGGAAGCGCAAACCGTATGACCGCCAATCATCGCGACATCGTGCTGATCACCGGAGCCTCGGGCTTCGTCGGCTCGGCCGTCGCCCGCATCGCGCAGGAAAAAGGCTATGCCGTGCGCGTGCTGGTCCGCCCGACGAGCCCGCGTACCAATCTCGCCGGGCTCGACGCCGAAGTCGTCACGGGCGACATGCGCGACGTCGCGTCGATGCGCGCGGCGCTCGCGGGCGTGCGCTACCTGTTCCACGTCGCCGCCGACTATCGGCTATGGGCGCCCGATCCGCACGAGATCGAACGCGCGAACCTCGAAGGCGCCGAAGCGACGATGCGCGCGGCGCTCGAAGCGGGCGTCGAGCGCATCGTCTACACGAGCAGCGTCGCCACGCTGAAGGTCTCGAGTTCGGGCGCCAGCGCCGACGAAACCTCGCCGCTCACCGCGGAGCAGGCGATCGGCGTGTACAAGCGCAGCAAGGTGCTGTCCGAGCGCGCGGTCGAGCGCATGATCGAGCGCGACGGGCTGCCCGCCGTGATCGTCAA
>Ga0131853_10020173_pt1 | contig 12114 bp, 13 predicted proteins | sample TergutLab28metaG_FD_92764 | JGI IMG/M metagenome (GOLD analysis project Ga0131853, IMG submission 92764) | Labiotermes labralis P1 segment gut microbial communities from Petit-Saut dam, French Guiana - Lab288 P1 (version 2) (version 2) | ecosystem: Host-associated > Arthropoda: Insects >...
ATGCGAAATCGTGATTTCGTCGAACTGCACGATGTCTTCGTACAGCTTGGTCAGCAGACGTGCGTAGTCGCCTTCGCCGTGCATGGTCTTGCGGCGTGCCTCGGACGGCTCGACCACGACCAGCGGATCGGGATAGGGCACCTGCAATACGAGGATCTGCCGTTCCGTCAACGCGGTTTCCGGAACCCGGTGGCGCGACTGGATCAGCGTGGCCTCGCCGGTGCGCTCGGTGGTCTGCACGCCTTCGCAGGTCAGCTCCACGAAGTGACGCAGGTTGACCGCGTTCACGGAATCGTCCGACCCCTGGTCGATCACCTTGAGCGTGTCGTCCGGCCCGACGAGCGACAGCGTGAGTTGCAGACCGCCGGTACCGAAGCCACGGCCCATCGGCATTTCGCGCGATGCATACGGCGTCTGGTAACCCGGTATGCAGATCGCCTTGATCACGGCACGACGGATCTCGCGTTTCGCGTATTCATCGAGAAAGCCGAAGCTGTAACCGGCCTCATCGAGAGGCAGTTCGTAGAATTCGTTCATCGCTCGACTCCTTGTACTTCCGGTTCCGCCGGGTCTGCCTGTTTGCTTGCGGCCTTTTCCTGCGTCGTGCGCAGCCGGTCCATATCGGACTGGAACGTGACGTAGTGGGGCATCTTGTAGTGGCTCGCGAAGCCCATCGAATCCACGCCGTCGATATGCAGCAGCACGAATTCGGGGTCTTCCGACGGGTTCGTCGGGCCATCGCGCATGCCGTTTTGCAGCGAACGGTCGAGCACGGCCATTGCAATGGCCTTGACTTCGTTGTGGCCGAAACAGGCGCCATAGCCGAGCGTGAAGACGGGCGGGCCATCGCTGCCGTCGTCCTCGTACATGGCGACCATTTCGCACTCGGTCATCAGCACTTCGCCGGCTTCGACCAGTTCGCCCGTGACCGGATGCGGAATGCGCACCGGCATGTAACCCACGCGCAGTTCGGCCACGGTCGGGTGCACGTCGCCGTAGCCGCGCATGTTCGAATACGCGATCGCGAGCAACGAGCCGGTTTCGGCACGCGCCATCGTCGCGAGCGCGGCGGAGCGCGGCACCGGGAAGATCAGCGGATCGCGCGTGACGTCGAACGGCTCGTCTTGCGAAGGCTGGAGCTTCGGCAGCAGACCTTCCGCGCGCAACGCGTCGACCACCTTCGGGAAGGTGTCGGGCAACTGGCTTTCATCGATCGAGTCGAGGAACGTGCGCGATACCGAACGGAATGCATCGGGCGATTCGTTGGCGAGATCGAGGCGCATCAGGCGCAGCGCATAATCGTTGGTCGGTCCGAGCATCTGGCCGCCGGGGATGTCCTTGAACGCGCTCGAAATGCGGCGGATCACGCGCATTTCGCTCGTATTCTGCACGGGCGCTTCCAGCAGCCGGGGCTTGGTCGAGCGATAGGCGCGCAAGGCGAACGCCGCTTCGAGCGTATCGCCCTGCATTTGCTTGATCGCCAGCGCGGCGAGCCGCGGGTGATACAAGCCGCCTTCCGACACCACGCGCGAGGTCAGCGCGCGCAACTGGTGTTCGATGGTCTGCAGCGTCAACGGCGTGCCGTTTTCGCCCTCCGACGTCCGCAGCGCCTCGACGACGCGTTCCGCGCCCTGGATGGCGCGGCCGCCACCCTTGATCGCTACATAGCCCATTAGCGGCCTCCCTCTACGGAAACTTTGATCGTGCGGGGCAACGCGACTACGCTGCGCTCGGTCACCAGCATCACGTCGACGCCGAGCGGGAAGGCGCAATTCCATTGCATGCGCCGCTTCCACCATTGCGGGTCGACACCCGTCACTTCGAGCGTCTGGTTGCTCTGAATGCCGGGGCCGCTGAGGCTCAAGCCATTCCCCTGCTTGATCTCCTCGGCAACCAGAACCAGCGTGGCGCCTTTCTCGGGGCTATCGAGCGTGCCGGATGCCGGCTCGAAATCGGCGACCTGATGGCCCGGCATCACGACGTATTGCGCCTGATCCGCAGTGGCGGTTCTCACGCCGAGGCGTTGCCGGTCCGCGGCGCCGATCAAGTCGCACGGGTCGGCGAGGGTCGTGGCGGGATCGGTCAGCGTGGCCAGCACCAGCGGCAGCGCATGCGCGGACCGGGTCTCCAGTTCGACAATGCGACCCGGATAGGAAAACGCATCGAGGATGCGACGGAATGCACGTTGCTGAACCAGCGGCGTCCAGTCGGCCAGATGCGAAACGACGCGCTTCTGGACACACTTCTGCGGGTTATTCATCGTCGTCCTCCTGCGAGCTGAGCAGCGAGAAATCCACGCGCGTCGCGGCCAGCAGCTTCTTGCGGTCGGCCGCCGTCGCGTCGACGGCCTGTCTGCCGACGTGCAGCAATTCCACGGCGATGTCATAGCCGGGCCATTCGGCGGCCGTGACGGCATCGAGAATCGCGAGCGCGCGAATCAGACTGGTGCGGTCGTCCATGACGATGGCGGCGCCTTCGGTCATGTCGCCCTGCGGATTGGTCAGGCGCACATGTGCCTTCGCGACGGGGATTTCGCCGAGGTACCAGGTATCGCCCATGGCGGCATCGGTGAGCGGCACCAAAGCCAGGCCGGACTGCGCAATCTCGAGATCTTCCACCCGATAGGACTGGCTGAAGTGGTGGGCGAGTTTGCGAATGCGCTCTGGCGGCACGTTCGTCCAGTAGCGTATCCAGTCACCGCGTGCAATATGCGATGTGATGGAGATCATTAGTAATCCTGTTTAAAGGCCGTGTGGCTGGACATGAGGTCGATCGGTGATGCCGTTACAGCGGCGGTTACAGCGGAATACGCAACTGGACCCGGTCGGCCCGGAATCGGGTAATCACATACTCGATGGGCTGGTCGTTGCACTCATCCACGTTGACGCTCTTGACCCGCAAAACGGGCCGGTTTTGCGGCATGCCAAGGAGGCGCGCATCGTCCCCCTGGGGCTGTACTGCCGTTACCGCGCTATCGATGCGGCGCAGGCGGCAGCCATACTCGTCGCTCAGAAACGTGTGAAGCGAGTCGCCTTGATAGCGGATCAGGAGATCGGGAAAGCGGCTTACCGGCAAGAAATGGGAAATCAGACACATCGGTTTGCCGTCCACGCTGCGCAACGTTTCCAGCCAGTGCACGGGCTCGCCTTCCACGATGGCAAGACGTTCCGCGACGCGCGCGCTGGCAGGCAAGGTCTGCTTGCGCAGGATGCGGTTGCCGGCCTGCAAACCTTGCGCATTCAGATTTTCGGTAAAACGGGTGGTTTTACCGATCTGGTAGTCGATCTGATTGTCTAGGACCAGTACGCCGCGGCCATGCCGGCGCTCCACGAGGCCGGCATCGACCAGTGCGTCGATGGCGCGGCGCAGCGTATGCCGGTTCACCCCGAAGCGTGAGGCCAGCTCGCCCTCGGACGGCAAATAATCGCCAGGCACGTGGAGATTGGCGATGTCCTGCTCGAGTTGCCGTGCAATTTGGGCATACAGGGATTCGCCGTGCTCTCGACTGACCGCGTACAAGCTCATATCTGGTTATCTAGATAAGTGGATGAGCGAATACTAAGGGTCGTGTGTGACAGATATGTGATTGGATGCGCAATGGGTGCGCGATAGGTGCGCGAACAACGGCCTCCTTCGCAGCCGCAAGGCTTAGCGGCCAGGCCTGGCGGCCGATCCCGACGTTTCTTCCTGTTCGGCGCGGCTTTCGGCCTGGGCCCACTCGCGGAACGCCGTAACCGCCTCGCGCCGGGCGATGTGCTCGTGGGAGACCAGATAGTAGCTGGAGCCCAGTGGCATCTCGAAGGGAAACGGTTTGACGAGTCTGCCGTTCTGAATCTGCTCGCGCGCCAGTGCGGGCGTGCTGACCGTAATCCCGAGTCCGTCCGCGGCGGCTTCCAGCGCAAGCAGGGAATGCGAGAAATGGGTACCGGACGAAGTATCTACGTCGTCGATATGCTGGGCCTCGAGCCATGCATCCCAATAGGCATGCCGGTCATACATCAATCCGCGATCGTCGTGCAAGAGCGGAAATTGATTAAGCATCCTGATGGATTGGGGTGGTCCGTTTTCCAGCAACTGCGGCGCGCAAAGTGCCGTGATCGTGACGGGAAAAAGCGGCGTGGTCGAAAACCCCGGATAGTTCCCCTGACCGAATGCGATCACCACATCGAGTTCGTCGCACCACGATTGCAGGGAGTCGCCCGACGTGGGGCGCGCCGCATTGAGAGACCGATATGAGAACTCCCGGGTTCGCGTCGAGACGCGGATATCGATCCCCGGGTATTTCACCGCGAAGCGATGAAGACGCGGCATCAACCAGCGCGTCGCAAAGGATGGCGGCGCCAAATTCGAGCAATAACCCGCTCGGTTATGATCAAAAATCCGGTTGTAACGCGCCGAACCCCGTTGCTGGTCTATCAACATGGTCAAAAAAACCGCTCCGAATTCCGGCAATACACTTGACGATGACGAGCTCGCGCTCGGGCCGCGCGTCGACGCCGGCGATGCAGCCGATGGGGAAGGGCTGCTGCCTTCGCTGATTTATCGGCAACTGCATCGCGACATCGTTTCCGGCGTGCTGCCATGGGGGAAAGTGTTGCGCCAGGAGGAACTGGCGCGACGCTTTCGTACCAGCCGCGTTCCGCTGCGCGAAGCGTTGAGCCGTCTCGAGGCGGAAGGACTGGTCGAGTTGAGGCCGCGGCGGGGCTATGCGGTGATTGAACTGGATGCCGAAGCGATCGTCGAGATCTTCGAGTTGCGTGTGGTCATCGAAGAGCATGCCGGTGCGGTCGCCGCGCGCGCGCGTACCGCGCAGGACATCGTCGAGGTGGAGCGGCTGTTGATCGCGATGCGCCGGCTCGACCGCACCTCGCCGACGTATGCGCAGGAGTGGGCGGCCCTCAATTACCGGTTCCATCTTCGCATCATCGAAGCCGGACGGCGCCAGCGCTTGTTACGGATCGCGCGCAATCTGCGCGATTCGGTCGAAGCCTATCTCACGCTGGATGTGGCGATGATCGGCTCGTTCGAGGATGCCGACGAAGAGCACACCGATATTCTGGAAGCGTTTCGCGCCGGCGATGCGGCGGGTCTCGCCGAGCTGTGCCGCAAGCATGTCGAGGACGCCTCGCGCAGATTGTTGAAAGTGGTGCGCACGCGGGCACGGCACTCACGCTAACGGGCAGGCGTCATCGCGCAGCGCAACGCTCACGCGATAGCGCCGTTGGCCCGAAGGGCGGCTTCGATAGCGTTGTACTGGAGTTCCGTCCCGCGGACGCGATCCGCAGTGCCATCCTTGCCGTCCAGAAACACGATCTGCTCCGTATACGAGACACGGGTTCCGTCTCCTTGCGGTTCGAGTTCCAGACTCGATAAGGTCACCGAATGAAAATTGCCGGACAGGTGCAGGTCGTAGGCATAGACAAGGCGACGGGCCGGTTCGACTGCGTGAATGCGAGCCTCGAATAGCGTGACCATGCCGCTCTCGTTGAAGCGGCCTTCCAGCACCTCGGTTCCGCCGACGCGAAAATCCAGCGAGCGGCGCAGCAGCGTCCATTGCTGCGGAGGGCCGGTGAACCATTGCGCCTTCAACTCCGGGTTCGACCACGCGGCGAACACCCGCTCGGGACTGGCCGCCCATACACGGTTCAGTGTGAACGTGCCGTGAAATAAACAGGCTTTCGTCATGACGTTTCTCCTCCCGTGATGCCCTGTTCGAGAAATCGACCCAAGCGGTCAAAATGGCTTTCCCAAAGCCGGCGGCGCTCGCTCAGCCAGCCTTCCACACGCTCGACCGCTTCGGCCGAGATCCGGCATTGGCGCGTGCGCCCGTGCTTCTCCGTGACGATGAGCCCGCTCTCTTCCAGTACGCGAACATGCTGATAAATCGCGGCGAGCGACATGTCGTACGGTTTCGCCAATTCGCTGACCGAAGCGGGGCCATGTGACAGACGTTCGAGCATGGCCCGGCGCGTCGCATCCGAGAGCGCGTGGAAAGAGAGGTCGAGTTGTTGCGAATACTCAAGCATGGGCTTAAGTTAGGTCACCGCGCGCGAAAGGTCAAGCAATTACTTAAGTATTTGCACGCGTGACGTGGGTGATGTGCGTGACGTCGATACAGAAATCACGCACAGCGACGACCATCTGATTGAGTCCCGGCTGCTCCAGCGGGTAGTGCCCCGCGTTTTCCAGCATCGTCACCTTCACGGGAACACGCTTGATTCGCTGCAGGAACAGTTGGCTCAGATGCAGCGGCGTCCAGTGATCCTGCGCCGGTTGTGTCAGCAGGATCGGGCACACGTTGAACGCCTCCGGCTCGACGACGGGCGAATAGTCGGTGTAGCTGGCCAGAAAACTCAGGGTTACCCACTTGCCCGCCGAGGTCTTGTCCGTCATGCAGGCTTTCAGCGCGGCCGGGTCGTTGACGAGGGCGTGCATCTTGCTGGCCGCGGCCATCGGCATGCGCAGCCCGGCGAGCGGCGTGCGCGCAGTCAGCGACGCGAGCGGTCCGCCCACGCGGCTCATGAAAAGGTTGTATGCGGTCTCGTCGCGCACCTGCTGGATGCGTTGATCGAGAAAGGTCATGCCGACGATACCCTGCACATTGCCGTTCTTCGCCGCAACGTGATACGTCTGCATCCCGCCCGCGCTCAGCCCATAGAGCACGATGGGCCGGTTGTCTCTCGCGCGTTCCGCATCGATGAGATCGCTGCCGGCCTGCACCCAGTCGTGGTAGCGGACCGGCTTGCCGCTGCCAACCTGCGTCAGGCCATATTCCGGCATGTCGATGGCAATGGTCTCGAAGCCAAGGCGGGCGAGCGGCGCGCCGAGTATCGTCGACATCTGCCGGCCGTTGGTCCCCACGCCATGGAAAAGAATCACCTTCACGGGCGCGCTGGCATTGCGGTAGCAATCCAGATGGATCCGATGCCGTCCCCATGGCCACCACTCCTCTTGCGGCTCCTGCGCGGGCTGCAACTGAAACTCGACGGGCAGGAATCCCTGAATCTGTCTCCAATTTTCCTGTTGTGCATACGTCGTCATTTCGATATCTCCGAAAAAAGAATCCCGGCCCGCGCGATGGGGTGGTGTAAAATCCAACAAATGTCGGATACAAATCTAACTTATGTCGGATTCAAAAGCAAGCACTCGCGCGCAGGCGGCGCGTCGTCCCGTTCAGGAACGTTCCACGGCACGCATGGCCAAGGTGCTGGAGGCGGCTGAACGGATGCTGGAAGAGGTGGGGCCGGAAAAGACGTCCATCCCGGCGCTTGCCGAAGTCACCGGTGTGCCGCGCGCGGCGATCTACCCGTTTTTCCCGGACAAATACGCGTTGTTCTCCCACTTGGCCCTGAGCCACATGGATGGGCTGACGAAGGCGCTGGAGCACTCGGCGCAGGCGCCGACGCGTGACTGGCGCGAGTGGGTCGAGGCGGCGATTACGTTGGCGGCCGACTATTACGACTCGCATCCCGCGGCGAGCATCCTGCTGTTGCGCGGGGCGTTTTCCGATAGCGATCGCGCGGCGCATGCGGCGAAGAACGCGAAACTCGGGGCACTGTTTCGCGCGAAGGCCGCGAGCATGGGGGCACTGGCGGCGCTGCCCACGACGCCCGATGTCGCAACGATTGCCCTGGAAATCGCGTTTGCCTGCATGAAGCACGGCTATTCGACGCAAGGGCGCGTGTCGCAGGAGATTTGCCGGGAAGCGTCGCGGGCTGTGATTGCGTATCTCTCGTCGTGGGACACGCGGTAGATAGCGGCTTCCTTTCGGCTGAGGCGGGCACCTAAACGCTGGACTTCAGTGCCTCGAGCAGATGCGGCAGATAGCTTGCCTGCGGTCCTTTTCTGCGGATGAGCGCGACCGGGCGGCGCGCAAGCGGCGGAGACACGTTGATCGTCCTGACCCGATCGCCTGCTACGTGGCTGCGCAGAACCGGCGAGGGCAACACGCTGATGCCGACGTTCTCAGCAACCAGTTGCAGATTGGTCGCGGGCTGGCCCGATTTGATGATCGGCTCGGGCGCCGCGAGTCCTGCCTGGCTGAACATCTCGATGACGGAGCGCGTCAGGAGCGAATCCACCGAAGGCAAAATCCACCGCTCTTTGCTTAGCATTTCCCACGAAACGCTGCGTCGTTCCGCCAGCGGGTGGGATGCAGCGGCAATCACTTCCAGGTTCGCGGAAAACAGTCGGGTGACTTCCAGCGCGCCCTTATTCATACCCGAAAGGTCCAGCGTGCTGATCAGAAAATCAAGCTCGCCCTCCTGCAGCCTGACGAACAGATCCGGCACGGCGCCTTCTACGATCTTCACGCGTATCGACGCATCCAGACTGGTGAGCCGTCCGATCACGCGCGGTAGATAACCCTGGGCAATGAAGTGGGGCGCCCCGACGTTGAGCGACAAGATGTGCGTGTCGCTCAACACGTCCTTATGCAGGCGCTCCAGTTCTCCGATCAGCAGCCTGGCGCCGCGCAACACCCGGTCGCCATGCGACGTCGGGACGACGCCACGCGCGTCGCGCTCGAACAAGGGCGCGCCGAACGCATGTTCCACTTCGACCAGGGCTTTGCTCAACGCGGGCTGCGTAACGTTGAGCAGCCGGGCTGCCGCGTGCAGGCTGCCCGTTTCCTTGAGGGTGAGGAGGATGTGTAGATGGCGGAATTTCAACCGGCCGACGAGCCGGCGCAGTCCTTCGTGGCCGTCTTCTTCTGTCGAGTCCACGGTGATTCCAAAAAGTTTTCGACGGATAAAATTATATCAGTATCGGTAATCGATTCGGCTGCGTAGACTCGGGAGACGACAACATTTAAAACATTCTGGAGACGTTAATGGCCGAATTGACTGGGCAGCACGCGCGCGCCGCGGATGATTGGCTAAGCATTCGATCCACGGAGGCCCGCTCATGACACAAGTCGACGTTAGCGGACCCCGGCGCTGGGTCATCGTAGCGTTGCTCACCGGATTCATGCTGATCAACTTCTGCGACAAGGCGGCATTCGGCATCGCCGCGCCCGCGATCATGCACGACCTGGGGCTGGGCCCCGCGCAGTTCGGCGCGCTCGCCGGCAGTTTCTTTTATCTGTTCTCGCTCTCGCTGCTTCTGTTTGGCAAGCTCGCGGAAACCATCAGTTCCAAAAAGCTGCTGCTGATCTGTGCGTTCATCTGGACGCTGGCGCAATTGCCGATTGCATTCGTGACGTCGGTGTCCGCGCTATACGCGTCGAGAATTCTGCTTGGCTTCGGCGAAGGACCGTCCGCGCCGTTATGCAACCATTGTGCGTTCACGTGGTTCGAGAACCGCGAGCGCAATTTGCCCAGCACCTTCGTTTCACTTGGCGCGTTCGCGGGACTGCTGGTTGCGGGGCCGCTGGTCACGCATATCATCATCGCGTACGACTGGCATCGCGCTTATCTGGTGCTGAGCCTCGCGAGCTTCGTGTGGGGCGTGATCTGGATTTTCCTCGGCAAAGACGGCCCGTACTCAAGCCTGAATGTGAAGTCGTCCGTGGCCACCGTGCTACGCGCTCGCTATCTGCCGCTGTTCTTCAACCGGACGTTCATCGGCGCCGCCTTCATCATCTGGACTTCGTATTTCGCGTTTTCGCTGATTTTCAGTTGGGTGCCGTCCTATATGCGCGCCGTGCTGCATTTCGACGCCTCGGCGACGGGATGGGCATTCATGTTTTTCTCCTTTCTCGGGATGCCAATTCTCTTCGTCACGTCGTTAGTGAGTCAGCGCCTGCAATTGCGCGGCGCGTCGTCGAAGCACGCACGCGGCTGGCTGAACTGCGGTCTTCTGTTGCTGAGCGGTGTTCTGACCGTCGGCGCGTTGATGCTGCCGCTCGCGCCGTTGGTCAGGGCCGGCATTCTGGCTTTCGCGTGGAATCTGCCTCAGGTGTCGTTCGTGCTGGCGGTGACGGTCGTCGCGGAGATTACGCCGGATTCGCAACGCTCGACCCTGTTGTGCGCGCTGTCCGCGATCGGCACCACGGCGGGATTGATCGCGCCTGCCATGACGGGCCGCTTTCTCGAAGGGACCGCGGGCGTGGAGGCCGGCTACCACAGCGCGTTCGAACTCGCCGGCGCGTTGCTGATCGTGTCGGCGCTGGCCGGCTTCTGGTTGATCAATCCCGAGGCCAGCAAGCGAAAGATTCTGCTCGGCGCGCGCGGAAACCGCGCAAACGACTCGCAGAGCGATCCTCAGACGGTTCTGAGCGGCCGGGTATAGCCCCGCGCCGCGAAGATCACCGTATTCCAAAGAACACAGGAAGCGACCATGTTTAAACCGCTACAAGGCGTACGCATTATCGACATGTCACACGTGATCGCCGGACCCATGGCGTCACTCTACCTGGCCCAGTTGGGTGCCGAGGTGATCAAGATCGAAGCCCCGGCGGGGGGCGACGTGATGCGCTCCAAGGCGTCGAAAACCCAGCCGGGCAGCGCGGACACGCCGTCTGCATTCGCGGCGTTCAATGCCGGCAAACACTCGGTCGCGGTGGACATCCGCAACCCGGAAGGCGCCGCGATCGTCAAAGCGCTCGCCGGACCCGCCGACGTTTTCATCGAGAACTTCCGGCCCGGTGTCGTCGCCAAATACGGTCTAGGTTTCGACGAGATTAAAAAAATCAATCCCGACGTCATTTACTGCTCGATTTCCGGCTTCGGACAAAACAGCAAATGGTCGAAGCGGGGCGCTTACGACCATGTGATCCAGGCGCTCACCGGCATGATGATGATGTCCGGCGATTCGCCCGATTGTCCGCCCGCCAAAGTCGGTTTCCCGGTCATCGACATGGCGACCGGAATGATCGCGGCACTGTCGATCGTGGCCGCCCTGCGGATGCGCGACGCGACCGGCGACGCGCAGTACCTCGATTGTTCGATGACGGACGCGTCGATGATGCTGATGTATCCGCACGCGTGCAGTTTCCTGACCGACGGCGTCGAATCCCGGCGTATCGGCAATCGCGGTTTTACCGGCAGCCCGGGCGCGAACACCTATCAGTGCCGCGACGGCTGGTTGGCGATCGCGGCCAATACGCCGGTTCAGTTCCGCAAACTCGTCGATCTGCTGGATCTCGGCGGCTTGTGTGAGAACGACGAAATCGTCAACGTAGAAGCATTCAACGCGCCGTCGAGCGGCTTCGTGATTGCCCGCAACGAAGCATTGGCGCAGGAGGTTCTGTCCGCGGCGTTTGCGCAACGGGCCGCGGCGCAGATGGAAATCGCACTGAACGAAGCCGGGGTGCCGGCGGCGCGCGTACGCACGATTGGCGAATACCTGTCCACCGAATATTCGACCAGCCAGCTTTCGCCGCATGCCGATTTCGATCAGGGTCCGTATCGCATGCGGACGCCGGGACTCGGCTTCCGATCCGCCGGCTGGGACGAACACGAATCCGCTAAAGCGCCTTCATTAGGAGAACAAACGGGTCAATGGCTGGAACAGCTCGGACTCGATAAAGACCGCATAGACGGGTTGTTCGAACGCGGCATCGCAGGTTGACCGGAACTAGCCGATCAAGACGGGAACATGCAATGAGATTGAATCAGAAAGTCAGCATTGTCACAGGCGCGGGCCAGGGTATCGGCGCGCTGACCGCGCTCAAATTTGCCCGTGAAGGGGCGAACGTGATCGTCGTGGACAGGCATCAGGACGCGGTGGGCAAGGTGGTCAACGCGTGTCGCGACGCGGGCGCCGATGCGCTCGGGTTGACGGTCAATGTCGCCGATCGCGCCGCCGTGGACCGGATGGTCGAGGCAGTCATCGAGCGCTACGGACGCATCGACGTGCTGGTGAACAATGCCGGTATTACCCGCGACGCTCGCCTGCAGAAAATGACGCTTCAACAGTTCGACGACGTGATCGACGTGAATCTGCGCGGCGTGTTTCATGCATCGCAGGCGGTGGTCGACGGGATGATCGAGCGCGGTGGCGGGGTCATTCTGAATGCCAGCTCGGTGGTCGGTATTTATGGCAACTATGGCCAGACCAATTATGCGGCAGCCAAGTTCGGCGTGATTGGCTTTACCAAGACGTGGAGTCGCGAACTCGGACCGAAAGGGATTCGCGTCAATGCGATTGCGCCGGGTTTTGTCGATACGCCGA
>Ga0131853_10020174_pt1 | contig 12113 bp, 5 predicted proteins | sample TergutLab28metaG_FD_92764 | JGI IMG/M metagenome (GOLD analysis project Ga0131853, IMG submission 92764) | Labiotermes labralis P1 segment gut microbial communities from Petit-Saut dam, French Guiana - Lab288 P1 (version 2) (version 2) | ecosystem: Host-associated > Arthropoda: Insects >...
GGAAATGCTCCTGGTGCTCATTTCTATTAGAGGCTGAGTCGACTCCAGGGCCATAGTGCGATCAGGTTTTTTATATCAATGAAAAATCCACTGACACCAGCTGGGATCGAACCAGCGACCTTCCGATTTGTAGCACAGCACCTTAACCACACTGTGCTACCGCGGTCCCCCCGAAGAGCATGTATCTCCGGATATTTCACGGTATAAGTGATCATTTTATCCGCATTATATACGGTGCACGTAACAAGCAGCAGGTTGGCGCAATCGCCACAAATACACATTACTATATGGGTCGCTTATCGCTTTATTTTCTACGCTCCTATCAACTGAAACATAAATCATGGGTTCACCAGCTGTTTCATATGGGTATGGAAGTTGCTATCGCATATAAAAAGACGATCATAAACCGGAAATGTCTGCAAACAGCATGCTCAAGCAACTATTTACGCATCAAAAACAGAAAATGAGAAGAAAGTGGATAAAATCTTTCAGATGGAGGCTCTATTATTTTTACTCTTCACCAAATACATTATCACGGCAATGAAGTCAAGGGGGATGAGATGAGCCACGCAAGCAGCACACGTGGGAGGAACGACACACATCATCATGTAACATTATTATCGAAAAAACTAAACTACTGGACCAACTGGTGATCCAGGCGTAAAAGGGAAAGGTAAAAGCTAAAGCAGTCCATATAGGTCGTGGACAAGTCCTAAGTGCACCAGGATGTTAAGGCTCCCAAAATTTATAGACAATTGGCACATGAAGGTGGCAAGGTTGTCAGCCCTACGCAACGGCCGCCTTTACCTCCAGGGTATACCCCTGGTACTTATTTGTTACAGAGTCTGAGTCGATCCCACGGCCATTGTGCGGCCGGAACGATTACGTCATTGAAAAATCCCAATGACCCCACCGAAAATCGAACCTACGACTCTTCGGATTGAAGCGCAGTGCCTCAATCTACTGTCCCAAAAGGGAACGGACGGGGCTCAGAAAACACCTTGTGGCGCACTCTTGTGAAGACGGCAACGCATCTCTGGGTTTCATAAACGGCGGGCTATTGCCAGACAACCTGTGAAACTCTCAATCTCCCCCCCCCCCCAAAAACCCCCACCAAATAGTTACCCTTGAAAACTGAAAACATCGTTATAATTATATGCACCATACGCTTTATGAATAAAAACTCTGCAACTCCGAGCACACAGTTTGTGTGGTTTCAATGACTTCCACAACAAACAGTGATTATTTCCCTAAACAATTTCACCCCGTTCATCGGCGTCAAGGTGTTGCAGTTCGTTCTATGTGACGTTGACAATTTTCACGTATTATTTAGAGCAATTTCGTCCTCACAAGGGTTCACAAGAATTACGATCCAGCGTTAACAAACCTCTATTGTGAACACCCTGGCTAGTGATCATAGCTGATATCCCGGATAAAGTAGGTCCCAGGCACTAAACTAATGTTATGAGCCTGGCGTGTCTCCACGATCTTCTCTCTCTTTCAGGATTCAACGGGTTACTTACTCCCCCCGGCTTGCTTAATGTGACCTCATGGGCCTCCACAGCCCATCGGATGACGGCAGTAATTAGAGTGCGACATTCTGCTATTTGTTGCAGTCGGTATGCGTGCTACGAACGATCAAGTCACTTAAGCGCTTGTTACGTCGTGCACTTCAGTCCACAACTGTCAACTGCCTCAACTCAGGTTTCCGGGTCGAACAATATGCTTCTAACGCAATTTTATATGGTAATTTTGTTACGAAATTTGCGCTCAGTGCGTTTATTTAAGGCACCACACCATGAAGACATATGGAGGAGCGGAGGTACAGCTCCACGTATAACCTCAGCAACAGAGGCCGAAGAGGGTTCAACATCAGGCCCCAGTCGCCTTACACCCAAAGAAAAGAGTTCCCGGTACGCGTTGGATAGGCGAATGGGTGGGTCCCTGTCGGCCGTGGCGTTGTGGTGAAGAAATGCGTCCTACGGAAATCTGACTCCAGTTCCACAACTGTCCACAGGGTAGCCCTGCTTCAGGACAAATTTTATAAGCAAAACTTCTTTTAACCGGTTCATAACAGAAGCCCAGAAGAGCTGGTATCCATCAGCTGTCAATTTGGTTGCAAATTTCAGCACTCTGCTGCTCTCTTCCACTCAAAGCAACAGCATATTTGGGATTACTAGGTTAATGAGTTTTGTTCGTCGTCTCGTGTTCAGAATAGCTAAGGGCAACTCTTTCTACCGAAACCAACTCAGCAGGTAGGTGCCTTTCACCTGAGGGCGGGAACAGATCCAGCTCCTCAAATGTTTTTGTTTGAATATACCGGACGAAGTGCAAAGCCCTAAGACCTACTCATTCATAAAGGGTTCTGAAGATGGTGCGTAATTCGTAGTAGTACGGTACGTACTACTACGAATTACGCACAAATCTTCAGGACCCTTAATGAATGAGTACAGTCCTATGAATTAAAGATAAAGGTCATTCCACAACAGGCCATAGTAGGCATACAGGAAGAGGAGAGGTACTCGCTCGTAACACCGCCCCTAGGTGCAGTTGGGCGGTCACCCCTACACCCCGCCCGCGTTACCACCGGGAAAGAGCCTTGGTACCCCACTGTAGAGGAGGCTGGGTGGGCCCCAGGGCCGGTTTGGATGGATATGGAGAAAAGAGAATCTCTTACTCCCAACAGGACTGTAACCGCGGACAGTCCATCGTAGCAAGTCGCTACAGAGTAGGGAAATACGTATAAGAATAACACTTGAGAGCACAGTGGTAACTCCATGTACCATCCACTTCAGTATTAAAACAATGGAACGTAAATAAAATATCAATATCTGCATTTACCCCCACAAAGTACGTTACGTGTTTAGTACGATTCTCAAAACAAACGGCGATTACAAACCAAAACATAGGTGGTTGCTATCTGGAATGGAAAGGCAGTGATTTTTGCGACGCATGAACTGGATTCCTAAATATTATTAGGCTCCAAAGTGTTAATAAATCTCGTAGTAATTCGAGGCTTCAAAGTGTTAATTAATCTCACAGTAGTAATCCCTCGCCTACTGCAATACGGTCTAACCCCTGATATAAGGCCACCATTCGTTTGCCGCAGTTTGTGGCGGTATGTCGAATATAGCGGTACATCGAAATGCGGTAAGGTATGGAATTTCTGTTTACTGACTTTCTTGCGCGCGAAGCAAGGGTGGCGCTACATCAGGGGATGACTGCACGTGCTTTTATGTGGGCTGCCCATTTTTTTTGGCACGTTCGCAAAATTGCGAAAAGCGACTGTTAGTCATGTCTGTCCGTCTGTCCGCATGAACAACTCGGCACCCACTAGACGGAATTTCATGAAATATGATATTTGAGTACTTTTCGAAAATTAGTCGAGAAAATTCAAATTTCACGAAAATCTGACAGGAATAGCGGATACTTTACATGAATACCTATGTACATTTGTGACGATATCTCGCTCAGTTATGCTTAGAATGAGAAATGTTTCAGACAAAAGTTGCAGAGAAAACCAAAACACACATTTTATGTTCAATAAATTCCCCCACCCTCCCCCCCCCCCGAAAATCGTGCCGTTTATGAGATAATGTGGACAAAATATGGTACAGCCAGACAGACCACATAGGACGATATAACACGGCGCATGCATGCGCGGTGGATAATTAAGGCTACAGACTCACAGTCAGAATAATTAATACTCAGTGTTTATCCACGGCAACAATGCCCACGCGAACGCGTCTCATTCTTACGTTTACAAGTGCACTGCCGGTCTTCTTAACTTGTACACACACGATACGGTCTGTGGTGTTCAAGCCAACAGAATGAGATTTGCTGCATGTTGATTTGTAACAGAACCCGAAACAGTTTAGTAACTTTCAGGCTACCACTGTCTTTCGTCTTTTTTTTTTTTGGTGTTTTTTTGACAGTAGTTTACTTTTTAAAATGTTATTACGTATGCAAGTTTTTGTTTGGCGAAAGAACAAGACAGACAGGCTCTGACGAATGGTAACAAAGAAGGGAGTCTCCTAACACCCAACATGCCATGAGACTTGGTCTTGCCAATCGCACTGTTTTTGAGTGTTGCATGTCAGGTCGGAACTGAATTTTCTGCGCAAATTCCTTAGTGAAAGGGACAACAGCGCAGCGCTATGGGAACCACGTTGTGCCCCTCCATTTCGCGTTTTAACCATCTGACAGATTTAAACGAAACTTTGAGTATCACACGAACGGAAGACACCCCAAAGTCGTAAGTTTTAAGGCGCGTTCGTAAAACTGCGAACAGCGACAATTAGCTTCGTCATGTCTCGGTCTGTCCGCATGGAACAACTCGACCTCATACTGGATGGATTTTCATGAAATTTGATATAAGTATTTTCGAAAATCTGTCGACACAATTCCTGTTTAATTAAAATCGGACACGAATAACGGGTACTTTACACGAAGGCAAATAAACAATTTTGATTATTTCTCGCTCAATTCTTCTTAGAATGAGAAATGTTTCACACAAAAGTTGTAGGGAAAATCAAAACACACACTGTATGCGACATGACCTTTTTTTTCCCCGAATATCGTGCCCTTAATGAAATAATATGGAAAAAATATAGCAGACCCCGGACACGCCATAGATGACAATGGCGCATGCGCATTTCACGCTGTGTACCAGAAGCTACAAACACACAGACAGAATATGTAACACTCATTGCTCTTCCACTGCAACAATGGTTGCAAGAAATCGCCTTAATGTTACGTTTTACGTACACTGTCTTGTCAATTTCGTACATTTGGCAATCCAATAATATGGTGAACGTGTGAGTTAGGAGTCAAACGCGCCACTTCGAGTACCTGATATACATGCAAAGTAACAGTCCTTTATATAACAGGCACATTTTGTTAACTTTTTTTAGAATATAAAACAGCGGTGGTGGCAATTTTGTCTTCAGCCCGCGGTTTGATGGCGAAAAATAAAGAACCATTGGTTCTTATCACACGAAATTTGGTGAGGGGAAAGACCACAAACATATATTATTGTGTACAAAATACTATGAGTAAGTCACATATTACAAATATGGTTATGGAGCGTTATGCATGTAAGATACAGCGTAGCCACAAACTGTTCTTCTGTTCAGTTTCTCACCAAGATACCACAAAACAGCAAATACTACTAATATATGTAAAAGGTAAAGGTAAAGCTGTTCCATTACAGGCCTGGACAGGCCCAGAGGGTTCCAGGAAGTTAAGGTTCCTAGATTTCGTGACAACGCCACAACGATGGTGGCAGGTTGTCAGCCTTACGCACCGGCTGCCTTTACCCTCAGGAAATACTCCTTGTACTCATTTCTGTTAGAGGCTGAGTCGACCCCAGGGCCATAGTGCGACTGGAAGGATTTTTTTATGTCAATGAAAAATCCAATGACACCAGCTGGGATCGAACCAGCGACCTTCCGATTTGTAGCACAGCACCTTAACCACTCCCCACAAATATACGTAGAACTGCAAAATCAGAACTACAAGGATGTGTCGTTATGAGTTATGCTCCAAACTCCGTGTTATATATTGCACATACATAGCTGCACTTCTTGCATCTACCTCTACTTGACGGACACGCGTGCACGGCATGGGAGCCTTCAGCGCCTGTACTACCTCCCACTACCCCCCACCGCCCGGCCCCAAATCTTAACCGTAATTCCCCCTCTATTTTCGCTCTCTCACATATCATGGGGTTAAACCGTGGTTTAAGGTTCTCACGTGAGTGAACATAAAGACTGCCGTATTCAGGGAAATGTCTTCACGCCGTCACGTACCAAGAGGCTTCAGTTTCAAATCAGTCCACTACTTCTATTCCAAAAGCACACATGTCCGTACCTTTTGATGAGCCGTCAACATTAGGCTGAAGCAAAACAACGGTGCAGAGCTGTCCACACGAACGCACACACGCGGCCGCGCGATCTCAGATCAACTAGCAGATGAGCGACAACGGCCTCCCTACACCGGAAGTATATGGTCCCGCCCCCACCCTGGTAGGATGCTGTGCTGCATGCATCATCGGTACAGTCACTCCAACACACAACAACCCGACACAGGCAAGATAGTTACCACTATTCATCAGTAAGTTGACCAACAAATGGATAATTTTGTTCAAAGGCTATTCGCTAGTGACACGGAGGGCCTGGATACAAGGACTTGCGGCAGGGAGAGAAGTGTCCACATGTTCAGAGCGTCCTGCCCTCTTATAGGCCGAGGCACACACGGAACGTATGCCGCTCTTGTCTTCAATCTGCGAGTCGCACACACTGTTGTGGCGCCGCGACTCCTATAGCCCGTCCCGCAAACTCTACTCCATAAGCCATATGGTGCTCAAAGGTGTCTCCCCGAACGATATCGGCGTCTTCGCATTGCGCGAAACCATACCAAGGGGTAGCAATACATCTGCTGCAGTTCTGGTCGTGTCAAGAAGAGAGCGAAGTTTGTTAGGAAGCAGTCACAGAAGTTCGTATTGAAGTATGATGCACTATAGCGCTATTTTCTAAAAGCACGAACGGCCGTGCGATCTTCGCTCTTAGCGTATACATGTAATTCCTTCAGCGGAGTGCTAGGTCATCCCGAAACATCGGTAAGGAATTATCACCATACGCTGCGTAATATTCCAGACGAGCGCAGATCTCTTCTATTTTGCGGCGGAAGCCTGAAATCGAGCTGTACACAGCGTTCGGGTACCACCCTCTCTGGTCCTTAGTTCCTCTGACATTTCCACTAATTTGACTGTTTATGGTACCCAGCTAGGCCTATGGGTAAGTTTTTTTTCCGGACATCAATCACACGATGGCAACCTGATGGGCAGTTCTAAGGCACATCGGCAATCCGAGTTGTGCTGCGGGCTAGCAGAGCACAGAATTGGGGTTCGCACCCACGCACATGTGCATATTAATCTCATCTCCACAGTCCCCCAGACGGGCTCGGGAGGCCGCCTAGCCGCCCACTGAATAGATACAGGAGGGTTATTTTCACTTCAGTAAAGCAGCCACCTACATTCCCCACGCCTTGATGGCGTGGTGATTCAATAAGCACAGGAACAGCCTTGACCTCTGTCTACCTACTCACTGTAGGTGTAGAAGTTACTGTTGCACTTGATCACACGCAATGACACACACCCACATGCGGCAGGACTCCTCTGTACGAGGGATCGGCCCGTCGCAAAGGCCCGTACCTGACAACACATAACACCCACAAAAGACGGACGTCCAAACCCTGGGTGGGATTCGAACCCGTAATCTCAGTAAGCGAGTGGCGGTAGATCCACGCCTTGGCGCGGCCACTGGGATCGGCTACCTTCACCTTTGTGAAGTAATAATTTAACCAATACACAACTGAACACGCCGACGAAATAACAAAGCAGAACTGACTATCTCCTGCCATACCGTGCGAACCGCTACAGACGTACAAATGCATCCGAGTTGAAAACGTCACTGAGAACTTACACCATAAGTAGTGGCTAGTTAAAAATTTGGAAGGAAACGGTCATCGTTTATTTGCCCACCGTGGCTGACGGAAATTTCACCAAATATCAAACACCTGCTTGCCTGGCCAGTTTCTAACCTGGGACATCCGGAACGCATCGTTACCACTAGACCCGTCTCCAAGGCATTCTATTTAAACGCTTCAGCCCTTCAAAACACTGCTTACAGTATATACCACCCGTTTGAACATTGAGAAACTACATTTTGCCCACACACTGTATTTACTTGGTGTAATGCATAATTCAAAACAAAAGGGTTATTCATTCTCTACACAGCATTAACCAGTTTCTGTTTGTTATGACGAAGCACGGTATCTTCTGTGGCGAACAAACCGATTTTTTAAAAATACAATTGAGATAAACTTCAAACATAAACGGTTAACAGATATCACGAAGCAGGAACCCCCACACACGCTCAACTAAAAGCGACAGAAAGGGGAGGGGTGAGTTAACAGACGGACACACAAAACACGGACCATTACTTCACTGTTATGTAAACTATTTGACAATTCTGTCCACACCAATGCCTGTATTTGTGAAGTTCTTGTCCAAGCAGCCTGGGTCTTGTGTACAAGCAGCACACATACCGTCACTATCTCGGTGGGAATATTCCAAAGGTAAAGGTAAAGCAATCCCATTACAGGCCTGGACACGCCCTGGCACATGAAGGTGATAAGGTTGTCGGCCCTACGCACCGGCCGCCTTTACCCTCAGGAGATAACCCTGGTACTCAATTCTGTTAGAGGCTGAGTCGACCCCACGGCCACAGTCAATGAAAAATCCCAGGGATCCCACCGGGTATCAAACGCGCGTACTTCCAACTGCGCCACCCCGGGAATATTCTAGAACGACGCAGAAGCAAAATTACAGCACACGTATTCCTTTGTTGTTATCTTACTGGTTTTGGCGTTCAATGATTACTGTCAAAGGTATTGTTCTACTAATATGGAACTTTTTATGTGCCATTGGTGGACCGGAAGTCAAAAGAATTAGCCAACAAACAGTTCACTTTAAAAACAACACGACGACTCACTAAGCAATGAAACTGACCTTAAGTCTTGAAGCTTTCGTGGCGGCAGATTTCAATAAAGTGTTTTCGGGAAGACACCCGCGTCCAGGTGTGAAAGATCTCGAACGTTTCAGTGGTTTAACCAAGCTATCAGCAATACCCTGAAGATGGGGACGGAATCAGTCCCTGAAACGTTACAGAACCCTCACACCTTGACGGGGCTGTCTGCCCGGAAACACTTTATTACATGTATCTGACGTCCACCAGTTCTAAGTGTCCAAGTAACCAATATGTAAAATTCACTAATGTGAAGCTATTAACAATACACTGTCAGAATCATTGTTGGTTTGTTAAACAATAAAAAAACACCGAAACCCGTTTCATACAAACCTGTAAGTTCAATTACATACACGTTTAATACCATTTACAAGCACTTTATGATACGCCATTTTAAAATAAATCCATAAATATTAAAAAAAAAAAACTCATGGTTAAAGACAGCCTGGCAACCCTAGACGTAAATGGGAAGACAAAGCTAAAATATCTGTTACAGAAATACTGGGTTGGAATGGAAACAAGTTAAATTGTCTCAGGACAGGGAACGAAGGTGTGCTGTTATCAACAGTATGGATTCCACAGGAGTCGAAGAATATCTTGACCGGCTGAGAAATGATGAACTTTTCGAGCATGAACCTACACTACGAGAATACAAGTGGACTGATAGGACGACATGGGATTATCGGAGTTTCGGACGAGGCTAAAACTCCGAAATATTTGCGGCTCTCGCGGCAATGAAAATTAAGACTGCATTCCTCTAACATGCGACGCCTAATACTACGGTAGATAGGTAACTACGTTTCGCAAGAACCTGCCACATCATCTGAGTAGGAGGGCAGAACATTGGGACAGCACGTTTCTCCGAAACCCTGGTACATTATCTACCACCAAAGACGGCGTCATACACCAAACACACGTGAAACTCGTTCGGTCACTTCATATCGCAGAATTACTGAACAGCAACACAAAGAAATGAACCCCCTACTACCAACTGTTATGGCAGAACAACTGATGGCTTAACAAATGACAATATCAATGCGATATGTGTGTGTGCGCGCGTGCAGTCTTGTTTCTCAGTGGTCATGCACATCTACAGAAATAATGAATAGCTCCATTCAGAAAGGTTTGATGAACTCTTGTTAATTAATATGACAGGAAACTTAATCAACAGCATATCTGGCTAATGAACGACGATATCAACTGGTCTGATCTGTACGTTACTTAGCAACGCTGCATCAACTGCATACACTATAATTCATCACCACCACCACCACCAACACCACGAAGTCTGCAAATTAAAGTCGCTAAGACCCACACCGATGACTTATAAGTTGGTCTTGGTATCTCCACTATCGCTTTGGACTACCCTAGTGTCATCGTCCCCTCGTTCGTGGATGGAATGCCTTCTCTTTTCACTCCTTCCGGTTGTTTTATGGCTGTTGGTACAGGATCTTCGCTCTTCTAGGATGCTGCACAGCAGAGTTGATTGGCACTTAGTTACCGACGTTTCGGGACATTGTCGGTCCCATCTTCAAGGGTCAAGCACTTGACCCTTTAACATGAAACCCACAGGTTGTCCCGAAAAGTCGGTGACTACGAATCAACGCTGCGTAACATCCCACAAGGCCAATTTCTCACTTAGACCGCGGGGGACGCCTGGAATCACCCTACGTCCCTTCCATTGCACCTGGAACTCGCAGTCTCTCTCCGATACAACAGTTTCTATGGCGATTCAGAGTGGTCCACCAGCGATCTCAAGAAACAACACGTTTGTGCTACCTGTAATTTCTGGGACTCTTTTCGGTTTAAAATCCAGGCGTCAGTGGTACAAATGTCTCCCTTTACGAGACACTATAGAAGTGTAAATTTGTAACGACATACGAGAATAAAAATTCCTCCGAATCACGGCACTTACTTGACTGTATCTGCAGTTGTTAGAATTGTTCGCAAAGCTTCGTCATGTCTGTCCGTCCTCACGAAATAACTCGGCACCCGACGTACGGATTTTATTATAATTCTATATTAGAGACTTTCACAACAAGAGATGAACTGTACGTGGTGCGTTCGCGTCATGTTTATACCTCCTCAGCCACCCTAACATTCCGATACCATTTCACTCGCAAAACCAATTTTATGCCGATTTAATATCGCCGGCAAAAATAACACTTACTTGGGTTTTCATGCAAAGGGCCACATATTTTTACCCGATTTCAAATAAATTTTGATATTCTTGACAGATTTTCATTAAAGTTTCCGACACCAAATTTCGGGGAAATCCGCCCAGTGTAAGCCGCACTGGTACATGCGGACAGGCAAACGAACGGACATGACGCTGTGAATAGGCGCTCCCACGACTATGCGAACGCTTCTAAAAAATCTGTCCAGAAAATTCAAGTGTGGTCAAAATCGGAAAAAAAATATGATCTTTACATGAAGACCGAACTACATTTATGACAGGTACTACCTCGGTAAATTCGTCATCAAACGAGGCAAGTTTCCAAGAAAAGAAGTAGAGAAAATCAAGATTTTTTTTACAATCGTCCTGCAGTTTGTGAGATAATTACGAAAAACCTGCAGAGCCAGACAGGCCATTTTTATGACTTTGTAACATAACACGGCGAAAAATACGCAATTCGCAAGACAATTCAATTAAGGCAAAACAAAGCAACAAATACAGACTCATTAACAATTAATGCTGATTTCGACTCGAGTTGTAGGCCTACATAAAAATAATATAGCGCCACATACGATACACGGAAATATGTCATGTGACGTAATAATCAATGGCGTAAAACTTGCAGTTGTGACGTCACGTTCCTACGAAGTTATCGACTTTTTTTTTTCCTTCTTACCGTGTACCTAATGCATAATTACTGAAACTAAAAGCGTGCTATATGGTAGCTTAATGTTTATGTCTTGGGATATACTTCGTATGCAGATACATTATATACTTTACATCTACAAAGTGTATAAGAATACTGTTTCGAAGTCAGGAATTGCAAGATTTTCTAAGTGGTGAAGATATGAGCTAACGCATGACTGATTAATCTCACACAGACAAAATCAACAAAATAAACGCAGACATGTATATAGCACGTTCTTAAAACAATATAGTAATTGACGCTAATAATACTAACATTCAAAAACACACGCAGAACTGTGCAAAACACACGAAATGCGACCCCAGCGGACTGAATGGTATGGCCACCCGAGAGGAGTCCAGGATAATGAAGACAGGCAATGTACGCTTAGGCTAGGCGCGCACTGCAACTACTGTTGCTTGTACTGGCAACTTTTTTTTTCTTTCAGTACAGAATAGACTTCACAGAGACAGCATGTGTGTGCTCTTCTGCTTAAAATAAGGAAAGATCGCCGCAAAAAGCGATTATCCATGCCATTTGCGCTTGTAGGTGACGAGGCGTTCGCCTTATCAGAGCACGTGTTACGGCCATATCGCAACAAAAAGTTAACATTTCTGAAACGTATATATAACTACAGGTTGTCAAGAGCACGAAGGATAGTCGA
>Ga0131853_10020176_pt1 | contig 12112 bp, 8 predicted proteins | sample TergutLab28metaG_FD_92764 | JGI IMG/M metagenome (GOLD analysis project Ga0131853, IMG submission 92764) | Labiotermes labralis P1 segment gut microbial communities from Petit-Saut dam, French Guiana - Lab288 P1 (version 2) (version 2) | ecosystem: Host-associated > Arthropoda: Insects >...
GGCGGACGCTTATGAGTGCGGTAATGAACCTTCGGGTTCCGTGAAATGCGGGGAATTTCTTGACTAGCTGCAAACCAGTTAGCTTCTCAAGAAGGACTCTGCACCATGGAGTAAGTAAGTAAGAATAATTTTATTGTTTTTTCTGTACATGTTGAATAGAAATATGCTGATAATAATAGGATTTTTTAAAAAGAATGTACGAGTGTTTCACCACATCGGCTAGTTGTTACCGGTGATCTTTGGTTGGAGACCAGATCAGAGATATAGACAGGTAAATTTAAATCTGGACGTATTACTTATAAATTTATTAAAACTTCGAGCGAAACAGATGTTGCTCTGTTTAAGATATATTGGCGCACTGGATCGAAGTTGTGTGCCCACACTGAGGGTGATGCGACCTCAGTGTTGTTGACACATCGCAAGTAAAGGCGTTGAAATTGCTTTTTTGACACTATTGTCGCGAAGAGGAATTCAGCCTACCCTTAGCTAAGGGTTAGTGGCGTTATTGGCACTGTGATCCCCTGCAAACAAAGCAAAACAACTCTACAGCTTTCGGCTTTAGCATGTTTGTTTTATGATTTAACATGGCAAGTGGTCCTGAAGCTAGTCCAAGCTGGGCTGGTGTAGAAAATCGTTGGCGGGTCTTCGTATGCACGAGGCTAGTTACGTGACACCGTGATAAGGTGTGCTAGTGCCGTGCGCAATTAACACCACATATAGAACAATATTAATGCTAGTGTTTTTAGACTTACTGAAGTATCTCTCATGCTAATGTTTTAATCAATTTGTCGGCAAACCTGTTTGCGTGTGTCTGTGCTTTCAACGCGTAATATTCGTTGAGTATAGGCTATGCTGAACGGCTGAGACGTTAGAACAGTTTAGTGTTGCGAAATTTTGACGGCCACGTAGTGTGTCGCTGTTTTTAGCACAGTTTTACAAAAAGAATTGGCAGTGTAATGTACGAGTATATTTCCATAAGTAAGCAACTTATAGCTCTTCAAAGTGGCTTCCATATTCTGTCTCTGCTTTGTCAGGGAGAGGGTTAAAATACGTTTTTTCTTTTCGAATGTCTCCGCGGCAACATAACGGTCTGTAGTGGGCTACATGTTGCCTGCCCGCTATAGGTTGAACGGACCTGGCTTAAGGACAGTCATGAACCTCGATTTTATCTTTTACTGTCAAGAAAGTCTTTACTGGTAATGCAAACACGTAGGATTCCTGTGTTAATATTTTCAATATGTAGATGGATCGAAAAGGGCCATTCTGTGGTAATAGTGCGGTCCTCAAGATACTTCTCCCTTACCTGTCATAGCTAAATAACTCACTCACTAACTCACTGTATAACTAACCAACCAACAAATTCCTTGGAGCAGAGTCGTTCTGGAAAAGGTAACAGTTCCTCAGCTAGTCAATAAATTTCCTGTATTGTATTGAACCTAAAGGTTCATTACTGCGTTCATGAGAGACCACCACTTGTCCCGAGCCAAGTGTCCCCACCTGTCCTTGCCTTTAATTCAAGTTACGTTTGTTGCTCTCGGCAATGAAGTCATTACTAAACCGAATGTTTCGTTGTACACTGGCTGATTTACATTTTACTGATTGTCTACAACTTGGTGGCCTGGGGTTCCTGTCCTTTAGTGGCAGGTAACTTTCTTTTTGTGACATACACAAAACCCAGCAATGGGGATTACCAAGGATTCTGCGTAATTGGAGTCGGCTTTCGTTCCCTGAAGTTAGAGCGGCCAGAGCTTGAAGCAGGCTATTCACTGATCTAGTTCCGTAACAAAATTGCTCGGAGCTTTGCATTACCTTTCGCTTGTTCTCACAATGCTGTACTAGGGCACATGGGTAACTTTGCTGGGGTGTGCACAGATCCCGGGCGCCACGTTTGCTCGGGTTTTTAAATTTTGAACGGTGGCGCCCAGTATTTGTGTGCCCTCAGTACGGAACTTACTTCTTGTCACCCTTCTGCCGCCTAGAATTTTGAGGTGGCTCCTAGATTTGAGGAAAATTTATACACCGCTGACTTAGACTTTTATCTGAGCAATGTAACACTGTAACATCTAGTCTGAATGCATCATTCTGCTGTTCTTCACATAATTTCCTGCTTACCCTCCAGGAATGCAGGGATCTGACACAAACGTCCCGGATGTTGTTTTGAATTTTGCGCATGTACAAATATTTCTCTGTGCTTGCCGTCGGCATGTGTTATTAGTTATTATAACATACGGTTCCTCAAGTTGTGTGTGTGACTTGGATTATTAACCATATCGCCTGGAGAAACCGTACGCGCACAATACAGATTTTGCTATGTGCAAAGTCGTGCGTAGTGAATGAAGGGGAATGAAGTGATACGCTTCTTTAACCACATAAAGTAGGCGTGCATTCGTATAAGTCATACATAAAGAGTCTAATTCCCGCTTCATCCGATCCCAGTTGCTTCGCGGTCTAAGGTGCGGGTCTGCGGCCGCTCGCTTGCTGGTATTGCGGTTTCGAATACCGCCGGGGTATGGGTGTCTGTCTTGTGAGTGGTGTGCGTTGTCAGATAGAGGTCTCTGCATTGGGCTGATCGTTCGTCCAGAATAATCCTACCGAGTGTGGTGCGTCTGAGTATGATCGTGAAGCCATGATAATGAGGAGGTCGTAGCCAACTAGGGGCTGTTGCGCCATGGGGAAAAAGTAATTCTCATTTCACTGACAATAAATTATGCCGCTATTACAATGTGCACTCAGGTAATGCTGCTTACGGGAATAATCGCGGTTTGCAGTGATAATTATATGAAGAACGTACATCGTATGTACGTTTTGTATTCAGAGAGCAGATTTTTTGTATATTAAAGGAAGTGCTACAGCCGACGAAAGAGGCTAGGCATTGTACTGCATGAGTTACAGTATTGTTTTTGACCCATTTTAGGTGCGTTCGCAAAATTGCGAAAAGCGACTATTAGCTTCGTCATGTCTGTCCGTCTCTACGCCCGTCCCTCCGCATGGAACAACTCGGCTCCCACTGAACTGAGTTTCATGAAATTTTATCTGTGAAGTGTTTTCCAAAATCTGTCGCAAAATTTAAATTTTCATTAAAATCTGACAAGAATAGCGGTACTTTACATGGAGACCAATATGCATTTTTGATCACTTCTCGCTCATTTGTTCTTGGAATTAGGAATGTTCCAGACAAAAGTTGTGGAGAAAATAAAAATTCACATTTCATGTTGAAAACTTTTTTTTTCTTCGAAAACCATGCCGATTATGAGATAATGTGGAAAAATATTGTAAAGCCGGCCAGGCCACAGTTAACTTAGGTGTCCAGCTTGCGCATTGCATGCTAGACACCTAAGGCTACAAATACACACTTAAATTATGCAATACTTATAGCTTTTCCACTGGAAATATGGTTGCACGAACGCACCTCATTGTGACGTTATATGTACACTCAGTCGAACAAAAATACATCGGCGTGATATTCCGTCCGTCCCGCTCAGGCAGTGACGTGCGGTACAGTTGCCATCATAATTCGAGTCGTTTTTCTTTCCGCGTATTTGCGCATTCGTGGTGTTTCTCCGTCTTCCATTCATTACAGTCAATCACACCGCATATGTATTAACAGAAGACAACAATAAATTTGCTTAATTTGAAATTAAAACATTAATTAAACTTCATTAACTTTCCCAGGCGCGAGGCTAGCTAGCTAGCTTTGCTGTTAGGGATGGATGAGTCGACCGGACCGTTCCGTTCTTCTAGTCAGCAGGCTTAGCCCAGACAGTTGAACGCGTGCTAGCAGTAGCCTTGGGAAAAGAATTATGTTGGTTCGAGTCCCACTGTCGGCATGTTTCTTTATGTAGCCCAGACAGTTGAACGCATGCTAGCAGTAGCCTTCGGAAACAAACTGTGTTGGTTCGAGTCCCACTATCGGCATGTTTCTTTATGTAGCCCAGGCATTGCCAGTCTTGTTGTGTATGTTTTCTCTTTGGGACAGCAGGATTCACAGCACTTGCCTAAGATTCGACCCTGTTCTTACACAGTAGAATCAATGAACAGTTTGACGCTCTTTTTTTTTTCAGATAAGTTTTTGGGTATCCTCCCACCTTTAATAAGGTCTTTGTTCGTACATGCGTTTCTCGTTGCCTCTGTGCAGTAAATCTTACGATAACTCTACCTTATTGATTTATTCACAACAGGTTTTCCAAAGAAAGTAAGGCATTCAAAAGAATATTCAAAACGAAACTGGTATAATCAGGAAACGATGTATTTCAGTTTGAGTTCCCTGTAAGGTCTGGCAGCTGACTGTGAACACAGAGATGAAGAATCTGGCGGTCCGTCGTGAAATGTTTCAGGTGGGTGTTCCTGTGGTTTTGCTGTCTCTACAGGCGAATGTACGAATGGAAAGCAAGTCACGACACAATTTGTCTATTCACATTTTATTTTTGTTTCGTAGGTTGACCACCCGCATTACAGGCATGATAGTTTCATACCGGTTTTGAACCAGGAAGAGGCGGTATGTGCTAGACGGAAGTTTACCGCCATTTAAAGACTAAGAATAATATGAATTATATTTAAAGTTCCAGTTCGTACCACGTAGTATGCACATTTCGTTTCGGATATAAAAGCCGATCAGTTATTGCTGCGTAGGGTAATAATTGCTGTTTGTTATGAGAACCATACTTAATTACTTACTTACTCCATGGAGCAGAGGCCTTCTTGAGAAGCTAACCGGTTCTCACTTGGTCAAGAAGTTCTCCGCATTTTATGGAACCCGAATGTTCATTACCGCGTTTACAGGAGCCCGCCACCTGTCCCGATTCTGAGCCAGATCTATCCAGTCCATGCCCCCCATCCCATTTCCTGACGATCTATCTTAATATTATCCTCCCATATACACCTGGATCTTCCAATTGTTCTCCTTCCCTCTGGTTTCTCCACCATAACCCTGTAGGCACTTCTTCTCTCCCCCATACGCGCTACATGCCCCGCCCATCTCATCTCTATTTGATCACCCGAATAATATTTGGTGAAGAGTATAATCATTAAGCCCCTCGTTATGTAGTTTTCTCCACTCGTCTGTTACCACGTTCTTGTTAGGCTCAAATATTCTCCTGAGCACCTTATTCCCAAACACCCTCCGTCTACGTTCTTCACTCAGTGTGAGTGACCAAGCTTTACAGCCATGCAAAACAACAGGTAATGCTATAGTTCTTTATATCGTAATACTTATATTTTTCGATAGCGGACTGGAAGATAAGAGATTTTGCACCGAATAATAACAAACATTCCTATACTTCAAATTTACTCTTTAATTTCTTCCTGAATAGAATTTTGGTTTGTTACGTTTGTTCCCAAATATTCGAACTGTTCTGCCCTTTCAAAGGAACTCTTATCGGTCTTTACATTGTGATTTTTTTTCTCCATCCTGATCTCGAGACATGACCTTGTACTTAGTTTTATCAGCATTTACTTTTAGTCCAGTCTCCTTTATAGTAGAGACTAACGCGTTTATATGTTTCTGTATGGTATGTGCGCTTCCGCCTAATATATTAACATTATCGGCATAAACCAAAACCGGATGTGTACCATTTAATTTAAAGCCATCCTGGTTTACCTGAATTCTCCTAATGGCGTACTCTGAAGCAAAGATGAGAAACAATGGCGATAAAGCATATCCTTGTTTCAAACCATTCTTGACAGGAAACATGTCAGACAAATGTTTGCCTACCCGGACTCTGCTGTAGGTTTTATTCAGACACATTTTATTAGCCTTACCAGTTTCATGGGGATGTCAAATTCAATGAGAATATTATATATGACCTCCCTCTTAATTGAACCTAGGTTTTCTTGATGACTATACATAACTGATTCACTGACTCATTGTATTCCCATTTTTTCAAGTATTTGACGAATGCAGAACGTATTGTCATTAGTTGACCTGTTGCTTCGAAATCCATATGATGTTCCCCAATAATTTCCTCTGCATATTGTGTTAATCTGGACTGAAGGATGTTGGATTAAATTTTGTATGTAGTTGACAAAAGTGATTGCATCTATAATTACTACTGTCTGTTTTCTAATCCTTATTATAAATACGTACAGTGATCGACTCGTACCACTCCTCAGGCAGTTTCTCCTAATTCCATATAGAATTAATAAGTTTATGGATCTCAGAACTAATTGTTGTACCCACTGCTTTAATCAGTTCGTCTGGGATACAGAACGTACGAGGGGGTGCTAATAAGTCCTTAGCCCGACCGGGAAGGAAACAAGCTACAGCGACCAAACTCGGTGTTTATTCAACATACTCCCCGCGAAGCTCAATCCACTTCTTAGTCCGTTGCTGTAACTTTTGCAAGCCACTCAAACAAAGAAAAATCAGCAGGTTGTCCGTCCAACGACGTCTCCGCGGCAGCAATGACCTCCGCGTCGGACGAAAAAAAAAAAGCGGACCTTTCAATTGTTTTTTCAGTCCAGGGAACAAGTGGTAGTCCGACGGGGCCAGATCCGGAGAATAGGATGGGTGATCAAGACACTGGAATCCCAGGTAGGCCAGTTTCTTCCGGGTTGCAAGTGCCCGGTGAGCCGGGGCATTGTCGTGCAAGAACAAGACCCCCTTGGTGACCTTCCCGCGGCCGGCGTTTTTCCTTCAAAATGTCTCAACTGCATCAGCAGAGACGAGTAATACTCCGTGTTGATAGTTTGGTCCTTTGGAAAATAATCAATGAGGAGGATGCCGTCTTGATCACAAAAAATCAAGGCTAGAACTTTTCCAGCGGATTTTTGCTCTCGGAATTTTATGGGGCCGAGTAAGCCGCTATGCCGTCACTCCACGTATAAGTACACTCGGTGGGCAAAATGTACAATTTTGAATGCTAAAGCTAGACGTACATAAAGTGGGTTCACAAGGCTGTCGAGCCCTTTGAAAGATAATCGTAGCTCAGAGTAAAAGCCGCGATACTCACAGCTGTAGAATCAGTAGTAGGCGTACGCATACCATCTCAGCCTACCATGAAAAACACTAAGCCCTGTGGCACATTGTAGGCGAAAAGAGAAAATGGGTCGATCCAGGCTTGATCCTAAACCAGGCTTTATGTGATTTGCGGTAGACAGAGTGGCACTGGGGCAGGATTTACTCGGAGTTCCTTCTGTTTTCCCGTAACAGTTTCATTTCTTCAGTGTTCCATACTCATGTTTCATTCATCTATCTAGTCCTGAACAGTTGACTGCGACATGCAGTAAATAATTGTCAGTCTCTTTATTTATCTTCACTATTTCTTATGTCAGCACACGTTGGGTACCATATATATGGCGACCAGGTAACCAATGAATGCAGTTTTGTATTTTTCTCTAGCATAACACGATTTTACTTAGCTAGAAATGACAGTAATTTTATTCATATCAGTGTTTGCCTGGCCCTTGTGAGTATTGCGTGTTGACAGGTAGAGGTCACTGCAACGGGCTGATCACTCGTCTAGTAGATTCCTATCGAATGTAGTGTGTCTGAGTGTGATCTCGAAACCTCAGCGATGAGGAGACCGAGATCCACGGGTGCTGTCGGACGATGGGGTGGGGGGTGGTCGGGAGAGCTGTTAGACGAAAATGAAAGAATCAAGCATGAAGACCAGCCAAGTTCAATTGAAATATGTTTCATATTGTTTTTATTCACCATCATTTTGGAGACTGCCAACATTTATTCTTTGGTCAACTAATATAATTTTGTATTAATATTTAAACTTTTAATAGAGAATTTTTTACTCTATAGTTGAACTTTGAAATAAGACTAGGATTTCTATGAAATTAGTCATGACCTAGCTCAGAGTGACTTTTTGGGGGGGGGGGGTTTATTTACGATGTCAATAACTAAGACTAAATGGCTTCGAATGATTGGATAATAATGGGCGGTAAATGAGACAGTATATGGAAGGAAGCATTCGTGGCCTAATTTAAGCTGCTAAGCTGGTCTTTGCTCAGAAAGCCTAGGGAGGATATCAGAAGGTATCTAAATTGTTTTCGCTTTAGTGGTCGTGATTCCAACCGGCCATCTCTAGAATGCAAGTCAGAAGCATTGCCTGTTGAGAAAGCTTGCTTCGTGCCTCAGGATGAGGCCCAGCGTGAACACGATAGTGACAGTAACGACGGTATTCCATAAAAGGCTAATCGAATGTCAGTCCCTGAAGAAGGATTCTGCTTCACGCACGTAGTTTCATGCATACGTATTTTGCTTAATGTTGTTTCGATTGAATTTCGTGTGGCGCAGTGAGTGCGAAACTTTCTATCTGCGTATTTGTTTACTTGATTTCTCGCCGCCTTATTGTATAAGTGAATCAGATCGGAACCGGCGCGTTTACCTGAATTTGGAACCACAGACAGGATCGTCTCGCATCGGTGAGAGAATGTAAAAATACATTTGTCCCTGTGTAGGCATGATATGAGCTACTAGATTTGTATTTTTGTGCGTTGCTCTGACTGTGGACTGAATATGCGTGCGCGCTTGCGCGTGTGTATACAGCATGGTACTGAATTCACTTGACATTCAATGCTTTACATGGTGCTTCGAGTGTCAAGCGACTTTTGAATCCTGTATGTGTCCCTGAAGGACAGTTTTGCAGCCAACTTCATTATTCGTTACTTAAATTTGAGGGGGCCCTGAAGAATCAGAATTTCGTTCGCGAAGAAATTAAAGGAAGATTAAATTCCAGGACTGCTTTGTCATAATTTAGCGCGTAGTTCTCAGTTTTCTTCGCTTTTCTACAAATTTAAATGTTTAAAATTATAATCTTGCTTTTTTTGTATGTGTGTGTGTGTGTGTGTGTAAGCACGGAATACGAAGTTCTCTAGATATTCGGTTGGTAGGAAATTCAGTACTTCTACATCACTCACGCTCTTGGTCTTCGTGCTTCCTTTGCGTGTTAAGCTAATCGGAGCATTGTTTTTGTACTCGTAAAATTACATCATTTTTTGTATACTGAAATTACTGTTTGACGAGCGACTTTTTTTTTTTTTGCGTGCAGAAGGCTTATGGTTAGTGCCCGTAGTTTTTATAGCATTATTAGCAATATGTCAGCTACTAAATTAATGTGACGTCTGATTTCGCTTTCCTTTGAAGTAAATATGGCGTTTGGTGACTTTCTGGCCTAGTAGATTAAGATGGCTCGTAGGATACTGATATTCGGGAAATTTCGTTCCTGTTCCAGTCTATTCATTTTAATGTCTGGCCTGCAATGTTGCTGTCGTTCGACGGTGTATGTAAACGTTGTTTTCAGGTGTTGTATAAACTGCCAAGAACTGTACGTCGCATGCAGTCAGTGAGTGATACCTGACGGCCAGTTAAATTTTACGGGAGCCAGGGTAGCGTATTTGGTGAATTGACCAGTCTACGGACTGGAAAACTGAGGAATCATGGTTTGATTCCAGGCACAGGCTAGAGATTTTCGATTCTCAAAGCAATCACACCGGCTCTGGAACCCAACCAGCCTCCCATTCAGTTAGGGTGGGGGGGGGCTCATAACTTTGAATAAAGCGGCCGGAATGTGAAGCTGAATACTCACATTTCTGTTCTGCCAACGTTAATGGTGCGTGTAGCTGTAACCTCATTGTACGTACCTCTTGCCTTTCTGGCGTGCATAAGGACAACTTTACCTTTTCCTTTTCCTGAAGTTGTATGTGTGCTAATGATGTACGTTTCAGTAGACGGAGGGGAAGCTTTAGTCATGTTGTTCAGATGATTGGTGTTTGCTTTCGGAAATGGATGGTCGCAGATGAGTTCAATGAAAGTACCCTGTCCTGAAATGGAAGTGGAAAGTGTGCGCAGTTTGCACGGACATGTGAACTGGTGGATGTGAAGTGTTTCCCTTCTCCGTGTCCTGTGGTGGTTTCTCTTCTTTATGTACTCGTATCTGCTTCGTACGTTCTCTTCATACATGCCTCTATTCTTTGTTTGCAACATGCTGTTTATCCATAACACTTGTTTCTTTTGTTCGTTTCTCTGTTTGCCCATACTAGATACCGGCTTCCACGTTACTTTTTTTAAAAATGTATTTAACGGCGCTGCTTCAGTTCTGAAAGTTAAATAACAGGAGTTTTCAATCTTTGGCTAACCGGGTTGTGTTACGCGGCCCGCGAACACATTTGTAAATTATATATATATATATAATGTGTGTATATATATATATATATATAAAATGTGTATATATACACCATAAAAATTACACAATCATATAGGCGGTGTAGTATATCGCTTGTTTCGATTATTGCACGTGCGTTCCGCAAACCAGCTCACAGAACGGTTGTGGCTCTTTACTAACGAAAAGTTAGACACCCCTGTTATAGGCGTCAGATGGCATGGTGGTTATAAGTAATGAAGTTAACGATGTGTAAAGCCATGTATATATATATATATATATATATATGTGTGTGTGTGTGTGTGTGTGTGTATAAAGATCTATTTCACACGGAATACCTCATCAAACTTAACGCATCTACAGTACAAACTTCAAGACTTGAAACAATTCTAATAAATTTAGGCTTATTTTGTCTGTTTTTACTCTACGTTTTATACAAATATTGATGTACGCTCCCTGAGGATGACCCACAAAGGGACGAAACATGTCGGAGTTATAGTGCTTTAATTGTAACAATTTTATATTATAATATTCTGCGTTTGTTGGTATTTTCTTGAATTTTAACAGTTAGTGCACGGATATAAATACTATATAATTCGGCCGTGGCGTGTTTTAGAACAGTCTAAGAAATCTGACATGAGGGACTACAGGAGAGTACAAGTCATTCTTTCTTGAAGCCGATTTTCAGACTCCGGTGTCTCGGAAACTAGACAGCAGACAGACTGCGCACTGTCATCGGTAGAAGCTTTTGCACTGGAAGAATTTTAACCTATGCACAGGATATATCCATTTGGAATATCCTTAGGGATACCAGTTTTTCTGGACGGATGTCCGATGATCATCCTCAGTTTGCCGTGCCTAATTCCGTGCTGAAGCAGGCTGCGACCATGGCCGAAGTGGTTTATTACCTTCGGTGGCGTATCTGGGAAGAGGAGAGGGTCGAGCGGCGCGGTCCCCACGGGCGTTAAAGTTTCTCCCGACGACAAGAAAGGAAACAGTTCGGTTTTTTGCTCTCAACGTGTTTTAAATTATTGTGCCAATAAAATGAAATTTTATATATTTTTGCGTTATTTTATTAAGAATTTCTGTTAGAGATGGGCATTGTGATTATACGTAACAGGTGCCAAAAACCCTGTCTACGCCACTGGTTACTTATTTACTATATATAATAGTTTTTTCGTGTAATTCGTCGCCATTAGGCCTATGTTATACAGCGCCATGTCGACCATTTGTGTGCATGACATGCTGTCGAGTTTCATCCTAGTTTGCAGGCAGGAACAGGGATTTTCTTTACACTACCCCTTCTTCTTTCCAATGGTTACCGGGTGATTTTACCCAAGATTAAAGGGGCTAAAACATGATGATTACCTCGAACGTTTGGAGGCTGTCCTAAAAGAAAATTCAGACCGCATTTATTCGTTCTATTTTTAAGGACCCGTTTTAATATCATCATCCATTGCTCGCCTAGGCCTTCAAGAGGAGGCGTACCGACGAAAAGTTTGGGTGCGTAATTGGTTTATGAATAATGTGTATACGCGATGAGTGGAAGGCTGTCAGATGCTAGTAGTAGAAGATGAATGACCGTCTGATTTACATGTTCGGGTTGCGTCTCGACAGCTTGACTCTTTTATTTAAAATCTTCGTGAATCTAACCGATTCAGCAGTTACCACTTGTAGAATTGAATACTTCAGCTGTAGTTTTGCAGTTTCGGGTCGCTATTCAAAGAATGGAGGAACCAAAGTAGTAAGATGTTGCCTATGTAAACATTGTAAAAGTTTGCTGTTTAGGGAGGTTAATTGTTGAGGAGAATATTTGGACCTAGGAGGGACGAGGTAACGGGGCCTGGAGGAGATTGCATAACGAGGAGCTAAATGATTTGTATTCCTCACCCAATATTGTGCGGGTGATAAAATCAAGAAGAATGAGATGGGCTGGGCATGTGGCGCGTATGGGTGAGGAGAGGGGGGTGTATAGGGTCTTGGTGGGGAAACCGGAGGGAAGGAGA
>Ga0131853_10020177_pt1 | contig 12112 bp, 4 predicted proteins | sample TergutLab28metaG_FD_92764 | JGI IMG/M metagenome (GOLD analysis project Ga0131853, IMG submission 92764) | Labiotermes labralis P1 segment gut microbial communities from Petit-Saut dam, French Guiana - Lab288 P1 (version 2) (version 2) | ecosystem: Host-associated > Arthropoda: Insects >...
AGGCTGAGTGGACCCCGTTCCAGACCCACTACTACTCAGAAAATCTGGTAGCGCCGGGGATCGAACCCGGGACCTCTGTATCTGTAGCCAGAAACTCTGACCACTAGACAACAGAGGCGGTCGGAGTTGAATACTACAAATCATATTTTACGTGCAAGCAAAGGGAGTTTTCAGTTTATGTAAAACAGCTCATTGTTCCAATACAACCAACATATGATACAAAATATAGCGTGTCTGGAATTTCAGAAATAATGCCATAATTATATTCCTCTTTCATACCATCTGCTAATATCTTTAATATTGTAAGAACATACTGGCATTAGACACTGTCTTATTTGTTAGGTATCACTAGAATAATTAATGCAATGGTCGGTATTTTTTTTCATACATTTGTAAAGGTGGATCTTTATTTGACAAACCAAATTCAGATCATACGAGAATCTCCAAACAAATTTGTGAAATTTTCATAGAACAGGTATGTGTAGTCCCTGCTTATGAGTGAAACGATCAGTCCCTAAATTTTATTTCCACCAAAACGTAAACTTTCTTCTTGATCACATAATTATTATATCACTTGTGAATTCCGAAAAAAAAATTTTTAAATTCTTTAGACTGCTGATTACGAACAATAAGAACGTTCCTCCAGTTGTACGTGGCTCATTGTTTTTACATAATTGGGTAGTGATAACATTGTGACGCGTGGCTCTTTTATTCATAAAATACACAATTTAAGATTAAAAAACTCTGGTAAAATTTTTGGTTATAAGAGGGTCTGAAAACGAGTACATTTAACGGACAAGAACAGTTCAGGAGGTCTGTAGTGACAACTGCGTGAACTAGACGGACGTTTTCGAATTGATGGAAAAATTTAAACGAGTGTGTTCCAAGATTTAAAATGATATTTGTTCAGAACGCTGGTTGACAGGTCAGAACTAAATCCACCCAGCAGCATATAAGGGATAGACTGAAAATCGACATGTGACTTAGCTGTGCCTGAAATAGTTACCAGCTATAGAAATAATTATCTAACCGAAAACATTGTGTTACGGTCTTGATGTATGTTCCGTGAATTTTGTGGAATTTTATTATATTTGTCCAAAAATGCATAATGTATATTAACAATATCTGATTCTTAGAGCACTGCTACATGTTTCGATGTTTGTTTATCATCCTCAGGGAGTCTCTTATTATGTAGGCTAAAGTTGCAAAATTCATAAAATGAAAATTTTTATACAGGTGTTGTTAAAAATAATTAATATATTAACATCATTCAAACGTTGTAACATGGGTCATTTTATTAATTTTATTGATTTTGTAACTTTAGCATACATAATAAGAGACTCCCTGAGGATGATGTATAACATGGAAAACACGTAGGAGTGCTATAAGAAACAGATATTGTTAACATATATCGTGCATTTGTTGGACAAATATAATAAAACTGTACCTCACTTTAATTATACCAACTAATGCACTTATATAAAAAATTTTCACACTAAAACACTTAAAATTGCTCCAACATGTTTCGATCTTAAGATCATCTTCAGGGAGCCATATTGTTCCTTGCTAAAGTCACATATTAAAACCACTCACTAGTTAATTTCCTTATATTAACAGGGTGATGTGGCCACATCATGGAAAGAAATATTTACACGCCTCTAACCAAGTAAAGCGGAAAGCAAGAAGCCCAAAGCGCTTGTCGCTGTTGGATCTTACCGTTAAAATATTCATGTGAACAGAATGGCTGGAAAAGGGGAAGTGAATTAGGGAATTACGGATCGGCTCCAGGGAGAATTGGAGGTGATCGGTCGTTAAGATTCCATTTCAGGTCTCAGTACAGGAGATTTATCCGTAGGAGTGGAAGTTTATAATTCGTTCCTGTCGCAAACTTGGAGCATCCGACATTGGCAGATCGTTATAATCCGCCTTCTGGTTTTCGACACTGCAACAGATGTAGGTTACACAGAAGTAGGATTCGGTATTTCTTTGTAACACTTGAATGACATAGTAATTTCTATCCAGCTGTCTTGTGGAAATGGGTTTGTTTTCATCTGGCTTCGTTCCAGTGTCAATAAAACATGAATCTTTCCGTAATCGACGCTTGAAATTGTTCTTAAGACGAAGGGCTTTAGCAATAAACTTTGATACAGACACAGCGTTTGGCCTCTCACTTATCATCCATTATATACGTGCTCAAATTGAAACGACCTTCAAGGTAACTTAAGAAACTGTAGGTAGAGTTGATTGATAAATATTGCAAATCGCGTTATACATTTAGGAAAGAGCTTTTCAGATAATTGTACCAATTTCTACTGTTACAAACACACAGATTCTATCACCATTTTAGGAACATAATTCTACTTCCCAGAGTGTAAAACTATTACCAACGGGAGAAATACGCACCCTTCAGGCTTGTATACAAATTTAATGCAGAAAGTTACAAAGACTCAATGTTTCAGTTAATATCTCTTATTTTAACTATTTTCAGCGCCAAGGTCGCCATTAGTGCTTAATAATAAATTAAAGTTTAATAGAGAAAATTTTTAAAACTTTCGATTCTTAAACAGATTTAGTACAGTAACCTTACAAAAACACAACTGTAATAAACAAATTTACCAACAAAGTTAACATTTATAAAATTTAAAAGAATAATAATAATAATATATTTATTTACTGCAATTGGGTTGTCACCCGGTGGCAGTGGTTATTTTACATGTAAACAAAACATGAAATTGTTTAATATTAGATTTAAGTCGGGAGGGCTACATGAGAAGCATGTAGTGGCAACTTGGTATCTTGGGAACCATCTCAGCATTTGCTTATAGGCACAGGGAAACCAAACAAAACTAGTGTCGAGGTGGCCGGTCGCAGGACCTTCCGAGTACTGACTTCTAGCCAGCAGTCCGGCATCCAAAGTAAAAAAAAAACAACAACAATGCACATACAGTACAACAAATACACATAAGACAACAACAACAATACACACGGCCAAACAACAACAATTACACACAAGACAGCTTAAAACTAGCAACAAAACACACGAGACAATTTAGAATACAACATGTACAAAAAGGTGAAGTATGAAATCTCATAAGAAGCTTATATGTTATCTTCATTTTATTTACTTATATTGCATAATTATGATGGTTGATGAAGGCCAAACATGTACCATGTACCTCTACATAACAAACGCAAGGTTGTGTCTGATGGCCTTTTAATAGCCATTTGTTTAATTAGTAAGGAAACAAATTCTTGACATGTGTGATTTCAGGCTTCCGCCGCGGAGTAAACAAGTTTCGTTTAACAGCGACTTGCACAGCGCTGACCGGTAGTTAGTTACCGGCGTGTTAAACATTACAATATAAGGACTGCACCTTCGTCTTTCATTGTACGTGAATACGTACAGGGTTCTCCTAATATAAGGGAAGAAAACGGAAAGGTAAATTTACCCCTGTCCACGCCATTAAAGCACATAAGGAGAGCAGAGTTATAATTCCACTCATTCTTAACCTTATCAACAGCTAGAGGTGAGCCGTCACCTTAACAACCTAGTCGACTTACATAGGGAAAAGAACACCTGTACCCATTGAATAGAAGTCTGTGTGGGCCCAAAATACGGTCTGCATTTCGTGGAAAAGAGAAAAAAATTCCTCTGCTAGGATTCGAACCCCGCATCTTCCAGCCTGCATCCTATTCACTATACCAACAGAGCTAGCCCGACTCATCCTAAAGGAAGAACAGAGATTAAGACCTTTTACCAGATTGTTGAGGATGAGGTTCCGATTTATGACAGAGGGCACACAGAAGATGCGTGGAAAAAATGGTGAATGAGGGGTTTAAAAATCACTAGGCTTTTACAAATGTTTTAAGTTTGGTCATGTCAAAAAGCAATAAATGGACGAAATATGTAACACATCATAGAAAAGACGAGACATGCATAAAGTAAGAGATGAGTCCTAGGCGTAGAAGGGTTGATAATATTAAAATGAAGCTTATAGAATAAAGTGTACTTTTGTGGAATGAAATAACTATTTTAGGACAGGGACCAGCAGCATGGTGGCGTGAACATGGTAACCAGTATGTTCCATCTTCCGTGCTTTAATCAAATCCAAAATATAAAACTAACCAACAAATACACTATTCACAATGTTCTCACCAACATGTTGCAGCCGGTATTCCGGCCATCTTCAAGGTGATGCTTTTATTACAAGAAAACAAACGTACAAAATTTGTGAATCTTATGTTTATTGGACCGTGCATCATCTTGATAGTTGAATAAAGATAGACCAACTTGATATCACTTGCTTTGTTATTTCATTATTTAATGCTCAGCATGTTTCGAATGTTAGTACATCCATCCTCAGGAGCTTGTGACTTATTTGTTGAGTTATTTCATGGGTTGTATTGCTTTGGTTCGATGTGTGTTGGTGTTACGTTGTGGTTCGGCTGGGGTAGTGTGGTATCCGGATACCACACCACCCCAGCCAAACCACATCGTAACACCAACACACATCGAACCAGAAAAATACAACCCATGAAATAACTCAACAAATAAGTCGCAAGCTCCTGAGGATGGATGTATTAACATCCGAAACATGCTGATCAGTAAATAATGAAATAATAAAGCAAGTTACATCAAGCTGGTCTCTCTTTATTCAAGTACAAAATTTGGTCAGCTGTGTCACCGTCACTCCGTAACAATTAGAAATATAATTTTGGTTAAAATTATGGAACCAGTATAAATAGGTTCAAATGGATAATTATTGAAATCTTGGGGGTTAAAATTATGTGTAACTCCAATCAACACTCCACACCATCAACACATCACATACGTGCTGGGTTAAAACTCACTACCATTACTGTACAAGTCGTCACTCCGCACACACCAAACAATTTTAACTCCCAAGATTTTAATAATTTTCCATTTTGAATTGTTTATAGTACTTACATAATTTTAACCGAAATTATAATTTTAAACGTTACGGAGTGACCGTGACTCTGTTAACCAAATCCGTACATGTGTATTCTTGTAATAATAACATCATCCTGAAGATGGCCGGAATGCCAGCTGCAACGTGTTGGTGAGAACATTGTGAATAAAATACATCATTAATATTGAAGTGTATTTGTTGGTTCGTCGTGTATTATCGTAACGAACCTTCCTATTTTATAGAAGGTGAAGAATTTTTGGAGATGTGAAAACTACCAAATTTCATAATTTCAGCTTCCCTGCGCGGTGTAATTGAGGCATTCGCTCTTCTGCTATGTTATGCGGCTTAGGTTGGTAGTTGAATACGGAGGTTTCGGAACAGCCTATCTTCCTTTGCAGATATGACGGACAGATGTCCCGAAATGTCGGTAGCCAAATATCAGTCTAAGCTGTTCCCCACACCAGCATAGCGAATGCCTCGTCTACCACGCTGTCACAACAGACTGTCGTCCAATTCCGTTAGGAACCGAACAGATATACTCGTAATAAGTTAAAAATTTATCATTGATTCAAGGTCAAAAAAACCTGACCATTAAAAAGCCAAAGAAAATGGGCCAGACAAGTTCGGTCGCACGTAGTTGAGGAGCCCTTACCTTCCGGCTCCATACAATTACTACATGAAAAGGTGTGGCCCTGTGGCAACGAACAGGCAGATGGCAATACTTTTCTTTCACCTATTGTTGCAGCACGCGCTCACAGCTGTTACCCTCAATGCGACATCCCCTACCCTAGTTACAAGCTCTGACAACTTCCCCCACAGACCGAGCTAATAACATCATGCTGACATTCCGTCATTGAAACCCAGTCTGGAGGCCAACATAACTGCTTATTTAGTGTCGTTTCTCCTTCGTCGTATCGAATCGGATACAAGCGTGCAAGATGAACGGACCTTACTGCCTTGCATACTGAGTGCTTCGACCAGGAAGGACATGCAGTAGTAGCGGTACAGCTTCGTGTGTTTTCAAACTCAGTTGCTGATGAAGGTAAGATGTCAACCGCATGTGTCACGTGTCTTACGTCGGAAGCAAAAACCACGCTAACGCAGCGTAAAATGCTACGTGGATCCCAGAACCAGCTGCAGAACTATCGGCTTTTTCGCAATTATACTATGACTCAGTAGTCTTAAATGTAAGTACTGACAGGAGACGCTCTGTTGTTTAAAGCATAAGGTCTGATGTAAAGACACATCAGTCTGACAAAACTTTAATAATGTAGCAAATTTGATTTTTAACGTAGATAAAAAAAAATCGTCTTAAATCGAAGATATCAGCAAGCATATTGTAGAAGATATATGCAGAGGTCTAATTGCACAGTTAATTTACTTCGTATACGAGTATATTTTTGCAGAGCTAATCGCAATGCACACATCCTGCAATACTCGTACTTAAAATTCGCAAAGTTCGTTGTTCTGTGACTGGTTACTTAATCAAGGCAATGAATGGCATTTCAACTAGAAACGGCAGCTCCTAATGACATGTAGGATACGCTTTTTTTTTTTAATTTAAGTTTACATATGTGTCAGCCGTTTTTGAGAAAGTCGATTAGGTAACATTTGACCAAAAAGTGTGGTTCAGTGTTGACACTGTTAACACTTTTGTGGCAAAGTCTCCGGTTTCTCATATCTTGGCCAAGATATCGGCTGCACTGATTGGAGTTTCTCTTAGTGAACTTAATCCATTCAAGTAAATAAAGATATATTAGTCCAATTAGGCAACAACCGCTCCCTTTCAAATACTTCCCAATTCATAAGTCATCCTACGATTCTACGCTATGTGAGTCGCTACTGCCTTTTGTCTTGGAAGCGTAGAGTTTTACGTAACGACTGACTGAGATATGTCGACTTTGGTAAATTATCTTCAATTGCCCATGAAACTTCAGTCCACATTATTTCAATTTAATTATTCACTAATCCTCGTATGATTAAGCGCTATAAAACCTAGGAACTGAAATGTTTGTTTTGTCAGTTAGAATAAACAAAACAATGTCGGCAGTGTACGTATAACTTCATATTGAGGTGCTTTGTGCAACCATTGTTGCCGTAGAAAAATAATGAGTATTACACAATCTGAGTGTATGTATTTGTAGCCTTAGGTACCCAGCATGCAATGCGCATGCACCATATTGTCATCTGTAGCCTGCCCGGCTCTACAATATTTTTCCACATTATCTCACAAACGGCAAGATTTTAGAGAGAAAAAAGTTATCGCACATAAAATGTGTCTTTTGATTTTCTGTACAACTTTGAAACATACTTCATTACAAGAAGATATGAACGAGGTATTATCATAAACATGCAAGTATCCATTATTTTTGTCATGTTTTAATTAAATTGAATGTTCTTGACAGATTTTCAAAAAATTCTCAAATACCAAATTTAATGAAAATCCATCCAGTAGGAGCCAAGCTGTTCAGTGCGGACGGATACACACAGACAGAGGGATGGATGGGCCGACAAAGAGTTTAAGTATAATACTTACCGCTATTTTTCCACCTGTCCCCTTCCCCCGCCCTGACCAAGCCCACAATAACAGGTGTGGCCCTTTGTTATAAAACGTTCGGAGACCCGTGATCTAGACGCAGTTACGAGACGTAGGCTATGTCTTGAAGCTTTTATGATGACTAAATTTAATAAAATCTACTTTGGTGTGCATCCTTCTCCATCATTGGGATTCTGACATAAAACCCCGACGGCTGAGATGAAGTCACTCTCCGAAACTATGGCTTACTTGCACCATCGGCGGCGGCTGTGAGCCCGAGAAGATTTTTCTAAAGTAGTTTCAAGGTTAAGACTGAAGTTACACTTTGCTCCCACATACACCGTAGTGACGTGGTGCTTAGTTTGATGGCCAAGTTTACCTTTCAATGATTTAGTCTCAACAGAAAATGGGTACTTTTACAAACATGATAAACTGGAATCCAAAACTATTACTTTTTTTCATGTACCTGAGAGAAATAAAACATTTATACAAATTACACATATACTACTCTAAACGTTTCTTCCCTTTGTTTAGCAAAAGCCTATTTGAGTATCCGGGAACTGTTCAGTGATCAAATTAGTTTCACATATTTATCTGGGCAAACTTCCTGACTTGGTATCCTGTTGACAAAGGAAGTTACTGTGGTCATTATTTCGCATTCACTACAATCTCACTGCCCACAAGACCAAGATCTAAAAATCATTGTTCCTAATCTGATATCCTGAATGGCGTACGACATGAATTTCCCTTTCCGGGATCCAAGTTCTGCCGACGTTTGAATTGGAATGATACAGGGTAAGCAGTTCCATCTGCTTCTCTTTAAAAAAGAATGGAATCATGATTAGAGATTTTCACAGCTTTGTTAACGCAGAGTAAGACTTATGGGATATAACGCCGTCTACATTGGCAAAAATTTAAAGACTTTTCTCAGAAATAGGCAGCAAGATCCTGAGAAAAGTACTTTTATTAATTACCAATCGTCATGCTGTGCTGTGATATACCAGACGATTTTAACCTTCCACAAAGGAAGGTATTACTCTAATATATAGCTCTTACGTTCAACATGAGTTTCTGTACAATTCTGCATAATTCATACACGCGAAGTTTCTTAAATACAGGCCAAAATAATGATCGTGGTTGAGTGGGTAACACAACTGCCACGTATTTTTGGATTTCAGAGATCAAACCTTGGCCCGGAAATAAGTTTATGCATTTTCTTCAGTAAATCTACCAAATCTACAAAATGTCAAGATAGTATAACAGCTTCAGGCGCAGGTGACATTACTAATTCTAAGCTCATACCAAAAGTAGGAAGAGTGGGTGAATTTGTGTGCGCATAGATCAATGCGTTTCTGCAGTTATAGGGGTGGAAATGCCAGCATTCTTCTGCTTACGTAGCAGTTGCAATTATGTCAATTAGGCAAAAGGTCAGTAAGGTTTGTGAGATAGCATTGAAGGTAGTGGTGCAAAATGACGGGAACTCTGTGGAAGTAATCCGGCGATACCTCAGACTGGACCACGACCATTGCCAGCCAAATTCTTTCCAATTTAGCATCCACTAATCCTCCTAACGTTCGACGTAATGTAGCTTCAGCTGCTGACAAGGACGTTAGTACATCGTAAATACACATACGGTAATACGTTCCTGGCTACAGACACGCAGTTGTAAAGTTGATTTAGCCACACGTAATAACGCTGTAGGGGAGACATGGCAGACTGGCTGCCCATGCGAATTAGGTTGGCCGCTCGCGAAACTGTTCAGAGGAATTTGTGTACGCGGCACAATGATTACAGTTAATAACACAAACGTTGGGTTGGCTAATATCGCAAAATCAGTTATAAAAATTTTGAGCAAAACTCCGTACTTTGTGTGTTCTCACGGCTTCCGCCTTTGATCTCAATGATCAGAAAATTTGCGATATTTGCTTGGCTACTCTGTTGTTTTGACAAAAGTACACAATGGATCGTACGCTGCGATAGGAGACAGACATACACAGGCAAGCTGCAATTTACATTTAAGCGAGAACTAGCCCTGTTAGTGCTGAGGTATGTCCGTGCCAAAACACGTGGTCATTGGCGTAGCTATTTTGTTTTTTACGAGGGAAATTAACATTTTTAGAGTTCTATATAATACACTTTTAGTGAAACTATTGCTATTTAAATAACAAGCCCAACATGTCAAAACTGACGTCACCTGCTACAAGAAGATGTCAAATAAGAAATGAGAGTCGCATAGTGCATTAAAAATTGAAATAGGAATATATCTGCTTAGGATTTTCAAGCAATATCGCGCGCCTAATTTGTCGAAAAAGGGGTCACGCGTTGCAAAGTGCATAAAATTAAACGCCATTACGGACACACCAAAAAAAAAAAGACAATTATGCAGAAAGATGAATAAAAAATAAATTGTGCGAATTAAAATAAGCTTTAACATTCTGGCAGGAATTCTCGTGTAAAATTAAAAAATTAAAAGAATCAGCAAGTTTCACGTTTACTAATTTAATTCTAATCAACTCACAAGCTTTTGTAGAAGACAATTTATTCGTGAGTGTTTAATCGAAAGGCATGAAATAATCCGCCCGTCAGAAAGTATAAGGATTCAAAAATACATCCCCTAGCAGAAACACAGCCCCTGACATGGCAGATTATCTGAGAGATCAGAGACGACAGGGTTTAAGTTTTTTCAAGCCTACTCGATGGCAGCAGATGAAAGCATTGATTTTAAACCTGCTGATCAGCTTGCTGTGCTTACACGTATTTGCGTTTGTAATTAAAATTGTGTTATAACTGAAGAAGGCGTGGAATTAATTCGTATGATTGGAACTAAAGAGGAGAAGACATTACTTGTAAGATATGAATTATATTTCAAAAAACAAGAAGTCCACTTAAACTTGCGTCCGTTATGACATGTGAATCTTATGCAATGACTGGTGTTAGAGAAGGGCTTTTGAGAAAATTAATAATAATAATAATTATTATTATTATTGTAATAATTAACTGCAATTGGATTGTCACCCGGTGGCAGTGCTTATTTTAAATGTAGACAAAATATGAAATTGGTAACTAATAAATTTAAGTCGGGAGTAATAGAATTGAGTTCAAATTTATTTTAATGGAAAACTGAGTAGCAGTGCTCATCCGTGCCATTGTATAATACACTAAGAAGACTGGGGGACCGCGGTAGCACAGTGGTTAAGATGCTGTGTTACAAATCGGAAGGTTGCTGGTTCGATCCCAGATGGTGTCATTGGAATTTTTCATTGACATAAAACCCCTCCGATCGCACTATGGCTCTGGGGTTGACTCAGTCTCTAACAAAAATGAGTACCAGGAGCATTTCCTGGGGGGCAATGACGGCCGGTGCTTAAGGCTGACAACCTTACCACCATCCTGTGCCGCTTTCATGCAATCTGGGAACCTTAACTTCCTGGAACCCTCTGGGCCACTCCAGGCCCGTTACGTTAAAATATTATTTACTGTGGTTTACATTGGTCTTAAGTCTTTTTAAAAAATTATTTACTATTTTTAAAAAGACATAAGACCAATGTAAAACATGGGATCCCATTGGTATAGCGAACGAAAGTACCTTAATTAACACCATTCCTTTGTAAGCCTGATGATGGCCGAACAAGGCCGAAACATGTCGCTTAATTAACCAGTTGTAGATCTGCAACTGTAATTTGTATGTTGTGTAAAGACGGTTCATTTCAATAAAGAAGGGAACAACTTAAAAATGTGAAATGACAACGAGTTTTAGTTCATATTACCGACGCACCTAAATGGGTTGGGCCTAAAACGTAAAGAACGGGAGAAATGAGTAACGCAGGCTATGGGAAGATGCAAATCGTAGGAGAAAATTTAGTATTACAGTTGGAAACATGAATTAAACGAATGGTCCAAATGTTACTCAGAGAATACTGTAGTACTGATAACTGAATTTTAAAATCGATTTCGAAATTGTATACTTCATGAAACGAAATTTGCTTTGTTGATTGAACACGTAATTTTTGCGCCGATAAGTTAGACTAAGACGTAGAAATAAGCTAGTAGCATGTTATTCATTTAAGAAGAAACATTTTACGACCTTGGAATGTTGTTTTCATAGTTACTTCCTTGCTAAACAATTTCTACGAATTATTCAATTTGCTTGCCAAATAAGCGGAGTGTTTGCTAGCACATATTTGTGTAAACAGTTGTGTTCGCCCACGAAATGAAACAAGGGCTTCGAAACTTTGCGGTGCACACAAACATATTTATCATTGATATGAAAGTACACATCGACGTAAATTATTAAACATGACATTAATTTGTCTTCATCTTCAAAGCCCCCCTTCACAGCCAAGCAGTGCAACATCTCAGCATAAACCTCAGATCTCTGGACGTAAACATTTTTTGTATGGAAGACCTTTGTGAAGAAATGAGAAGCAGCTTTTAATTGAGGGATATAAGTACAATTAAAACATTTGTAATTGTACTGAGCTTCGATATTCCGTATTTGTTGAATATACTATAATTACTGAGAAGTAGCACCCCCCCCCCCCCTTTTTAAAAATCTCAACTCATTTTCTTCCATTAATTTGGGAAACCAAATTCCAAACCCACACAAAAAAACAGGAAAAATAAAAAAAAAACAAATATACAAAAA
>Ga0131853_10020178_pt1 | contig 12112 bp, 10 predicted proteins | sample TergutLab28metaG_FD_92764 | JGI IMG/M metagenome (GOLD analysis project Ga0131853, IMG submission 92764) | Labiotermes labralis P1 segment gut microbial communities from Petit-Saut dam, French Guiana - Lab288 P1 (version 2) (version 2) | ecosystem: Host-associated > Arthropoda: Insects >...
CCGTACCGCGCGCTCACTATTTTGAAGTGCGATATAATGCCGGGCTTGAGCTAAGCTCTATTTTTGGAGAGCTCGAGGGGCAGTATCGCCTGCATTCTGTTCTGCGCGATTTAAGCCAGGCTCTTCACGAGCTGAATGTCGAGCCGCACAGCTTGGATGCTCGCGGCAATTTCTTGACATTTGCGGGTAATTTCATTGATAAAATGAACAATGCCTCAAGAGCAATGCATGAATACCAACTTATGCTTAACAACAGCATAATCGGCAAAGTGCAGCGAGTGAACCAGCTGCTTACGGAGATTGACCATCTTAACCGCCGCATTACCATGGAAGAGCTCGGCGGCAGCCGTGCCAATGATTTCCGCGACGCCCGCAATAACGCTTTGGACGAGCTTGCGACTTTGATTGAAATACAGGTCGTTGAGGGGCGGCATGGTGTCGAGGTGTTCTCAAACGGTAACGTGATGCTATCGGGTGGCTTTATTAACAGATTAGGCACGCGCTTTACAGGGCCTAATACCAATTTCGTCGAGCCTGTATTCACAAGCGCTGACCATACCTTGGCTTTTGACCCGACATTCCGCAACGCTCGCTCTCTCTTTAATTACAGCTTGTTCGCGGACGCTTATACGACACGCAACGGCGCAGAGCATGGCTCTTTGCTTGGCGCGATTGTGGCACGCGGTCTCACCCCCGCAAATCACGCATCCTATCCGCCGATGACTCAAGCGGAAGTATTGGCAGCCTTTAATGACATTTTTGCCCTGCCACCCGTTATGACGAATCCGCCGCTTACCGGCCCACCGAATAACTATTTCGACGCATTTAATACTGCATACGCAGCTTTTTTGTTAGATTTTGCAGCCTACCTCGCAAACCCTACTCTTACGCGGCCCGTAATGCCCGACCTGCCCGCTCTTCCACCGACCGCCATTGTCATCATTGATGCGTTGCCCCCTGCCGAGCGTGCTGAATTTGATAGTTTTATGACGCTTCACAGCAATTCACACCAAATGCTCATGGGCGTAGAACATCAATTCTTTATGGCAGAGCATAACCGCTTTAACATGACCGTCGGGCAGATTCCGCGAGTGCAGGCCGAGCTTGATACACTGGTAAACGCCATCATAAACATGTTTAATGACGCTTTTGCGCCGCTTACGGGCGACGCGCCTTTCGGCTTGGGCCCTGAGGGCAATCAGCCCCAGCACGTGGCACTTTTCGTGCGCGAGGGCTTCCGCTTCCAAAATGCGGATGGCACAAGAAACTCCGCGGCCGAAAACATTTTCCTGGCGGGCAGCTTGTACACTATGGGTAATGTCGTCATCAATCCCGCTCTGCTGCGCCAAGGCGGCTCATCCTTGCTCGCGCTGTCGCGCTCTGGGGATGAGAGCGATAACGTCGTGCTTCAAGAGCTGATTCAAAAATGGAGCAGTGAATTTATCAACTTTGGGGACGGCCAGGCCCGTAGTATTGATGGATTCTATCGCAGGATAGTCGAAAGAATGGCTGTTGAGACGCAGCGCTTCGGGCGCGGGCTTGATGCCACCGTCGACGAAATCTTGGAGCTGGACAACAGGCGGCTGTCTATTTCAGGCGCGTCTGTTGACGAAGAAATGTCAAACATGATTCGCTTCCAGCACGCCTACAACGCGGCGGCCAGAGTATTAAACACCATAGATTCAATGATTGACAGAATAATAAACGGCACAGGCCGCGTAGGGATATAATCGCAGAGCGGCCGTCTCGGTCACTCGTTTTGGGGGGATAATATATGCGTTCATCGTTCTTCGGAATACACATAGCAACATCCGCACTACATGCGTCGCGCTCGCAAATGCACACAATCGGGCATAATATCGCTAACGCGGAAACTCCGGGCTTCTCACGCCAGGTAGCCGTACAGCAGGCGTCGCATCCGTTGCGCGCCTTTGGCAGCCGTGGTATGATAGGCTCCGGTACGCAGATTGTTTCTATAAATCAAGTGCGTAATTCTTTTTTGGATAGAAAGTTTTGGCATCAAAATGCTGTTTTGGGGCAGTTTTCAAAGAAGCATGATATTATGTCTTTAACGCAGGGTATTTTGCGAGAGGGCGAGAATGTCGGCTTAACGCGTGAATTTAGTGACATCATGAGGCGCATACAGGATTTGAACAACGACGCAAATTCAATGACGCACCGCGCAAACGTCACAAACTCGTTTGAATCGCTGACGCTGCATCTGAACAGCACCTACACCGCCCTACGCCAGCAAACGACCGACGCAAACCAGGAAATTGGCGCAATGGTAGGCATAATCAACAGCCTGGGCATCCAAATAACTTCGCTGAACCGCCAAATCACCACGCTTGAGCTTAACGGCTCTAACGCCAATGATTTACGGGATCAGCGCGCAAGGTTGATTGACGAGCTTTCTCGCTTCGTCAACATAGACGTGCAAGAAATTGAGACAAATGCAGATTTTGCCGCAGGCCGCACTACAGACCCACGGCACTCCAGCCGCGAGCTGATAATTTTGATTGACGGCGCGCCTTTTGTTAATCATTTTTCGATGAACACGCTTGAAGTGCGTCAGCGCAGGCTGGATACACCCGGGCAGGAGATGGTATCGCGTAACTTTGAAGAGCCGCCGGGAATGTATGATATTTTCTGGGGCAATGGTGTTATGTTTGACAAGTTCTCTCATTCGCTTTCGGGCGAGCTGAAAGGCCTGATTGACATGCGCGATGGCAATGGCGGCAATCACGGCTTTGGCACTTCTCCGGTGTTCACGCCGGGTGCGCCGGGTATGTTGTCCTTATCTTTTGACCCGAGGACATCAAGGCTCGATTTCCCCGAAACCGGGATAATTCAAGTGAGAAATGCTGCGGGACGCATACAGGAATTCCATTACAACGGCCGCACAATGATTCGTAATGCTGACGGCACATACACTATAGAATTTGACATGGTTGAGCCGCCCACGCTAACCCAAGCAAACTTTGACAATATGGACATCACCATCGGCAGGACGACAAACTTCCGTGGCATCCCATATTTCATGAACAGGCTGAACATCCTAGCCCGCACATGGGCTATGGCTTTGAACGAAGGCAGATATCTCGACGGAGGCGACATACCCGACGTTATCGGCCACATTAACAGCTGGGATTTGCAAGACCCACCCCAACGCGGGCACATCCTGTTTACATTTCGTGATCCGTTCACCGGAGATTTGGTCATGCCATCACGAGCTAATATTGCCGATATCGACCATTTCAACATCCACATGATGACCGCCGCAAATATCGCTGTAAACCCCGATATCCTGCGTAACCCTTCCCTTCTCGCAATCGCAGGGGAAGACCCAACTCTGGGCGAAAGCGCAAATTTAACCACCACAAGCTGGGCAAATCTCACCAGCGACCGCGGCCTCTTCCGCCAAGGGCGATTGGGGGATTTCATAGCAGGAATTACGGGAGAGCTTGGTGTAGTGGGCCGTCAAGCCTACAATTTCACAAACAGCTACACAGAGCTACTCACCGTAATCGAAAATCAGAGACTTTCCGTAATGGGTGTGAGCCTGGATGAAGAGACGAGCAACTTGATAATGCAGCAAATTATCTTCCAAGCCGCCGCAAGGCTGATTTCGGCTATTGATAATGTTTATGATACGTTGATTAACAGGCTGGGTAATTGGTAGATTAACAATTGGGGGGAATAAAAATGCGAATAACCAACGCGATGACATCAAATCGTTTGCTTCTTAACATCAACCGCAACGCGGGCAGGCTTGATCGGCTTTACATGCAGCTGTCCAGCGGCAAAATCATACAAAATCCATCCGAGAACCCTATAATCGCCAGCCGCGCTCTGCGATTCCGCACAAATATCGCCGAGGCCGAGCAGCACAGGCGCAATACTACGCAAGGTATGTCGTGGATGGAAGTATCCGATCAGGCCATGAACAATATGACGACTATTTTGGAGAACATGAATACGCTGTTAGTACAAGGTGCATCCGACACATATCAATATGAGGATCGCCAAAAAATAGCGGCTGAGCTTCAGATGCTTTTTGAGCAATTGCACAGCGAAATGAACGGCACATTTGCGGGCAGGTATCTATTTTCAGGCTTTCGCACCAATCATCCTCCAATCATCACGCAGGATGACCCATATGCGCATTTCGGAATCTCCAAAGGCTTAACCGGCCGAGACATCAACCGAGGCGTCTCCCGTGCCTGGGCTCCGCCTGATGGCACGCCGCCTCAATTGGTGCCGCGCCCTGCCGGGGTGGACTCATCAGGCAATGCATTATCAGCCGCACCGGGAGCGAACGTGATTAGACTGCCGTATGCTGGGGTTGACCCTTCGACTATCGTTATTACTGTGGGCGATCCGCCTGTTAATATTACCGATATCTGGGGCATAGAGGTAGTGAGCCTAAACGACACCTCCAACCCTTATGAGTTTGCTGACCATAACAACCATTACCACGTTCGTTTTATCCAAGAAACGGGCGAGCTCGTTTTCACCAATGCTGCGGCGGATCGGCTTGCCAGCGAGGGATCGGCTGTTTTGACATACCAAATCAACGGCATAAGCCAAGGCGAGCTTAACCCTATCATTTATTTCAATACCACGGATTTCAACCGCCCGCTAACCGATGATGATGGCAACGTCATCGCCGGGCAATTTGTACACTTTACGCAAGAAAACCAAGAGCTACAGTTTGAATTTGGCACAAACGTCCGATTGACCGTTAACGCGCAGGCTCGTAATGTATACACATGGCAGATGTTCAGCGATATTCAAAATATGCTTGACGGACTAAACCGCGTTGAGGTGTCCAGCCGTTCTGATCTGATGATTCACTATGCTGCTCCTCCGCATAACCTTAGCGGGGCCGATTTGGAGCTACAAGTAGACGCAAGGCTCGCCTATGAGCGCGCGGTTTACCGCGAGTCAATGCGCGGCAAATTCAGCAATATGCTGGGCTTGATGGAGCGCCACGCCGCCACGTTAACAACAGAATACACCACTCTCGGCAGCCGCTTAAACCGCCTGGAGCTTATTTATGAACGCCTTGACGAAAATATCGACACCTTCACAGAATTGATGAGCCAGAATGAGAATGTGGACGTGTTGGAAGTGCTGATGCGGCTAAATGCCGCCGAGGCCATTATGCAAGCCGCCATGCAAATAGGCGCAAGAATATCACAGTTATCATTAGTAAATTTCATATAACGCAGGGGCGGCCGCCCGGCCGCCTGTTTGAATTGGAGCGATAAGAATGAAAATAAATACTACTCGTTTCGGGGAAATAGAGTTTGCCGATAATGATGTCCTGGAGTTTTCCGACGGGCTGCCCGGCTTTTTTGAGCTACACCGTTTTGCCCTTCTGCGGCAGGATGACAGCCCGATTTGCTACTTGCAGGCCGTCGATAATGAGAACGTCTCCTTCGCACTGGTTGATCTTACCGGAATCATCGAAGGGTATGACCCTCTCATCGACTCAAGCCTAATAGAGAGCCTGGGCGCATACAACCCCGAGCATCTTGACGTATTAAACATCGCCGTAATCCCCGAAAACGTAAAGCATATGACGGTGAACCTAAAAGCCCCCATTATCATAAATTGGAATGAAAAAAAGGGTAAGCAAGTGATTTGCACCAATGAAGAATATTTGGTGCGCCATCGCCTGTTCCCCGAGGAAGGGGATGTGGCTGAATAATGTTGGCATTATCTCGCAAAAAAGGTGAATCCATCATAATCGGGGATCACATCGAAATTGTGGTTTTAAGCGTATCGGGAGATCAGGTAAAAATAGGCATTTCTGCCCCCAGAAGCATATCTGTGAACCGCAAGGAAATCTATGATCAAATCCAAGAAGAAAATCGCAAAGCGGCAGTAGCCGCAAGCCCGATTGACATTGACCAATTTAACGCATTAATTAAAAAATCATAATTATGTAGGGCGGGGGATTACCCCCGCTTTTTTACTTATGCATAAAACTTGCACAAATGGTGTCACTTTCACATTTCGGCCTGCCCTCACCGGGCTCGCAGCCCACAGTAATCGAATGCAAGCTGCAATGATCGCTGTCATTAAATCTGCATGTCATCACACTGCACCTGATGTTTTGTCCTGCCATAAACACACCTCCAAAAAAGTTTACACTTATTTTACCTCGGCATCCCAATTTTATACACGCACCCACAGCAAATGCCGGCCATAGAATGAATAAACAACATTGGAGGCGGCTTATGAACAGAGACTTAGTAAATATTAGATTTTTCAATGGGGTGAACGGCGTCGGGAAGATGAGCGTGATTGTAAATGGAGCTGTGCTGGTCGATGAGCTGGTTTATGGGGAGTATACCCAGTTTTTTAAAGCAATGCCGGGCATCTACTCGTTTGAGTTTGTCCCCGATGAGGAATACTCCGAGCTAAGTTATATCGAAAATGTGAAGTTTGACGAGGGCACATACACCTTTGCGACCTGTGGCAATTTTGAAAATATGGAGTTTGTAGTAATCGGGCAGGATACGGAGGGTAGCCTGCCAAATATTCGTTTTACTAATTTAATTCCATTTGATTCTGTTGTAGATATTGAAATAAACGACGATGTGGTTGTGCCCGGTTTGATGTATAAGGAGGTGTCCGAAGTTGAGAAAATAAATGAGGGTGATTATATCTTCAAAATTTTTGATACACTGACGGAAAATAAAATTTTGGAGATTGATTTGCAAATCGCGTCAAACGCGCCGCATGTGGGGCTGATTATCGGCGAGATGGGCTCGTCACAATGGCCCGTGCGTTTTATTTTAACAAACGATTAGACACATATTTTCATCAACAATCGACATAATAACATATTATGTCGATGAGGTGATTGTATGAAGAATATTTTACGTAAAACTGCGGCGATTGCGTTAATTTGCGCCATCATTCTGCCGACGGCGATACACGCAAAAGAAGAAAAAAAGCTGCCTATTTATTCTGTCGAAACAGATCAAAAAACAGTATCCGTCACATTTGACGCAGCCTGGGGCGCAGATGATACGGATATTTTGATCGAGATTTTAGCGGAGCACAACTGCATTGCGACGTTTTTTGTATGCGGCTATTGGGCGGAAAAATACGCAGAGCAGCTACAAAAGCTACACAACGCAGGGCATGACATCGCCAACCACGGCGACACACACGCGCACGTAGCCAGCCTTAATTTCGACCAAAACGTCAAAGAGATAGCAGATGCACACGAGCGAGTAAGTAAGATTTTAGGAATCGAGATGGATCTCTACCGCCCGCCTTACGGGGAATACAACAACGTGGTGTTGGATGCGGCCGAGCATCTGAATTATTACACGATCCAATGGGATGTTGACAGTCTTGATTGGAAGCGGCAAGGCGTGGATGCAATCGTGAAAAAAGTGCTGGAGCATAAAAATCTGCAAAATGGCTCGATTTTACTTTTTCATAACGACCTGCCCGATACACCCGAAGCTCTGGGAATCATCCTTAAAAACCTAACAGAGCAAGGATACAGCTTCACACCGATATCACAATTAATCCTGCGCGAAGATTTCACCCTAGATCACACAGGCAGACAAAAACCCAAGCAATAGGGGCGATTATTAATCGCCCACGGGACAAAGCATAACCCAAAAACGGGCGAGCGCCTCGCTCGCCCGTTTTTGGGTATAATTGGCCACGCTTAACACAAGCCCATGTATCAAAGTCCTTCTATATATGCTCTTACATAAGTGAGTGGTGCTTTTGTCAAGCGAAATATTGGTTGGTTTTTCGAATGGTCTACGCACCTACATCTGGACTGTTGCAAATTTGAGAAAAATACCATATAATAAAATCATGAATAAAAACCTTACGCCGAAATTCGGCATACAAAACGAAGTTAATATTCCCGGTGACAAATCTATCACACATCGCGCGATAATTCTGGGTGCAATTGCTGATGGCATCACCAAAATCACAGGCGCGCTTGTTTCTGACGACTGCTTGGCGACGATTAACTGCTTTCGCCAAATGGGTGTTGAGATTACACAAAACGGCGATTGCCTGCGCATAAGCGGTGTGGGCTTGAGAGGCTTAAAAAAGCCCGCCAAGCCTCTATATGTCGGCAATTCAGGGACAACTATGCGCCTGCTTGCAGGCTTGCTCGCCGCGCAGAGCTTTGATGCTGTGCTGGATGGGGATGAATCTATACGCCGCCGCCCTATGGGCAGGGTAGCACAGCCACTGGCGGCTATGGGAGCAGCCGTTTCGACAAAGGAAGGCCTCGCCCCTATCGCTGTCAGCCCCTGCCCTCACTTGACCGGCATGGATTACAAAATGCCCATGCCAAGTGCGCAGGTGAAATCCGCCATTTTACTGGCAGGGCTTTATGCAAACGGCGCTACGCGCGTGATAGAGCAACACGCCGGGCTCACCCGCAATCACACTGAGCTCATGATGGCTCAATTCGGCGCAAACGTCACCACCGACAAGAATATTATCACCATCCATCCGGCCAGGCGTCTTGCCGCCCAAAACCTAATTATCCCCGCCGATATCAGCTCCGCCGCCTTTTTCCTTCCGCTCGTTATGCTGCTCGGCAAAAAGCTCACAATAAAAAACGTGGGAATAAACCCCACGCGCACAGGTATTTTAGACGCTTTTGCTGCTATGGGCGGGTGTTTTGAGATAACAAACCGGCGCATTAGCTGCGGCGAACCTGTCGGCAATATTACAATAAGCCATTCCAAACTCAAAGGCATTGATGTTGATGCTGCGTTGGCCGCACGAATGATTGATGAAATCCCCATTTTTGCTGCCGCTGCCTGTTTTGCGGAAGGCACTACGACAATCCGCGGGGCAGGCGAGCTTAGGTTTAAGGAGACTGACCGCTTGGCAGCTTTGACGGCTGAACTCGGGAAGCTCGGGGCGGATATTACACCTACCGATGATGGGTTTGTGATTCAGGGGAGTAAGTTGGGTCAACCGAAGCAAACCCCCGTCTTACGGGGTTACGGCGATCATCGGATTGTCATGGCTTTGGCTATCGCCGCCACACTTGCCGGTATTCCGTTTGAAATAGACGATGCAAGTTGTGTTAAAACATCCTTCCCGGATTTTTTTGAAACTCTCGATTGTATTTCCCCGCTTTAACCGTAGTACAAAAATCGCGTGAGCCCATGACAGGCGCATCAAACAGCATATATGCCATCCCCTCATCTCCGCTCATGTGGGCATCCGAGCCCGCGAGCGCATGAAGATGAAGGTTTGCTTTTTGCAGGGCTGCGGCCTTATGATTATAACTGTTGTGCCTCGGGTTAGCGTTAAAAACCTCAATGCCATGCACACAATCCAAAAATATATCCTCATCCCACCCCATGCCATAGCTGCGGTAAGGATGCGCTTGAATAATCAGTAGCCCATCTCCGAATTTCTCAAAAAACTCTTGCGGGGTATGGCGGTAAACAAAGGGGTTGCTGCGCAAAAAGGCCTCATCAAAGCCATACACCAAATAATCGCCCCTGGTGCTGTCAAACCTAATTTCAGCCCCCAATAGTACGTGCAGGCCGATCTTCTCTCCGGCCTCATGCGCGGTTTTATACCCACACAAAAACCGCGTCACACAAGTATCCCAGTCAAGCCCGCGCACCGAAAAATCAAGCAGATGATCCGTGATTACAATAGCATCAAAGCCAAGGGCATGATAACATTTTGCAAGCTCATCTCCAGAAACGTGCCCGCAAGGGCTGCTTTCTGATGTGTGGATGTGAGTATCAATTTTGAAGGGTTTGTTCATGATGGCCTCTTTCTTACTAGACTTCTTGCGAAATTACAGCGAACCGATTTTTCCGACCCCGGTTGCATGGCCGAGCAGGATGCAAAGCATCCGACCAGCCGGAGAGCGGCAGACGCATTCATGCGACATAGCGAAGCGGAGGAGATGCAGTTTTTGAAAATCCTGTCGAGAGCTCGTCCGCACTTTTTGCCTTGCAAAAAGCCGGCAGAGCCGGTTTTTCAGCGCATCTGAAAAATGCAAGGGAGAGAAAAATCGTGTTCGGTGTTTTTGCAAAAAGTCTACTGCGTCTGCGACAGGGTATACAACTTATGATAAATCCCCTTTTCATTCTGCATAAGCTGTTCATGATTGCCTTGCTCCATCAAAACGCCCTTCTCCAACACGAAAATCACATCCGAATTAACAATTGTTGAAATTCTGTGCGCAATCACCAACAACGTCTTATTTTTGGCGTAATTTTCCAGGCCGTTTTGCAGGGATTGCTCTGATGCCGAATCAATATTCGCCGTGGCTTCGTCGAGAATCAACATAGCGGGCTTGATGGCTACAGCGCGGGCAAACGATATCAGCTGCCGCTGCCCCAGCGAGAAATCCGAGCCGCGCTCAGCTACTGTATGCAGATAGCCGTCTTTAAAGGCCAGGATTGCATCATGGCAATTAGCTATTTTTGCAGCTTCTTCAATGTCTTTGTTTTTCAACTCAATGTTATTCAAGCGGATGTTGTAGCGGATGTTGCCGCTGAACAAAAACACATCCTGCATTACGACCGCAATATTGCGCCGCAGGCTGTGCAGATTAAGCTCACGCGAATCGCGCCCGTCAATCAGAATCTGCCCTTTGTTTATTTCATAAAAACGGGATATCAGCGACATTATCGTCGTCTTGCCGCATCCTGTCGCCCCGATAAACGCGGCGTGCTGCCCAGGCGTGACCTTAAAGCTGATTCCCTTCAACACCCAATCCTCGTCATTATATGCAAACCATACATCTTTGAATTCAATCTCTCCGCGCACATCTTCCAAAGCCGCACCCACCGCCAAATCTTCAACATCGTCATGGTTATCCATAATATCAAAAATACGATCGGCAGAGATAAGCGCCGATTGAGCGGTAGTGAGCTGATCCGCAAGCTGGGCTATGGGCTGGAAAAGCTGGCGAATGTACGTCGCAAAAGCAAACAGCACACCGATTTCAAGCAGGCCACCCGTGACGCTGCCGTGAAATGTCGCAATCAAAATCGCTACCATCAAATTAGAAATCATGGTAATGAATGGGTTTGAAAGGCCGTTTAGCAGCACTTCCACCATGCCCAGCTTAAAATAGTCCTCGTTCATCTCATCAAAGGCCGCATATTTAACGTCCTGCCGATTAAATATCTGGATAATTTTCATGCCGATGATGTTCTCGGCCAAATAACCGTTTATTCGGGACAGCAGGCTCTTCATGGCAATAAAATTACGCCGTGCCAGCATCCGATAAACCAGCATCAGCACCATCACCACAGGCACAGCAATCAGGCACCACAAAGCCAAAGTGGGATTAAGCATAAACATCGTGACCAAAATACCGCCAATCAACAACGACTCACGCACAAACATAATAAACACGTTGGAATACAGCTCGGATAATGATTCCACATCACTCGTGACACGTGTAAGCACACGCCCGCTGGAGTTGTTATCAAAAAAACGCATATTCATGGTTTGGATATGGCTGAATAAATCCGTGCGTATTTTATGCAGCACCCCCTGCCCCAAAGAGCGCAGCACCTGCGCTTGAAAGTAGTTCGTGCCGTTTGCTATGAGCTCTACTGTAAAATACAACAGCGCAAGCCCGATAATCACAGGCGCATCAAAAATGCCGGGGGTTAGGAAGTTGTCAATAATCACCATGATTATCAACGGACGCACAATCTGCGCCACATTAAGCGTCAACGCCAAAAATAGAGACAAGAATGTCTTCTTCGGGCTGATACCGAAATATTTTATCAAGCGCAATGTCGTGCCTCGGTTTTTCTTTTGGACATATTCGCTCATCATTTCTTGGCGTTCCATGGCTGTCCCTCCTTTGCCGATCTACTCTGCTTCGCCCGTCTGTAATTGTACCAGCTTATAAAACTCTCCATGCGCTGCCATAAGCTCATCGTAAGTGCCAAGCTCCGCAATCTGTCCATGTTCATTTAACACCAAAATTCTATCTGCCAGCGAAGCCGCTGCTACGCGGTGAGTAATGATGATACCCGTCGTACCTTGCATGTATTGGCGCAGGCCACTGATTATGGCGTGTTCCGTTTCAGCATCTACTGCGGAGAGGCAG
>Ga0131853_10020179_pt1 | contig 12110 bp, 5 predicted proteins | sample TergutLab28metaG_FD_92764 | JGI IMG/M metagenome (GOLD analysis project Ga0131853, IMG submission 92764) | Labiotermes labralis P1 segment gut microbial communities from Petit-Saut dam, French Guiana - Lab288 P1 (version 2) (version 2) | ecosystem: Host-associated > Arthropoda: Insects >...
AAACCTTTTCCCCCCCCCCCCCCCCAATACCTCGGTTTCTCCTGTCAGTATCATTCCATCAATACTCCATACTCGTTCATCCATTACCGACGATATCAGACATTAGGAAGTGACATCACGGTTAAATAAAACTTATGACCCTATGACATGATGCACTGGTTAACAACTCGGTTTCTTATTCGGAAGGTCCCGGGTTCGAATCTCGGCCGAGATTATTCTTTGCTTTCCTCAGTCCTTCAAGGCAGGTGCAAAGCTATAAGAGATTTCTGGTTTCCGTCGCGGATTTAGATAGGATCTTCACCTTTCAGAATTGCCACAGTTGTTCACCGACGTTTCGGGACACCTTATCGGTTCCATCTTCAAGGGTCAAGCAGTAACAACCCAGAAGACCGAAGACCTGAATAGTTATACTCCACGATCGACTACTTCCACATACGGCCACACATAACCTAACAACCAATGAGTTTTCTTCATGATATACCGGACACTTTGTGTATCCTCACAGTTAGGCTCAGTGCTACACAGTGGCGTACCGAGGGGGGGGGTGGTGGTGGTGGTTTTGGGGGTTCAAACCCCCTCCCCCCAAATTCCGAAGGCCCTCCAAAATCGTGCCAAACTCAACCCGATTGTGAAAACTGTTAAAAATTGCTGAATTTTGGATGCCAACACCCCACTGCTGAATTTTGGACGCCAACACTCCAAGCTATTCGGAAAAAAGACAGTAAAATTCTAAAACTACTGCCGGTTCGCAATTGTTTTACATTAGCAATGACAAATAAATTGGTTGTCATCATAAATAAAATACCAACAATTAAGAAAATTTTCTAGATGAAATGAAATTTCTTGTACCAAATTACAGCTGCCTCCAGAACCCCTGACTAGGGGGCTGCCGCCCCCAGATCCCCGTTCTTTCTGTCCTCTGTCTTCAACTGAATTTGTTGACCCCCCCCGAAAAAAAATTCCTGGGTACGCCATTGGTGCTACAACAGGCAAGAAACTGCCTGCTCCGATGTATGTGAAACATGCAGTAGAGTTGCATTATGTAGCTGAATCTTCAACATTGCTTTTCTAAGTGGTCCATTGTATGGATAACTATGTTCATTTATTTCTTCTTCTCTCCCTAATGAATAAACATATTTATGGGCCTTAATAATAAGTAACAGTATTAATGGAAGTGTTAATATACATCATACATATGTATGTCACTCACTGAATGAAATTAGGGCACAATCCAAAAATTACCCATTTCGAGTAAATAGTGTGATTGACCTCAAAAATGTAACAACTTTGTTTACATTCTCTGAACCGTGCATCTTGATACACACACGTGAGAAAGGCCAACAAGATGCACACTTTTTCTTAATAATTCATTTCACTTAACCCTTTAAATGCCAATTTAAATCCAATCTGCCATTTGCTGGCATTATTAGGAGCTCACCATATTCTCCACGTTAGCAGGATGAGGGTTAATTTATCCTCGCCACGTTTTGAACAAATAATTGTTCATCATCAGGAGTTCTGTACAAGCAGCTTACAGAATTTCACCTTGCATCTTTATGAGGAGTCTAGTCACCGACATGATATATATCATCCTCACAAAGATGCACAGTGAAATACTGTAAGCTGCTTGTACAGAACTCCTGATGATGAACAATTATTTGTTTGAAACATGTAGAGGATAATTTAAGTGAAATAAATGATTAAGAAAACGTGTGCATCTTGTTGGTATTTCTCATGAATGTATAACAACTACGTCTTACAATAATGGCATCTAGCGGGGTACATTTCAACTAACAAATGTGCAGGTTTTGCTGGAGATAGTTATATATTTCAACTCAATCATAGAACTAACTCCAAATGGCCATCTTTGGATTGTGCCACTATTTTATTTGGCGAGTGACATTTAGTGTACCTTTAGGCATATACATGCATGGATGCATATACACATACTAATGAATTCACCATAAGTCACAGAAACGCTCATAGTATGCAGCGGCCACAGAGTGACTGATGAAATGAATACAAGTGTCCAAATTATTTTTATAAAAACATCAGAAAACACCCATTAAACTGACGTAACTACACATTTAATGACACAGAAGAGAAACTAATTTTAACTTTCCTATTAAATTATTGAAAGATGAAAATCTTGTACATAAACACGTTTATATATAACAGATTTCTTTCAAAACTAAATGAACAAGGCAGTGAGGTTATGCAAAACTCCAATGAACATTCACAAAAAAAAATAGTTCCACCAGTGTTTCAGTTGATTTCACTTACTGCATGTTTACAACTGCAACATGCAGTGCTGATGAACTGCCTTCAGAAAGGTTAATTTTTCAACCAATTAATGAGCACGTTTGAGTGACCAAGCAAATGGACGTGTACTTACCGAAGTTTCCGACACAAATATGGGGAGCTGTTGTACTTTTAACAGTAGCAAAGATGACATCATGACTACACAGAAGTAATCAGTTCCATATGGCTGCAAATAAAAGATACTGATACACATCCAACATGCTTACAAAATTATGCAGCTGGTAACTGTAATATTTTAAAATCCACTAGTAACTGTTGCTCCTACATTTTCTGAATTAAACTTATCCATAGGGACTTGGTTGGAATGGTTACATTTGGAAGGTTATCTCAGAAGAAGAAGAAGATGAAAATGTTGATGTACAAATTTTCTGGAAGCTGCGTGTCCGTATACAATCTGAGATAGTCCTCGACATGCCGGACTATAACTCACCTCATACATATATATATATATATATATATATCAGTATACTATTTATGGTTAAATACAGTTGATCAAAATTATTTCTAACCTGTAACTCATCATATTTGCACATACTTCTCTTTGGATGAATAAACTAATATTTGGTGCACGTCTTCCACAAAAGTGAGACATAAATTACACTCATTTCCACAGTTCCTAGACATAATAAACATACCACTCTGATTCTCCATCAGTCAATTAGAGAAAATTACATTTTCGAAATGTTTTGCATTTAAAACACTCCTAGCAAAACCACCCAACTAGAATGAACTTCTGACAGAAAAATGTCCCTGTGCAGTGTAGTTCAGAAACCATACTACAGATGGCACAACACTCCGACACAAAAATATCCCTCTTCAGTATAAACTAGTAGTTCAGAAAAAATAATAGGTGGCACAAAACCTCTATTCTGTTGACTTCTTAAATGTGGCAATTATTAAATTAATTAGACATATTTGATAAATAAATTGTAGAAAAAATATGAAATATCTACTTTATTTAATTTGCAGTTTATTTCATTATTCTACAGATATAAATGTACACTTAAAAGACAGTATGAAGACAGGTTTCTACAGTAAAGTAATACACATTAAAGCATCCATAAAAAACTAAAATAGATACCATTTCTTTTCAGCTAGGAACAGAATATTAGTTAATACATTTCATTATTTCCTATTGTAAATATTCCCAGTTTATCAGGATAAAGTGGGAATACCAAATCATAGTTCTTTGACACAGTCTTATTATAATGTATTGGAATGACAAGTTATAAATAAGGACAGAATAGTTTAAAATTAATTTAATATCCTAATAAAAATAAAACAAGAATGCAGTGTGTTCAAAGAACAAGAAAGTAAAACTTTTAGAAATAATATACACATTTACAGAAATTCAGTGGGAGGGAGAACAGGTATATATATCTTATTTACATTTAAAAAAATGCCTTTCTAGTGACTCTTTTAAGTAGTAAAATCACTTTGGAAACATTTTCACAGCTATATAAACTTGTCTCCTTTATATAACATATAAGTGCATGTAGACACTAGTTCACTATTGAAAACATATGGCAACTCAGGACTCTTAGAGTTATCAGAAATTATAAACAGAATAAGACTTATATGAAAATAATTCTTAATCACCAAATTTGGGACTTGCGAAATTTGTTGTGATATATAAAAACAAGTTACTCTTTTGACTAGATTGCTGGTATATTCCCATATAATCCCATCCCTTTTAACCCACCCACCCCTAGCTCAATATCATACTGATACCACAAAATGTCTGTCGTGTAATGGCACTAGGTACCTTAGAACTTTGTACACTTCTGAGCTGTATCTGAAATTACCTGCTTACAGTAAACGTTCTTGTGTCACGAAATAGCTCCCAGAAGCATTTATTGCCTGTTCAACATTTTCCCAAAATAATTAAAACATGTCTCAATTTATGCTGAACTGAGGTTGGTGGTGCAAGTCAATGAACTGGTTTTAAACACATCTGACTGCTACAAAGAGGGTTTGAACACCCCCCCCCCCCCCGAAATTCCGAAGGCTCTACAAAATCGTGCCAAACTCAACCCGATTGTGAAAACTGTTAAAAATTGCTGAATTTAGGACACCAACACCTCAAGATGTTCGGAAAAAAAAGGCAGTAAAATTCTAAAACTACCGCTGGTTTGCATTTGTTTTGCATTAGCAGTGACAAATTGGCTGTCATCATACATAGTCTTAAAGAACCAAAAATTAAGAAAATTTTACTATATGAAATGAAATTTCTTGTACCAAATTACAGCTGCCTCCAGAAACCCTGAACTAGTGGGCTACTGTCTCCAGATCCCCTTTCTCTCTGTCGTCTGTCCTCAATTGAATTTGTTGAAACCTCCCCCCACCCCACCCCCCGAACAAAATTCCTGGGTACACCACTGCAAAGACTGTACTGTCAGAACCAATGAGACCCATCTGTCTCTCCTTACAACTTAATTACACCAACTCAAGACTCTTAGTCATCACCAATCTCTCACAGACCTCAGGATGAAACTATAAATTTGCTGTGGCCTCATACATAATGGCTCACATGGTTAATTTGGGGCCATGTATATCACACAGTGAATTTAGACCAAAAAATCATAGAAAAATTTAGCAGTTAATCAACACTATATTTCAGTATCAGAATATGATATCCCAGTGAGTAAAGAATATGAATAACTGGAATATTTACTTCCAGTCTTTGAACTCTTGTAATTTTCTTTTCGTAACATTTGTACTGACTCCCTGACACAAATTACTTCCTAACACATGTAACTTTCTAAGGCAATAATCCTTTAAAGACATGAAGACAAAGAAACCAGACAACAACCAGTAATTTTACAGTTACATATACATGACACCACACTATTAAACTTTCTCTCCAGTACACTGTGTCAAAGACCAGGTGATGTAACAAATTTCACCATAAGAATACTGCACAATGTGAAGCAAAATAAGAACTGCACACTGAATCATCTCAAATATACAGACTCAGCTTCAGTGAAACCAATCAAATAATTATTCCAAGTTGCAATTACAGAACTCAGCCCACCATATCTACTCCACTGACTTCATACATTACAAACTATTAATTTAACACTTCCCATAATTTCAGATACAGCATTCAGTTTTACAGTATTCCACTAAAATAAAGAAAGCAAACACAGTGCAGAAACATCTGCTACATAGTCAGGTGACTGACTTGGTAAGTGCATATTAATATACTTGAGTGCTTGTAATACAATCAGCAAACATTAAAAGAATTTTCATAAAGTTAGCTGCTGATACAACATGAGAAGACTTCCTAATATCCAACTTAAAGTTGATATTCATCTTCTGGCTTAAACAGCAAGCATGTTTGGGAAGTTTCTGAGTTTTTTCTGGACACTTGGTAGCTGAACACTTGAGTATATTATTTTGGCCTCATACTGCAAACTCTATTTGTTGTCTTTCCGCAGCTTTTTCACCTTCGACAATTATTTTATAGTGACACTTCATAATGCATACTGCAAAATCGAACCCACAACTACAAGTTACCTTCCTCATCCACAACATTTACCAAACAGGACAACATCTGCTTCCAGGCTGACTCTGTTCTGTAAAGTAGAGTCTGTAAGTAGAAAGACTAATTAGATATCAGAAACAAAAGTTCAATTTTTCTTCGGTCTTTTTAAAGCCAACATGGGATCTGTATTTCATGACAGAATTAATACTGTATTTTTAAATATCTAAGTGGCTTCTACAAAAAATATTGGGCCCCTTCAGAGAATGCAAAGAAATTTCTGTACTTTTGTATGCAAGTTGCCACATACATCATCAAATTTAGAAGAAATAACTTCTAAAAATAAAGTGGGCATACATCTGAGCTAATACTTCACATTAGAAAGAAAGAAAGAAAGGAAAGAAAGGAAGGAAGGAAAGAAAGAAAGAAAGGAATGAAGGAAGGAAGAAAGGAGGGAAGGAAGGAAGGAAGGAAGAAAGAAAGAAGGAAAAGAAGGAAGGAAGAAAGAAAGAAAGGAATGAAGGAAGGTAGGAAGGAAGGATGGAAGGAAGGAAGGAAGAAAGAAAGAAAGAAACATTATTTTATTCTTACAGTAAGCACAAGAAACGTAATTACGACTGTATCTAGTAACTACAATAACACACAATGGATTCAATTTGAACAAAAACTACCAAATATACGCAGCCTGAGATTTGAATTTGCTGCTTGTTTGATAACATATGGTAGTCATATTCATTTCCTTCGAATTGGTATGCACTGTGCTATGAAGCATGAGACACAAAATACAGATTAGAAAACAGGGAATCTTTCGTAATGTGTATGCAACTGAATTCACAGATTAAATGAGAAATATGTCAGAAATGATTGATCAAGAAGGTAACAGACTCCACATACAATTCCTTCCTTCAGTACAAAATTCTGTATCAATTCTTATACTAGTTTTAAGTACAATTTTTTAATGTCCCTCTATGAGAAGTCTTGTTTACTTTCACAGCATCTACATTATGTACTATATTATATCAGAAATACTACATACTGAGGTCTCTGAAAAGTACATGTGCATGTAAGCAAAGAAGCCTACAAGCACTATTATTATCTGAACTGTTTATTAGACCAGACTGCCATATTTCATTTTCCATAGGGCACAGTTTATCAAACAGATAAATATTTTTAAATTTCTATATAAAAATTTTTGTTAACATTTTTAAAAATTTTATGGTATGACATCCTGACCCAATTCAAAGATGACTGACGCAAGTCATTTTCAATCTGTAGTACACAGTGTTTAACAAAAAACAAATTTCTATAATTTTATGACCATTTTATTGTCACCTAGAAAGACCTTCTCCTTCTCCTTATCCAGCCGTCAGCCTGACGTCAGTACACGGCACAATAAGAATCTGATGTTTAAACAGATTTTATGGTCTTTTGGGTTGGGACACCATGCAGCCTTGAACATGGAAACCAACATAATGGAGGAACATGGTGCCTTCAGTTCCACGGTAGAAGAAAACAGCATGTTCCTCTGATATATTCACAACCACCTAAAAGACAACACGGTGTTACAACCCATAAGACCATAATCCATATAAAACACGAGTCAATTCTGACAAATTCTCCCCCAGAAATTGTGGGTATTATCCTAATATTTGAGTAATGCAACAAGCGATTACAATGAATTACAGTAAGATCTCATTTTACGACGGGGTTACATTCTCGAATATTTGGTTGTAAATCAAATCATCGTAAAACAGGTACCATTTAAAAGGTTTAAATTGAGATAGATCCATGGGCCAAACAAATTAGTCGCATAATTTTATAATTTACAACATTTCTCTACATTATGACATACAATTTTAATTTAATGAATTAGGTATATAGAAAATTACACAGATAATTGAAAATAATATCAATCAAATCACTTTTTATTTTGATAAAGAAGTCCCAGGCCGTGGTTCAGAAGACATCAAGAAAGAATGTAACGTCAACTGTTTTGATCTTTTCTTCTTTTCTGTCTTTTTGACAGACGTCATGGGTGGAAAAATCACAGTCAACTTAAAAGAACTGCACTAAAATAGAAAAAGAAGAAATACATGCACACTGGAAAAGAGCTACAAGCGCACTAAGTAGAGAAAGGACGCTTGAGTTGCGACAGTGACGCACCGCAAGGTGGGAGTGCTCGGACTGAATCATACACGGGTTGTAAAAGTGAACTGTCATAAGATGAACCGTCGCAATATAAGACCCTACTGTATTTTCAAACAATCTGTGTATTACATTTTTACAACTGTGTCATTTAATGAATGCTGTACACCAAATAGGGATTTATTTAAATACAAAAAGCCTGGTAGCAGATGAGAAGCACCTAACGCAATGCCACTTAAACAATACAGTACCTCTACCTTACTGGACTAATATAATGATACGTTTATGCACCAACAGTGTTTAGAATGAGACTTTGGGAACATTATGGTCCCCAGTCAATTTACATACAGCACAAAAGTCTGGGGTGAACCTTACACGATTGTGTGAATGTAGAAATATTAAGTACAGTAATGCTCCATGCATGAAGCACACATAACCTCACTTCTTTAATAGGTTGTGTTCATCTGCCTCTTATGAAAGATGGTGAGGAGAATATGGTATATGATTTTTAAAAAACTGATGTAGTTTCACATGACCATTGTTGGATTATCCATAAAAATGTATCACTCAGTTATATTCATTATGATAGTTAGTACAAACGTTCCTCACAATAAAGGGAAATCATCAAGATAACATTAAGAAACACCAGTCACAGATTATAAAACTATTGTATGTCCAATCGAACTATCATGATTACTCTAGGTTTTTTTTTTAACTTCATTATGACTTTTAAAGACTGTAAAACATTCCTGTGATATTCCACAGAAGGTACTGGTGCTATTTGTCTTTCTGAATCTCACATCCACCTTTCCTTATCTATGTCAATATTTTAGTGCCTTATTTTTAGACAAACAGCTCTCTTGGTCAACAACCTTCATAGTACACAAACACATTACGGGCAAACACACATGCATGCAGCACGCAGGTGTGCGCGCACACACACACCCACCCACACACACACACACTAAAATACATCAAAACTTCACAAAGACGAAGGCACCGAACATTCACAGTAATACGTAGAAAAAAGAAAGAATTTCAACCAAAACAATGAAGTTATAATAGAGAATTTTAAGAAAACTCAAAACAATAAAGACAAAGCTAGAAATTTATTCATCAGTCCGTTCAGTTAAGATTTAGGCTACGATTCAATATTGTTGAGATTTGTTTCTTATTAAAATGCAAGTAGCTAAATATCAATTGGTTATGTCTTTTATCTGTTAAAATGGCAAGTAAACAATGTTGATAATAACTCCACTCCTGTCAAGATGAGGCTTAGCCCAACTACTCCTCAATTTCCTCAAACTCATACTACTTTTCTGTGGCACTTTCTTTCACTTAACCTTCTATCAATGCTGCCAACTAAATCTGGAATGCCTGCTTCACTCCCCCTTAACTTCATACATGTGTGTGACTTCAATCTGCTGCCATCTCTCATGTTTTTCATCTTCACACTTCTGTCCAAGTTCCATGCTGGTTCACGAGCTCAACTCAGACCTACAAGAAAACAAAACATGTTACCTGTTGCAGGGATTAATATATTGTAGTGAGATTTTAGGTTTTTAATGCAGTGACTATGATCTTTCCTGTGATGCTGTGCAGTAAGGTATCTGTACTGTACTGCACAATCTCACACCCCAACAAACAATAAGTTTAACATATGCCATGGCTCTACCTCACTGACAGCACTGAAAAGGAGATGTGAATTTAAGAGAGAATAAAAGCAGAATAAAAGAAATCATCATATATATGCTTTAAATTTGCACGATGTGAAAAATGGGAGGCAGCACAAAACATGCAGGCAAGCAATTCGTCTCTTGTATCCACCTCTCTTTTGTAAAATTCACTCCTCATCCAACACCACACACAAAAATCTAACAGATTCAAATGCCAGATTCAAACACCTGTAACTCGGTAACCACTCAGAAATACACATGTTCATATAAATCCCCCCCTTCAAAATGACCAATACTATCACCTCCCACAACATCAACATTTCCTCCTGTATCACACTGTATATGCGTTTATAATTTTGAGATGCGTCATTCCCATTGTGTTGGTTCAATAACAAAGAATTTTGTGTATTACATGTACAGTCAACACAACTATATTTAACCTAGTGGTACAGTAGGAATACAACTACATGTTTCGGCCCTATATGTGGACCATCTTCAGGTTGTGATTTAACTTACAGAGCACACCCCTCACATCTTGTAGAGCTGCTCTGTAAGTTAAATCACAACCTGAAGATGGCCCACACAGAGGGCCGAAACATGTAGTTGTATTCCTACTGTACTACTAGGTTGAAATATAGATGTGTTTGACTGTACGTTTAATACACAAAATTCTTTGTTACTGTATATGCCTCCACTGCTTGGTGCTTAAACACAGGAATGACTTTACCTTTTATGAAATTCTAATTCTGAGTGTCACAACATAGGATACTATAATCTGAAAGTCTTGAAACCTATATTTATTTAATTAAACAAAACATGTGGAATGATGATTTGAATCACATTAAAAACTCTGCCACAATACTTATAAAAGGTAAAGGTAAAGCAGTCCTGCTACAGGCCTGGAGTGGCCCAGAGGGTTCCAGGAAGTTACGGTTCCCAGATTTCACGATAACGGCACAGGATGGTGGTAAGGTTGTCAGCCTTACTCACCGGCCGCCTTTACCCCCAGGAAATGCTCCTGGTACTCATTTCTGTTAGAGGCTGAGTCGAACCCAGAGCCATAGTACAATCGGAGGGATTTTATGTCAATGAAAAATCCAATGACACTAGCTGGGCCACAATACTTATACTTCACCTTAAGAGTGTAGATAACTGTACATTGTAGTAAGATGACTCAGAAAATGTCATGTTTTTGGGTGTTCTGTGTTAGTCTTCTGTGGAAGAAAATAAAAAAAAGATGACAGCAAACTTAAAATTTCACGTACTATGAGGGAGAACAAGTCTAAAAATCTTATGAAAAGTGCGATAATTTAACCAGATAGTAGAAGACTTACTTGAGGGTCTTGTAACGTTCTTTCTCATGATTGTTTTCCGGGGGTTCACACTCAAATGAAGCCAGTGCCAGAGCTGAAACAGAACAAAGGGCTATCAGAAAATTGTCTAAAACATTACAGCATGTTAATTTATACTGCCACTCTCTCTGTGACCTGTTTTTACATCCTTCAGTTTATGTCTAACCTTCAGAGTGATCTCTTCTTTTGCTGACGTTTCAAACAAGAGTTCCGTACGCATACTACGTGGTCCAACCATATCATCCACAAATTAACCACCCTACAATATCTGGTAAAGAGAATGAATCATGAAGTTCCTCAATACGCATTTCTTTCCAGGGCTCAGTCCATCTTTTTTAGGTCAAAATGTCACCTGCAAATCTTTATTCTAACACGTACCATACATTTTCTACAAATATCTCGTGGTCTGTTAGCTGGCTCCCATCATTTTGGAGAAACCTGATGCCTTCATCTTTAGGGTGGAAGTAACATTGGTATTTAGCTACCAGACCATACGACGTCACCTCTCAGAACAGCAATACTCATCATCACCACCAAGATAATCTCACAGAGCATATGTTCCTCCCTCTGAACGACAGATAAAAATTCACGCCCACGCAGAATCATGTAGTCATGTACATTACATCATCATGCAGTCTTGCAGATGGGTACCAACATCTGGCAGGCACGTAATACCTCCACCCTCCACCCTGAAGATGGAAGCAACGTATTCTACCAACATGCTTATACCCATCTATCACACTACACTATAGACAGTACATGATTTTAAGGCTTTGATATGTGGCATGGGACAAATTAAGATCAACAGACATTTTAATAGTTCAATAGTTATCAACACCAAACTCAAAGCAAAATTAACAATCTGCATGGCCGCCATGTTTGTTTTAAATTTTAAACAATATTACCTTTAAAAAAGGTGCACATTTTTACAAGGGCCTATTACTTACTTACTTACTTACATACTCCATGGTGCAGAGTCCTTCTTGAAAAGGTAACTGGTTTGCAGCTAGTCAAGAAATTCCCCGCATTTCACGGAACCCGAAGGTTCATTACCACACTCACAAGCGTCTGCCACCTGTCTCTATCCTGGGCCAGCCCAATCCAGTCCATATACCCACATCCCACCTCCTG
>Ga0131853_10020180_pt1 | contig 12110 bp, 6 predicted proteins | sample TergutLab28metaG_FD_92764 | JGI IMG/M metagenome (GOLD analysis project Ga0131853, IMG submission 92764) | Labiotermes labralis P1 segment gut microbial communities from Petit-Saut dam, French Guiana - Lab288 P1 (version 2) (version 2) | ecosystem: Host-associated > Arthropoda: Insects >...
ATGGCATACTGCTGAGCGACATTCCGTGCTTCCATTTTCGTGACGAGGTTCGCGAACACGTCTTGACACGTCACGCACCTACTCCACAATCAGTCACTGCAAAGGCATACCACTGCAAGTCGGGATAGAGAAAGGATCAAGGTAAACGGCTGTCTTAGTTGGCGGGCTGTAGTATTGCCAGTAGAGCAAGAAAAAAAATAGTCTCTTTACTTTACTGTCGGACCTCGTAGATCCCCTTTCCCATTGTCAGCATTGTATCTTAGTCATATTCTCTGATATCATGTATATTGAAACTATTTGCTACTGTACAATAGGCATATATGAATAAAACAAGAAAAAATCCCACGGAAGGCGTGGATATTTTTCTGTTGTGCGTGTTTTGTGTCGCCAGGTAAAGGTCTCTGCGACGAACTGATCACACGTCCAGAGGAGTCCTACCAACTGTAATGAGTCGTTGTGTGTGATCTAGAAACCTCGCGAATGAGGAGGCCTTGGCCCACTGGGGGCTGTTGTGCCAAAAACAAACAAATTCGTACATACCAAGCTGTGCCCATAAACCGTATCCTAGAAAGCAACATAAAGCGTTACAGCGTTCGATGACTGAAATCACAGTACGCACCTCAATTCTCACATTAATTTATTTCCTTTGGTTTAGTTTCATCAGACAAGATTTGCATGGTATTTAACAAGATCGAACAAAAAATTGTGCTTCTTTTTCAGCTATAATTCGCTCATAAAGTCAAGAAATTCTCTGCTTTTTATGGAACATAGCTTCAGTAACATGTTATCAAGATCCTGTCGCTGGATTCTCCTCTGACCCCTGGTCAATATTGTCCACGCCCACACAGTTTATTCCATCCTTATCGTGTCCATTTTTGTTTTCTTATGTGGTTTTAAAAAACCCTTCAAGCTGAAGGCGATCTACTCGCCTGACATATCACCACTTTGCTGGTCTTACAGTGAGGAATTTTCAGCTTCCCATCCAAACTGCAACGTAAAACATAACCACTTGTCGTCGCCCGCTGTTGGTTACCTGTTCAGAATTTTCTGCATCTGTCTTCCACAACTGGTGGGCGTCTCCTCACAATCAGAGGACATGAAATGTTGTGATAACAAAGAACCAAGATCGGTGTAAATCTAGTGCGACCTCTTCGACTGCAAGTGGTTCCATCGTCCAAAATCAAAAAGTATTTCGTGTCAAACATAATTTGCAAATTTTTTTAAACATTGTTCTGCACTGTCAGTTCAGGACCACGCGTTGGTATGGCCCCCAAATGTATTCCTGCTTTGGGCTCGTAAATGTCTTCAATCGGTTCAACATGAGGTGGAGGTGAATGCATGATGCGGTTCACTTGTTTGGGCGTCTTTCTTGCTAGGCCAAAGAGATTCTCGCCATTTCCACTTAATCTTTCTAGGAATAATAAAATTTGTACTTCTAGACTGGGGCCTTGTGCGTCGCAACACCAGGCGCATGTTGGCACAACCAGAACTGTAAACAGTCATTCATGAAGACGCCGATTCGGCCTTCGCTTACAAGGGAAACCAACATATAATCTCCCGTGATAAATATATATTAACCTTTAAAGGCCGGGTGGAGATTTAACTTTAAGTGCATTTTTCACGTAAATATGTTACTTTTTTCCACCATGGCGCCGCATCCCCAATGGGTCAAGGTCTCCTCATTGTCGAGGATTCATGATCACACTCAGACACACCACACTCGGTAGGACTCCTCTGGACGAGTGATCAGCCTGACGCAAAGACCTCTACCTGGTAACACATAACACTCACAAGAGAAACATCCATGCCCCCGGCGGGATTCGAATCCACAACCCGAGCAAGCACTCGTCACCAAATATTTTTCGGGTGATAAAATAAAGAATAATGAGTTGGGCGGGGCACGTAGTAAGTACTGGGGAGAAGAGAGGTGCATACAGGATTTTGGTGCGGAAACCTGAGGGAAAGAGACCACTTGGAAGACCTAAGGGAAGATAGGTTAATATTGAAATGGATTTTTTTATATACATGGGTCCGTGCATCGTGAATCGAATTTAATAACCGTCCAACAAGATGCGACTTATTCAGTTTATTACATTTCTGTAGGCAGCTCTACATTTTTCGGGTGTTGACACCCATCATCAGCAGCTCGTACAACTGTTGGAACTCAACAACGAGAACGGATGGTAGTAGATCCGGTTGATCAATACCAGAAGCTGTAATTACAGTTGTACGAGCTGCTGATGATGGGTGTCAACACCCGAAAAATGTAGAGCTGCCTACAGAAATGTAATAAACTGAATAAGTCGCATCTTGTTGGACAGTTATTAAATTCAAATAAAATGGATATTCAAGAAGTGGGATAATTGGGCATGGGACTCATGGCAGACTCTTGTGAATGCAGTAATGAATCTACGGGTTTCATAAAATGCGGGGATTTCCTTGATTAGCTGGGGACCTGTCATCTTCCTTGAGAAACTAACACGACTTTTACCCACGGAGGTGGTTAGGAATGTATGGTGGACAGTATCACCTAATCACAAGATATACCACAAATTGCAGGTCACATGTTACAAGAAACACATTACGAAAGTTTATGGCCTTCGGACACTTGCACTGGCGATTGGAAACGAAGATTATTGCACTGAGGGTTCACTTCACGTGAACCCTTCAAGGTACAAAAGGGAGTGTATCAGTCAGGAATCAAAGTCTTCAATTGTTTACCCACAGGGATAAAAAGTTTATCTGGTGATGTAAGGAAATTCAAATCGGCCTGAAAAAGGTTTCTTTTGGAAGGTTCATTTTATGCTATTCAAGAATATTTTGACTGGAACTTATTGAGCAATCCTACTTTAGGGAATTTATCAATAATTAATGAATGCTGATATTGTTGTTTTTATAATTAAATTATTTATTCATTGTATTCTTTTTATTGTTCCTTAAAAGCTGCATGTGCATATACTTATTTGACTATATTTATATTTTTATGTAGAATTTATTGATAACTTTTTCATTCATCTGTTGATTATGTGTTGTTTGTATTGTGACTATTTCCACATCCATATGGAATTGTATTTCGATTGGATCTATGGAAAATAAAGCTAGCTGACTAACTAACTTCACATAGACAGCTCGTGGGAAGAACAGTTAAAACATATGCATAAAATGTGAGACGTTTCGGGAAGCGCCACTGACGCCAATGACACATTCACACAGAATGTCTTAGAATGATCTGCCAGCAAATGCCCTATTTGAGTATTTCCTGTCCCACGATAGTAGCAAGTTTTATCGTAAGAATGGCTTTGGGACCAGATGATCGAGGACTGGTCTTCGACTACCGGTAGCAGCAGGACATGTTTCTGTTATCTGGAGTACCCAAGTCTGATTTTGAAGTCCACCCAACCTGCTAAAAAATAGGCACCGGGAAAACTTTGCCCAAAGATTAAGAGGCAGGAGGAGGTGAGGGCACGGGAAGCTGACCACTTATTGCCTTTCAGTGCCGTTGTTGACGTGTGGGTACCTTTACTCCACCATGCGCCTTCATGGTGTGATGCTAAATTATGCACATCTTTAACTCTTCTTTTACTAGTCTGCACCACTCAGTATGGTTCCTGTCTTGTTATTAGCTCTGCTAGGACCACAAGTGTTTGCAACGTATGCAAGTATTATTTACAAGTTTTTTAATTTTTTTAGTGGAGTAGATAAAGCATTCGTCTTCTGAGATGTGAAGCCACTTCGCTAGCGGCTGATTTCTTACATTTCGAGAGAACGTGTTAGTCTCTTCTTCTGGGCTTGAAATTTCCAAGTAGAAGATATCAGATACTTTACCTATGTTTTATACATTTCTTAAAACTGTGTGTTTCTAATGGTTTCCTAGATTCTTTACAATATGTCAAGTCAAACAAAAATACAAAACAAAATGTCATTCACAAGGGGAAAAAACTGCAATTTTTAAAGTGAAAGAAATTTTAAATACAGTTTATATCAAAAATCAAGATTGATTAATGCCTCAAGTGCTTTCTAGATGCGAGATTTGTTTTCACAGTGATGAGGATTACAATTCAATTCTTTTGGGATAGGACACCATGTTGATAGGTAAACAGTTACTAACATTTCAGAGGGCCTTGCTGCCTTCATCTCCACAGTTGGAACTAAAAATGTTTAATGCATGTTCTACCACACTGCAAAACATGAAAAGAAAGATGTATGACAGGTATTACCACAAGAAAAAGACACCAACTAAGAATTTGTTGCCTTTCAGATAATTTCACCATGTCCCCTTATTTGGTGAGCAGACTCCATGATATAGTTCTTTTCTTGTCTGCAAATTCTTGCTGGCAGTCTTTTCAAGTGCAACACCACAAACCCCACCCCCTCCCCCTGTCCAATTTTACAAGACCTGAGGAGAAATATATAAAATAAATCTCACCTTAAAAAGACATAACCATGTACATGAAACAGGGACAGGAATGGAAGGTTGAATTTAAAATACAAAATTCAAAAGTGAATATTTCAACTTCAGAAGGGAGCGAAATTTGTGGGTTTATGAAACATGTTACTTTGAGAGCTTTGAAACTATCACTGCAGTCATTATTAAGAATGCCGTCATCTGATTTGTGATGCCACACAATTTAACTTGGCTCACGTATGTGAAGAACTGTTAGTAAAATTACAGAAAATTGTTGCGTTCTACTAAAATTATTTAACGCCAATGTAATGTCACACACATATGTCAAGACAGCTAATGCTTGGAGTCTGGTTTAAGGAAATGGGAAACATTAATGGGTGAACACAAACTGAAACTGAATCTATAAAATAAAACCATGTAACATGGAGTCATCATTCATATTAGCTGAGTACCAATTTCAGTTGCACAGTTAACAATCCAATTCCATTCAGTCGAATAAAACAGACAATTCTGAATGGCCACATAAAGCAAAGTGATTAATTAGTCTGTAATCCTTACAAAATGGATGGTTGCTTTATAAGAATAAGCTCTATAAGGCAGAATTTTCTACACTTTCTTGACTTGTATTTTGCAGGTAAAATTGTACGTTATGACACAAAGCTCACACCAAGAATATACATGACATCAACAAACATATGTACATACAGATTTGCAGTGTAACTTTTGTCATAAAAGTTAAGTCACTTTATTAAGCTCTTGAAACTTCATGTTTCAGATATGCAGAACACATAGACCAATACTACAGTTGGAATTTTCAGCTGACAAATTTGTTTCTGGCTCCATCAGCTTGACATTCTTAATACTCAACATCAAACACTTACAACTAAATTCATACATACGGCTCATTGTTACTCATCCTTTGCACATTCATCCTTCTTAGTAGAAAGGTAACTGCATTATTTCACCACTGTACTTCCACTTTTACTTCCACAACTATCAGATTATTATTTTGAAATAATGTTATTCACATTTCCATGTCTGTTTAGTTTTATGTTCCCAGCATAGGTTTGTCTTTTATCAGAAACTGAAATTGTTAATAACCTGCAGGCTTAAAAATTTTCCCTAAACAGTCCTAAATTCAAATGCATCTAACTGATACATTGTTTTTCCTTTCTTTATATGAGTTTTGTCCCTTTACTTATCACTTGTTTCATGTTTCTGTGGCATATGACCATCATCACAGATTACATATGGTTTACTGTGTGTGTAGCAATTGCTGAAAATGTGCCTAAGCCATTTTTGACTGGAAACACCATCAGTACCAGCTGTCCTATTCAATAAACTTGCCAGATGTTGAAATTGTCACTGCACAAACTTTTGTTCTGTTAGGAATATTAGAAGTTTAGATTTATTGTACAACATGCTTCTGTAATTTAACAGATTTCATTCTGCAGATTTTTCTACATATTGGAAAGTGTAAAATGTCACAAATAATTACAACTCTTTTAATTCCCAGCTCTGTCCAAATGAATCACGGCATTAGTTACTTTAGCTGACCAAGAGGGTGACAAGCTACAAAACTCTCAAGTAGGAAGAATACAAGTGCTGAGAATGCACAAAAAATTCATGCCTGAGGTGGCAATCAAACAAGTTATTACATGTACAACACTTGAGGTTTTATACTAGAAAAATTTGGAATAGTGTTCTACATTAAGGCACTACATAATCTCATAGCTGACCAAACGGGGCCACATTAGTACAGTATGGAGCATAAAGTCTCCACTTTATTTAAATGAACCATACCCTGCCACTAACATTCAATTAAAATAAGATTTGCATATTGTTTATATAAATTAAATACAGCAGGAATATGTAATTTGATAATATTCCACAGTATCAAATATTGCAAGCAGGAAACAATTCCACTCATTCTCAATCTCAAAACTAGATGGAAGTGAGTGATCAGTTTTATGTCACAGCTGCTTTAACCCTGGGGAAAGAGCCCCTGGTGTACACTGATTAGAAGGGTGTGTTGTCACCAGAGTTGATCTGGATGCTTTAGAGAAGAGGAAAACCTCTTCTCTCTCTGTTAGAAATCACAACACAAAGCGAAATTCAATACAAAAACATATCCTTATTCTAACATTTCTAACAGCAAGACGAAACAAATACACAGATTATGTGCAAGACATCATAATACTGGTTATTTTAGTTAAAAAAGACAGTGTTACAGCCCACCAACTAATTAGTTACAGAATGTAATTATGATGCTTTCATTCATTAAATTATGTGTATTTTGAATGTGATGTATTCAATATGCAGGTATCTTCTTTAATATGAAAGGCAAAATGTTCTTACAAATGGAAATTTACCAGAATGTAAGGGTGCTCTAGGGTGAGTACACCTTGGCTGATAACAGAAAACTGCATTCAGGTTTATTAAAACTTGATCCTTGTTACATGAAAATATACCAAATATACTGCGACTTTCCATGGCTTGACCTGTAATTCTATATGCATTTCTCACTTCCCCATGCACTGAGTTTCCTTCTTTCAATTTTCTTAGCATTACATGTGAAATATACAGAATAAAGCTTCTAGCTGTATAATTTTCTCCATTCCAAGTTTGATCTATTCTCATAAATTGAGATATGCTCATCATTTTATTTTCATTGCCTTCAAACTTCATGTTAACGTCTCATTGAGAGACCACATTAGCAGTCATATAACATAACAAGTGAGGAATAGGTAATATTAAAATAAATAAAGATACTTCTGTGTATTCTAGATATAAATAATTTTTGTAGGAATCTATTATTATTTACATTCTACTTTATTTTCCTTCTGTAAAGGCTCACCTCTCTCTAGTGCCATCCCAGCAGCACCAAAATGTGATGAAAATTATTTGTTCTGATATATCACAAAGACAGTATATATTTACATGTAACATCATCCACCAGTCTCAGAAAGTAAATGCACCTCTCTGAATCTCTAGTATTTGTCTGCAGAGTGGCTGAGAAGTCACCATCCCACAATCCAATCTACATGTGCGTCTGTATGTGTAAGCTGTGGACCTTGCTACACTCTGAAATCTAAAATTGGTGCATGGCAATGCTCTTTCATTTGCACAAACTTGCAGGATTGAGTTACAAAGAGGTACAGGCCTGAACCTGAAACTGTATTGTGTGACACTCACAAACAGACAGACATTGTACTGAATCAATAAAATGACACATTGGTTATTGCCAAAAACTTTCCTGAACATGGCACCAAGCTGAAAGGTTTTCTCCACACAGTGAGAGCACAATTTGTCATAGCACCCATGACAGCAGTGTCATCTTTGGGTTAAGAATAGTATACATTTCACAGTAAATGTCAAATTCAACCCACCACGTGATATTGAGGGCTGTTTTGAAAGAAACTCATTTCACTGACTCACATTTCTTCACTGGACCTGTTAATGTTGCATCTTACCCAGAAATGTTAAGTTGTGCCATTAATACCACAGCTTAGAGACAGACGCCTCAGAAGATGTGTGGTTGCAGCACAATGGAGCACCCACACACTTCACAATTGTGCATAACAGCTGGAACACATTCCAGACCGCAGGCCTGGCTGTACCTCACCAGCAGCTCAGGCATCATCATCCTGGCCAGCATATACCATAGTCCTGATCTTACCAAACTGGACAAAACTTTGTGGAACATCATCAAGAGACAAATATCTCTAGCATACTATTGTGTGTGGGGAGCTCTGAAACAGGGATTCACCACTTCTATGCCAGAGTTCTGTACAGGAAGTGGCCCTAATAGGCCCATCAAAGAAACAGATGCTAATGAAAGGAGTCACTGTCATACAGGCCAACCATCTACCATATGGTGAGTTATGCTCAAACTCCACTATGAAATGCAGATTGTCCTTAGCCTAAAATACAAGATTTCTGTCAAGGATACTGAAAAAATTTCATGTGCTCATCAGTTAAAAGAACCATTTAACAGGATGCAGTACTCAGGCAAGTACTGAGTAAAGAGTGTGACATGTGTCAATGTATGTCAAAGTTGAACAGTTCATTTGTGAATGCAGGGCAATACAACCTCAAATCAAAGTGTTTAAAACTCTTTGCCCTGTCAGCACAGTAACATCACACACCACCTTCCAGATTCACAGCGTACCAAAGGCTTGTAACATGCACAGATTCCTGTGGTAGGTTAGGTAGGGGTATGGTGACTTCTTGACTAACTTGCAGTTCTAACAGCCCATATTCTATGGACTGTGCAATAAATCAGACAGAATTAACCAAACATTGCTGCCTTGTGCTGGAAAGTGTGTACAGATCATGATCTATCTCCCATGCTTCAGGGAAACTTCATACTTTATTCCAGCATACTTACTACAACGTTCCCTTACAGTGGCATTCACAACTTCAATTTGCAATAACCAATTTCTTCAGAGCGCAATATGCAACAAATCTTATAAATACAAATACTAAAAGCAGTATTCCGAAGTCAATCCAGTAACTGTCTCCATTGATACCCATCAAATTTAGAATATATTCAGGACTGCTGAGGTGACAATATGTAACACCCTCAGGGCATTCAAGTTTTGGTCGATTATAACTATACAGGGATGTAATTATCCCATCATAACAGAATCTGTAGAAATCTAAGTATGACATCCAATACAAGTACTTCGGCATGTGTGTAAACAGCATGATAAATCCACCAAACAGACATAAAAATGCTGTGTAGAGGGCTCCAAAGAATAATCCTGTCTGTAAAAATAAAAAGTCCAAAATGTATCCTACACACATTTCCTATGCTCCTGAGCAGCTTCAGAGTCGATTCATGTTTAATCTGTCACTTTAAAACTAATATTGATATATCATATCATATCATACGATTTATTTTCCTTCTGTAGATCCGAACAGGATTACATAAATCCATATGAATATTGAAATCGCCATATTTATTGGGATTAAGGGATGACATCAACACAAGCGTGTACAACAATCACATGGTTATTTAGTATAATAAATATAATAAAAGAGGACAGTACAAATTGTTTAGTGTAATAAAATATAATAAGGATAAAAATTAAAATTAAGGTAAAATATAAATAAAAATAAGATAAAAATAAAAATAAAGATAGTGGGATAAGTTAGAAGCAATTAGTGGCACTCTTTAAGTAGGAAATTATCCTTCATTACAGATAGTGGTTAGATATATACAGACATATTTTTAGTACAGGCTTGTAATTAAAGAGAAGGAACAGATTTTATAGGGACATTATACTGTCTGATAAACATGGCTAATTTCTTCCATCAAGTCACATAATGGATAACTCCCAGCTGACTCACTGACTTGCAACCATGTTGTATATCAGTCCGTTATGTGTAACCTACAGCCACTAAGCAGATCCAATTGGAAAAATGTATGTTGTTGTGTGATGTGTGTAAATACCAGTGTGATGTGTGTACATAACAGTGTGATGTGTGTACTGTACATACCAGTGTGATGTGTGATGTGTGTACATACCAGCATGATGTGTGATGTGTTTACATACCAGTGTGATGTATGTACATACCAGTGTGATGTGTGATGTGTGTACATACCAGTCCTACAAGATATGTTGTCATAAATTCAGATGACATTTTCCTGATGCACCTGCTCTGGTCTAGACAGCCGGACAACACGCTGAAGACATGTGCTGAGGACAAACTATATACATGGAACTTGTGCTCACATAGCAACAATTGTACACATTTTTAGAGAACATTTTTGTCACAGAATATTAAGCAGAGGACTGTCACCTCCTTTTAAACCAGATCTGAACCTGCAAAATCTTTAGTCATGTATGTGTTACAGGATATACAGAACAGAAACAATTCTTGCACTGAAGGCAATCTGAAAAGAAGCATCCAGGATGTGGTGTCCTAAATTTCACCAACATAAATGCAATGTGTAAACGTGCAATGAATGTGTCAGGTGTGATGTGTGCCTGTGAGCTGAAGGAAAACAAGTCCACCAACTTCTTTAATTAAGGCAAGTAAAAACCTGCAATACAGTGAAGCAGAATGCATAGACCGGACTCACAGCAAACTGCAACAGCAACAATTTATGTGCTGTCTGCCATCCTGAAAACTTGTCTCAGTGAAGTGTAACACAGGCTGCCAGACAATATAATGTCCAGCATTCTTCAAAATGTCCAATCTTTTTAAATGTTCCAATCACATCATTTGATATTATTTAATTTTTGTTTAATAGTTAACTATTTTCAGTTACTTTTTACATCTGCACTGCAAGAGCATAGCTAGGGGAAGGAGGGAGGATCAATAGTGTACCCACCCTGGGTGACAGAGTTCAAGGGGCACCGTAAAAGCAGCAAAATTAATACATTAAATGAAAAACATTTGATTTCTTGTGTTTAATAATTTTTAAATTATTAAGAAAAATAACAAAAAATTCAATAAATAATTGTAATTTTCTTTGAATTTCATAATTTCTGTTATGGAAGGCCAATGTGATTACTTGTCCCAAGTGCCAAAGAAACTAGCTACACCGCTGCACTGTTTCACTCACTGCCCTCAGTAAATTTATCTCTGTGGATATACTCTGTAAGCACCTAAGATGAATAGAAACTGCATAACTGAATATTATTTTTAAAATTTGATATGAAGACCAAAACAAACCCCACTATTAAAGCCAATAATATTCAGCAGTGGTCTTAAAGGATATTATGAAGACTAGCCTCTCTATCATTACAGATTAGGTATGTGGAAAAAAATACTAGACAAGGTAAACTAATAGTCATCCATACTTACAACAGGATTGCAAAGTGTTCCAAAAAGAATACCAAATCCCTCTGAGATAAGACAGCACATGAAGCACATCACAAGCATCATGGTGAACCTGTACCATTCCACAGGCTGGGCTGTCAAGAAGTATGTTATCGGGATGTGCGCCAAACAGAGGAACAGCTAAAAGAATCATAAGCCCGTAAATTGCACATTAAATCTTCTGCTTAGTTCATAGCATTGGATTGTTATTTGCCATACATTTCACAGATCTCTAACAGTCATTGTGAAGAAACATAATTTATAACAACACATGAGGTCAGAAAACTACAAATTGTCCATTAACTCAGAAAGGGTTTAATCTTAGAGTATGGATTTCACAACATATGTCTGTACCAATGTAAATTTCGTTTACTAGATATTCAGTCCTTCGCAGTTTAAAGCAAAAATTTATATTAACAAATTACTGCAATAAATACAAAAAATAATTTGGAGAAAAATGTATCACTTACTTGTACTGGTATGCTGTATACTGTCATGGCCATATAGTACGTTTTCAGCTTGTACCAGTTATTGAAATACTCCTTCATTACTCTAACACGTTCCAAAGGATCTAAAATGCAAACCACACCAAATGTCATGCAAATACTAATGAGGGGAGCAAACGGTACAGAAGTCATTTGAGACCCAGGGTTCAATTTTTATTATATTCAGAACATTCAGACAAGTAATTTATAAAACTGTGCACACAAACCCTGAGACAATACTGTCCTGGTACTGAAATACTACGCGCAACTTGCGAGGCGGCAACAGGGGGCAAATGCCTCCCCCCCCCCCCCCAAAAATTTTTTTTACCACAAATATTTATACAACCTTTACACCCGAAGTTTTTTGGGGGGGGGCAGATAATTTA
>Ga0131853_10020183_pt1 | contig 12109 bp, 5 predicted proteins | sample TergutLab28metaG_FD_92764 | JGI IMG/M metagenome (GOLD analysis project Ga0131853, IMG submission 92764) | Labiotermes labralis P1 segment gut microbial communities from Petit-Saut dam, French Guiana - Lab288 P1 (version 2) (version 2) | ecosystem: Host-associated > Arthropoda: Insects >...
TGCAACTCAACATCTAATGCTCCTGATGATAGGCGTATGTACCCGAAACATGTCGAGCTAAGAATACATCAATAAAATTACCTAGTTGCATCAAGTTGGCATTTCACTTTATTTCATGAGGAATATGCACGGTCAAACAACCCTCAAGATATATATTTGCCTTGATTTTCCGAACTGTTTTTTCCGAGACGTATCGAAGGCCACGTGATAGAGCAGCATGATTTTTAAAAACAGTGTTAATAAAATAAAAAAATGCCCCATTTTCCTTACATTTCTATCAAGTTTCAACGCATTATAAATTAATAAGAATGACAAACACACCTCAAATTTCATTATAAATAACGTCTACACTTTTTGGTGCTCTTTTGGTACGAAATTATGTATAATTACAAATTACCAGTATGTAGTAGGACTTAACAAGTCTTAAATTCAGATTTTACTCGTTACGTTTTAGTGCCATAAAAATTACTCCCTTTGAATAGCTGATGTGGGATGTGATGAAAAGATATGACTGCTATTACAATGTATTTTTTTTAACTCTATTCCGTTTATACATAAATGAATTGTGCTTACAGAGGAAACCAAACAGAATGCGCGATACCATCGTGTATCACCTCTCCACGGATATGCATGTGGCCGAGTTCCGTTCGACACCTTTTATAAAAAAAAGAGGTACTTATAGTCAGTATATGGTTTTTTTACCGGCTCGGTTGGCTCAGCAGGTTCTTACGTTACTTCTATTCGTGATTACCTAGTTGAAAGTTGGATTTTTTTAAAGAAAATGTAAGAGAAATAAATGTTTTGTTTATAACTTCGGTGACTTAACAACATACAAATGTAGCCTGACACTTTCAGCGCATTAGATTTTTTGTTTAATCCAGCAAAAACCTTATGACTTGCAATGAAATGTTTATGAGATACGAAATGTGTGCTTCATTGTCACCTACAACTTTGGTTCAGTAATTTTCTCTTCGATATGTATGTAGCAGTTTAATATGGAGAGCAGCGCATGAAGTCTTGTAATTTTCCCCCTTACGGTTTTCGTAATTTTTGTTTGAATTTGGATAAAATGTAAATTTATCGACAGGTTTTGTTAGTTGTGTTTTAAAACTGATTTTCAATTTCTAAGTTTTTCTTACATGCGGGCGGGCAGAATGACAACGTGAAAGCTAACAGGCTTAATTTTTCAATTGTCTATTGTGAGCTCGCCAAGCAATAGAAGAGTCCATTGTCAAATATGATAGTTGAAACTGTCATTCAGACACTTTCCAAAAACTGTAAAAATTACAGTTTTTGGCCCTTTGGAAACTGGACGCGATGATAACATTTTTAAAATTAATAACAGAAGTTAGAGGCCCCTTGTTTTATCAATAATACTCTATTGCTCATTTTGCGTTCTTCTTATGCAATAAACTTCCAAATAGTCTCATCTTGCTGGATACATTTGGAAATTTTTGAACTTAAGTAAACTTCCGAAATTGCCACGTGACTTTTACACTGAAGAAAATATTCAGCCTGCCCTACTGGCCTACATATTTGTCTACGGCACTGAAACTTATTAACGATCCCTACAATTTGGAAGTACACAATATTGCTTCGGGAATAAAGTCGCTGCTCGTATCGACCGACGTAATTCCGCTGCTCAGAAGAATACTTAGTAATATAAATATCCAGAATCCTAATCGTTGCCATTAAGTATCACACAATAAGTTAGTTGTGAAATTAAATTATTTCGAATTTTATGCTGGACTAGCGAAAACAGCCATCACGAGATTTATACATATATGCGTGTGTATGTGTGTGTGTGTGTGTATATGTGTGGTGTGTGTGTGTGTGTGTGTGTACTTATATATATATATATCTCTGTAAACTTTTGAATGTAAAGTGCAACATGTTGAGTGTTTTTGTTGCTGTACTGTCGTGAAGGTTGCTGAAATAGAATCAAAAATATTTTCAGCTTGCTATTATCGAGACAATAAAATATATTTCGGTCTTGTGACCAATAATTCGTTCTTCTGAAATTCATATGTTACCTACACGACCTTAAGTATACATTTACGGAAAATCCATAATATTTATGCGTGAAACGGGCACGTAGGGATGAAACAGACCCATTTTGGCAGGCATATATTTGTTGTACATGAACTAAATTGTAAACGATTTTCTTGTAAACCCCACTCCGTCTCTTTAAAGTAATGAAGTTTATTGTAATTCAAATGCCTTGTGTTTACTGTCTTTTAACTGTGTATTACTATTTCCGACTTGCAACATGCCTAATTCTTCAACTACACGTTTTACATAAACGTTAATTCGTATGTTCAAAGTATCATCAATAAGCTTGCCATAGTGATACAGCGTTTGAACTTTCGAACTATGCAATAAAATTTAGTACATTTACATGATATTATGTACTCACGTATGCTTATTGTTGAAGACACTTCCGAACTTGGGCATGATGTGTCGGTTACCCTGTTGTGCAGACTAACCTCTACTTGTCAGTGGAGCATTACAATGCAGTATCAGACCGTATCGACCGGCGCACCCATCAGCTCCTCCAAACGTCCGTTCGGTGGCGCTGTCCACAAATCAATGCGACTTCCCCGACATCTACAGGTTGCATGGTGGAACTGATATTTGTAGTGTCTACAATGCACACGTTTTTGAGCAGTTTAAGGGCGAATTTTTTGCTTCTAAACAAGTTAACGATAAAACCTATTCCTCTTCCTGGGCACTACGCCATTAATATGGATCCCAGTTTTTAAAAACCAAAAAACCAGGGTACTTAATAATGGTCAGGTTGGGAGGGGGGTTTTGGAAGACAAAATTATTAACCCGTCACGCAATGAGAAAGATGGATAAATATATTAATATTACTAAAACTATAAAACTAATAACGTCACATACAGACGGAATAATAATTTCATTCAATTTCATTTATTAACGTACACTCCTAACAGAGTGTGGACAACTAAAATTCTGGTGCAAGGACACAATTATACCTACAGTGAAGACAAAATTAAACAAAAGAAGAAACAAAAAGAGACACAATTCACATTAAAGCAAAAACTAAAAACAGCAAAATTACACAAAAAAGCAGACACGAAAGTCAAGGAGAGACAGTGCATTAATTAAAAACGTCTTTACACAACAATATACAAAACAGTTGCAAATTATTAAAACTATTCAACTAAGCAACATGTTTCGGCCTTACTCGGCCATCATCAGGCTTACAAAAGAGTGGGGTGGTTTTTACCTATGGAATCCCATGGTTTACATAATAAATAGTAGTTATATTGTAAACCATGGGATCCCATAGGTAAAAACCACCGAATGTACCTTGACTAACTCCACTGCTTTGTAAGCCTGATGATGGCCGAGTAAGGCCGAAACATGTTGCTTAGTTGAATAGTTGTAATAATTTGCAACTGTTTTGTATATTGTTGTGTAAAGACGGTTTTAATTAATACATTATTTACGCATAAACAACGGGATGAAAACTATCCAATTTACAAGGAGAGACAAACTTAAGAATGAACACTGATTCAGCGTTCTACTAAAATATTTACAACTTCTTAGAAATGCTAACACAGAAGATAAATTATTATTATTATTATTATTATTATTATTATTATTTTGAAACTCATACATTCAGTTCACTTTTTTCTTTAGAATTCCTTTTCTTACCCGTTTCAGTCACTGTCCATACCCTACAATGCCTAATCAACACGCGTAATTTTTTCTCCTTTTCCTTCCTATAAGTGGATGGTTGATGGCTATTCTACTCGTATAGATATTTTTCCCACCATGGAGAACGGGAAAACTTTCATACACATTGTCATAAACCTATTTCTGTGAGTTGGGAAACGTCTGGGACATTTTGCCGCCAGAACCGAATTTCGCAGGATACTGGAGCAGAACTCTATACAGCACGTAAAGCTGGAACTTGCCCGGAATAGTGGGATGAATTGGATTCTTAACCACGAAGGCGCGTAACAGAATTGCCCAAAAGTCTCTACCCAAATACAATACTGCGTGATTCAGAGAAGCTGGCTTTTGAATGACAGTTTTTCATACGTCGAGACAGAAACTACAGAGTTGTGTTCTTGCCAGATCATTCGCTCTAAGTTGACTCTTCTAAGTGTGAAGCCACATGCGCTCTTAGCACTTGGTAACACTGAACTGCTTGACCAAGCTTTGCCTGTCGCCTGAGATAAAAATAAATTTATACTCTGTGCAAAATCCGACGCTTCGGTTCTTAGTCTTGCACTTCAAAAGGGCAATCTGAAAATATTTCGTCAAAAAACTACCATCTGAAACTCTTTACTTCAAAAAAAACCCCTTACTGAATTGAGAATAACAGAGACCCTTCAGATTTTACAAGGAAACAATGGTTATAAATTTGGAACACATTTCCCTTTGCTTAGTTATTTTCGGAGGCTCCATATCATAACGCACCGGCCTTCTACGTGGGAGATTCTTAGCCCCTCCCAACTACAGACTTGTAGGATATTACTCTACTTTCAGAATATCTACTGCAGCGCCCCAAACCAAGAGACAACCTCCTCGATTCGCAAAACAAGGAGCGATCATTACATTATGGCACACAATTCATTTAATCCTTATCCTGCTAACGTGTAGAATATGGTGAGCTTCTAATAATGCCAGCAGATGGCAGATGGGATTTAACTCGCGTTTGAAGGATTAATATTGTACTTTTATACGTTAACTGTCCATTTAACGACTACTTTCATAGCTCGGATTGCATAACATCGAAAATTTACTGATTAGATAGTAAAATACTGGAAAGGATTTGGGACCAAATGGTTGTTGCGTAACTACATGTACTACTTCTGCGAGTTTCTGCCTTGGTAGCTGGTTTCTAGTCTGAAATTTGAGACCAGTGTCTCCGAGACATAAATCTGTATTACCGCAGTGTTGGAAAAGATAATATTATATTACCTTGAGACAATTCTTATAATACAACCAACCAGATGCACTAATTTCTCAAATTTATTTTTGGAATAAAATTCTACATGTTTCGGACAGTTCCTTCGTCCATCATCAGGCGTTTTTTCACTGTACACACAGCAATGGTATATGTCATACAGGTTTGCTGACGGTTTGCGAGCAAACTGTCAGCAAACCTGTATGATATACCATTGCTGTGTGTACAGTAAAAAGAACTCGTGATGATCGACAGAGGAACTGTCCGAAATATGTAGACTTTTATTCCAAAAATAAATTTGAGAGATTAGTGCATCTAGTTGGTTTTATTATAAGAATTTATCACGATGCACGGTCACCTGAACGTCAAATTGAGTCAATTCATATACCTTAGAAGTCCCTTGCTGTGAGTCTGGAAAATTCTGGGTCAATAAACCGGCTACAGGAAATCATAGTAGCTGCCTGAAGATATTTTCGTCCTTTTACGTCGTACTGACTGGCCGGATGATGTGATCCGTGAAGGACGAGGGCACAGTTCTTCAGTATTTTGTGTATATCGCAGTACTGTAAACACGTCAAGAGTAAGAAGTGCTTCAGCTGGCACTAGTCAGTCTGTGATCGCGACTGAGGCAGCGCGAACACATGTTGGAAGACGAAATGAAGGTGCGTGCCTATAGAGACATGCGGTTCCCTTCACACGAAACAGCACTCCGAAACCGATATTCACTGAAATTACTAAATGAAACCTAGTGTTGTAGTGGCGTACACGGGAATTTTGTTGGGGGGGGGGGGGTTCAACAAATTCAGTTCAGAACAGAGGACAGAGAGGACGGGGATCTGGGGGCGGTACCCCCTATTCAGGGGTTCTGGAGGCAGCTGTAATTTGGTACAAGAAATTTCATTTCATATAGTAAAATTTTCTTAATTTTTAATACTTTAAGACTATTTATGATGACAACCAATGTATTTGTCATCGCTAATGTAAAACAATTGCGAAACTAGGTAGATTTAGAATTTTACTGCCCTTTTCCGAGTATCCTGTTGTGTTGGCTTCCTAAATTCAGCAATTTTTAACAGTTTTAACAATCGGGTTAAGTTTGGCACGATTTCGAAGGGCCTTCGGAATTTCGGGGGGGGGGGTTTAACCCCCCTCTCGTTACGCCACTGTAGTATTGCATTTCAGCATATCAAATTGTTCTTAATAATCAGTTCACATTACGCAAACAGGACCTGTATCGAGAACGACAATGGGCGGTCCTATTTCTTTGGGTCTCTCAACTTCTGTAATTTCTCTTTACGTCATTTAATTGCTTCGCTGTTTTAACTGAAGAAGTTATATATCTTACATTCTTATAGGAAGTCATTGAATTTGAAGGCACATATACTGTGTATTTTCCAAATATTAATAACAATTGTCAGTTTATTTGCTACGGTCTATTTTTTTTTTGTGGCGAGAGGACCAACGCAGGACATGGCTTCCTCCTTCTTGTGGTTTATAGATGACACACAATGACGCATAACAGTCGGTAGGACCCCTCTGGACGAGAGTTCAGCTCTTCGCAAATACCTGTACCTTAAAACAAACACTAGTCTCAAAACAGACAGGCATCCATGCCACCGGTGGAATTCGAACCCGCAATCTCAGCAAGCAAACGGCCGCAGACCTAAACCTTTGACCGCGCGGACACTGGGACCAGCTGTCTATAGCCTATACACTGGTAAAAATGGCATTAATTAATCAGAATTAAGCCTGGCTCTGAAAGACACTTGTAGCTGAGTATTTTATGTGAATGTAGAACAGAATATTCTGAAAGCTACAGTTTTTTTCGAAAAAAGCTCAACTTTTATGTCGATGATATATCAATTACCGTCAATGGAAGAAATATCAGAATCGAATTTAATAACTGTCCAAGAAGATGCGACTTATTCAGATTGTTACATTTCAGTAGGCATCTCTACAGGTTTTGGGTGTTGACACCCATCATCAGGAGCTCGTACAACTGTAATACGACCCCCTGATGATGGGTGTGAACACCCGAAACATGTAGAGCTGCCTACAGAAATGTAATAATCTGAATAAGTCGCATCTTGTTGTACAGTTATTAAATTCGATTCGCGATGCACGGACCCATGTATAAAACGGACTGTGTATCATAGAATTATCGCAACACGTGTTACCAGGAGGCTTTTGCAGGGGAGGATGCTAATTGTTGAAGCAATAGAACTTCACTTTCAGAATCGCAAAGTTCAGGTTCTGATCCTGGTAACCGAAGACAAACAGCACCGCCTGTTTGAAGTGCCTCCCAGATACGCGCTCTGTCCTCTTGTCTTCCATTCCCATTTTCTCATTCCTGACTGCAAGTTTGGCTACCAAGATTCAATTTCTTGCCATTACCAGAATATACTTTCATATTCACGGCGTCTGAACAGATTTTTCAGCCAAGCAGCCATTTAATGAGGCTAAAAATACAACCAGATCCTATACCTAGCCACTATCCTTCATCCAGGGTGGATTTGAATAAGGTGTGGACCTGAGGCTGAAAATACAGCCAGATCCTATATCTAGCCACTATCCTTCATCCAGTGTAGATTTGAATATGGTGTGGAGCTGAGGCTGAAAATACAGCCAGATCCTATATCTAGCCGCTATCCTTCATCCAATGTGGATTTGAATATGGTGTGGACCTGAGGCCGAAAATACAGCAAGATCACATATCAAGCCACTATCCTTCATCCAGTGTGGATTTGAATATGGTGTGGACCTGAGGCTAAAAATACAACCAGATCCTATATCTAGCCGCTATCCTTTATCCAGTGTGGATTTGAATATGGTGTGGAGCTGAGGCTGAAAATACAGCCAGATCCTATATCTATCAACTATCCTTCATCCAATGTGGATTTGAATAGAGCGTGGAGCTGAATATTCGCTTCACTATACACCCGAATAATGTAATATTTAAACTTATGCCCAAATGTTACATTTTTTACTTTTTCAACTTCTTCTTTCACCCATTATCTCTCTGTTTCACTCTCTTTTCTCCTCTGCCGTTTTTTCTTCGATTATCCTCATTTTCTGCCTCATATTCTCTTCATATTTCCATATTATATTCTATCTCATCTTAAGTACATTTCTTGTTTTTCATTCCGCATATTGTTTGCGATTTTCTGTCTGCTATTTTTCACGTCACGTCCTGTTCTCTAATTTCCACATTTCTAGTCCTGCTCTCACTTCTCCATTCCATTCTGCCTCCCCGTGCCTCCGGCATTATTTAAATTAATGAATGCAAATTTCCAAGTTCCTCATTACCCACTGGATTCAAACGGGTCGAAAATTATAATTCGACAGAACCAGGAGGCAGAAGTGTGTAAGTACGAAGCCTTAAAACAATCAATTAATGCAGAAATAGTTTATGCATTTTTGTTGGCCTTTTATTTCTGTTTGAAAAAATTCTTTTACATGTAATTCTCCATAAATTGAACCTTAATCTTGTACCCAATTCTTTCAAACTTTGGAGCAAAGATCAGTTATAAAATTTCTTGCTAAAGAAGGTAAGAAGCCAAAGGAGATACTTGAACGAATGGTGGCAGGTTATGGGGAGTCTGCCCCTGCTTACTACGAAGTGAAATTTTGGAGTAAACAATTTTAGTGGGGAAGAGAGTCGATTGAAGATGACCCTCACACTGGGCATCCTGTGAAAGCGACTTCCGAAGAAATGTGCCAGAAATTGGAACGTTTGATTTTGGCAGATAGGCGAATGAAGGTGTCGAGATTAGCGGAAGAGACAGGCATCTCAGCAGGAGCAGTTTGGACCATTATTCATGGAAAGCTGGACAAGTTCAAGGTCAGTTCAAGATGGGTCCCAAGAATTCTGAGTCCTTTTCAGAAGGACACTCGTCGCCAGTGCTGTCAAGAGAACTTGAAGCTGCTCACTGAGGATCCGGAAAATTTTTTTCAACGTTTGGTGACAGGATACGAGACTTGGGTATATCACAGAGATTCTGAGTCCAAAATGGAGTCCATGCAGTGGAAGCACAAGTCTTCCCCCACCCCTAAAATGTGTAGGTTTGAAAAATCTGCTGGCAAAGTCATGGCAACTGTTTTCTGGGATGAGAAAGGACTTCTGCTTTTAGAATTCATGCCACAGAAGACTACCATAACTGGACAGACCTATGCGAACACAGTTACCGCTTTGCGAGAGGCCATCAAAGAGAAAAGGCGAGGAAAGCTCTCAGCAGGCGTGCTGCTCCTTCATGACAAAGCGCCAGTGCACATGTCTGCAAAATCTCAAGCTGCCATTCGGCAATGTGGGTTCCAACAGTTAAATCACCCACCCTACAATCCAGACCTAGCTCCCTCGGATTATTTTCTATTCCGAGTTATGAAAAAATTTCTTCGGGGTAAACGATTTTCAAGCGATTAAGAAGTCAAGGAGGCAGTCACGACCTAGTTTGAAGAGCAGTCAAAAGATTTTTTTTTCCAGGGGGATAAAGTCGTTGCAACAAAAGTGGGCGAAGTGTATTCAGTTATTAGGGGACTACATTGAAAAATAAAAAATATTTTTTTGTGATAAGTTTTTTTTCTTACTCATGTAGATAAATTATTGAACACCCCTCGTACCTTCATTAACAGGTTTTATTGCGCCGACTGCATTCTCTAAAAATATATTTGTTACCACCTATATAGCTGTATTTTTTATGCAGTTAACTTAAATGTTTCTGACGGATCCGGTGTAGCTCAATCAGTACGGTGGCAAGGATGCGTATAACGACAAACAAGTTTTGATTCCCTGCAGGGGCGGAGGTTCATGTCCGCTTTAGTGTATCTGTGTGGCTGTCAGGCTCATCCAGCTTCCTGTTCTGTGGGTATTTTGTGGGTCTTATAGCTGCAGGAAGGTAAAGACGTGAGGCATATCACTTTTGTACATGTCATACTGAGTTTACGATTGCGTGGATCTTTATCTCCTTTCGTCTACACGCCTTTGTGGAGGTGTGAGTAATTAAACATGAGAACAAAGAATTTGTACGTCAATGAAATATTCTACACCACTTAGCCGAAGGCAGTAGTTGTAGACTGCATGTTGTTTAAGCAGACTGAGCAGCACTGACTGTCAGGTGTCCGTATGTCATATTTTGATGTACCCCAAGGAGAACAGTTCTAAAAACGAAAGAAATATGCAGAAATTAAAATGGTGGGTCATACAGAGATCGGTAGAAATTAAATTAAAATAAAGACTTCCAATTTTTTTGCACTAAAATCCAGAGACGTCTTCAGATTAGTAAGGATAGTTTTATAAAATTAATATCAGCAATTAAAAGTTCAAATATTCTGGAACAACCTTAATAAATCAAAATTCCATTAAGGAAGAAAATACGAGCAGATTGAAGACAGGAAATGCTTGCTATCATTCTGCGCAGAATCTTTTGTTTCCCAGTTTACAGCCCAAAAATTTAAAGATAAAGATATACAGAACTATAATTTTGCCATTTGTTTTGTATGCGTGTGAAACTTGGTTGCTCACATTGAGAGAGGAACGTAGGCTGGGGGTTTTTGAGAGAATAGTGTGTTGAGGAGAACATTCGGGTCTAAGAGGGACGTGGTAACAGAAGAGTGGAGAAGAACTACATAATGAGGAACTTAGTATTGTTTTGGTGATAAAATCGAGAAGAATGAGATGGGCGGGACATGTAGCACATGTGGGGAAGAGGAAAGGCGTATACAGGATTTTAGTTGGGACACCCGAGGGAAAGATACCACTTGGGAGACCAAGGCGTAGATGGAAGAATAATATTAAGATTGATCTTCAGGAAGTGGAATGTGGGGGTATGGACTGGATGTATAGAGCTGGCTCAGGATAGGGACAGTTGGCGAGGTCTTGTAAAAGCGGTAATGAAACTTCGGGTTCCATAAAATACGGCGAATTTCTTCACTAGCTGAAAACCGCTGAGCTTCTTAAAGACTGTGCTCCATGGAGTAAGCAAATAATTAATTTTAACATTTTGCTTATGTGTTACTGTTACAGCTTATAATTCAGGTATTTCTGGCAATACAGTGTCACTTCTTACTAACAAAGTATTTCACTTACAGTGTCGAATGAAGAAGAAACTAAATATTTTGACTAGTTATTTTACGGAATAACTGGTTCTATGGAAGCACATCACAAGGCCAATCACGATTCAGAGGTAAAATACGCAACATAAGTGGTACCTGTCCGAATGTTTATGCGGTAGTTATGTGCTACTTTTAGAACGGATGTAGGAGATTTCTCCCGAAACTTCTAAAGTGTTCAAGGATATAGGTAAACACAACCGAACGTCAGTAATAGCACGTTATTTGGAATCAATTTTAACCTATAAAATAATCTTCATAAGTTACGTAAGCTACATAATACACTCATGACCCTTAAATACATAACAAACCATAGAAATCAATTTTACAGCGTGAATCAAAAAGATGGATACAATTTCTTAAGTCTGTGTTTCAAAATTAGGACTAGTGACAAATATAGTGTACATTACATTTTATTACACTCACGATGAGTTTTGAAGATTGTAAGTTGAATGTTGAAACGAAGACGAAACGCATGCTGCACAGCAGTCGCCGACTCAATTTTAATGAACTCACGAACGCAAAAAATCTTGTGCTGCATAGTAGCCATTTTGTTCTCAACTGACGCTACTGCACGGCTCTGCGCTAGGCGAGCGCTCTAGCGGTGATATTTAAAAATAAGAATATCTTATTTGAAATGTTATGTAGATCATTCACATACCTTGTATAGTTCAGGAAATATTCACGTACAAAATTGAGTCCATCTTTTGGAAGCACGCTGCATTTTATTGCTTGTCTTTTATTTTGTTGCGAACTATATAGTATTTGAGATTTTTCGATATAGGTAATGATTGTGCTAGTTTTATATTTCAGTACCGGCAAATAGAGATTTGAAAAGTAGGGTGTTAAAAAAGGCGGACAGGATTAGATATCTAATAGCCCGACTGCTCTATATAACTTAGCGACTACTGCCTGTACAAAAACAATTGTCACTCACTCAGTATTTAACCAACTTGATGCACAAAATTTGTTTCACAATAAGTTTTATTTCATGCCTCTACATGTTTCGAGAACATGTGCTCGAAACGTGTAGAGGCATGAAATAAAACTTATTGTGAA